>ERZ773054.911-NODE-911-length-19793-cov-4.463927_pt1 | contig 19793 bp, 18 predicted proteins | sample MGYA00580630_ERZ773054 | MGnify/ENA primary metagenome ERZ773054 (study PRJEB29015, sample SAMEA2737994) | human oral metagenome | biome: human oral; feature: human-associated habitat; material: dental | place: China | collected 2115 ... | reverse complement strand
ATAGCTTTTTTGGAAAGATTAGAACATTTTGTAAAATCTAATCAATTCAAAGTAAAGATAGGGAAACCCCCGTATTATTCCTCCCCCCTCTGGGATGATGTCACAGAATAACAAATAACTCCTTCCTTTTATGATAGGATAAATCAAACAAGAGTTTACTAATGTTTTATTGGTAAACTCTGAAGGGAAAGACATTGATGATTTCCTAGCTTCTGTTAAAGAGTAGCTATTAATGAGCTCTATCAGAATCAATTAAATAGATTACACTCAAACTCAAGCTGGCAGAATCGCTGTTGGCTTGAGTTTTTTATTCAAAAAATTTTTTAAGCTTTCTTGTTGACATTTGTAAATTGCAGGTGTAAACTAACAATGTAAATTACAAATGTAAACGAAAGCGGTGAAAGTAATGAGCAAACAAAAAGAGTACATTATTGAAGGAATGAGTTGTGCTTCATGTGCCATGACGATTGAGAATGCCGTCAGCAAAATTCCAGGCGTTGATAAAGCTAGCGTCAACTTGGCGACCGAGATCATGACTGTTGAAGCAAACGATAGCGTGACCCCTGAAGACATCGCCAAAGTGGTCGATGGTGTGGGATACGGCGCTCGTCCTCGTGGCAAATCAGTGGAAGAAGAACTCGAAGAAAAGAACGAAAAGAAAGAAGCGCACTTAAGAGAAATGAAGCGAAACCTAACCATTTCAGCGATTTTCACCGTGCCACTTCTCTTTATCGCAATGGCCGATATGGTTGGAATTCCAATGCCAGCCTTTCTAAGCCCAATGCAAAGTCCAGTTAGCTACGCGTTGATTCAATTGGCGCTCGTTCTCCCAATTCTCTGGGTCGGACGTCGTTTCTTCGTGGATGGATTTAAGGCCTTGTCTAAAGGACATCCGAACATGGACAGCTTAGTCGCACTTGGAACAAGCGCTGCGTTCCTTTATAGCCTTTACGGAACGTACCACGTATTAGAAGGCCACGCGCATTTTGCGATGAACCTTTACTACGAATCAGCCGGCGTTATTTTAACCTTAATCACACTTGGAAAATACTTCGAAGACGTGTCAAAAGGGAAAACATCCATGGCGATTCAAACGCTCGTAGGCCTTGCTCCTAAAATGGCGACTGTTTTACGCGACGGACAAGAAGTAGAAGTTCCTGTAGAAGAAGTGCAAGTGGGCGACCTCATTCGTGTCAAACCGGGTGAAAAAGTTCCAGTCGATGGCGTCGTGACAGAAGGAAACTCAACTGTTGACGAATCGATGTTAACAGGGGAAAGTATTCCAGTATCGAAATCAGTTGGCGATGAAGTGATTGGGGCAAGTTTAAACAAGACAGGTTCTTTCATTCTAAAAGCAACAAAAATCGGGAAAGACACAGCCCTTTCTCAAATCATTCAGTTAGTCGAACAAGCACAAGGATCCAAAGCACCGATTGCCAAACTGGCCGACAAGGTTTCTGGAGTATTCGTTCCAATCGTAATCGTCTTGGCTCTTGTTTCTGGACTTGCTTGGTATTTCCTTGGACAAGAATCATGGGTATTTGCCCTCACGATTACCATCTCAGTGCTCGTTATCGCCTGCCCATGTGCATTAGGACTTGCAACACCGACCGCTATCATGGTGGGGACTGGTAAAGGGGCAGAAAATGGAATTCTTTTGAAGAGTGGGGAAGCGTTGGAAGAAGCTAACCACGTAAATATGGTTGTTTTCGACAAAACAGGTACGATTACAAACGGGACTCCTGTGGTCACAGATGTGGTCACTGCTGATTCTACCGATGCAGATGCCCTCATTCGCCTAGCTGCGAGCCTTGAAGTGGCGTCAGAACACCCTCTTGGCGAAGCGATTGTTGCCAAAGCCAAAGAACAAGGGGCTGCATTTGAAGAAGTGACGAACTTCGAAGCCATTCCTGGTTTCGGGATTAAAGGCCACGTGGGTGAAACACTCGTCTTCCTTGGAAATGAAAAATGGATGCGCGAAAATGGTCTTGCCAATGTTGAGATGAACGACAAAGCCAATCATTTTGCCGAACAAGGGAAAACACCGCTCTATATCGGCTATAACGATGCCGTACAAGGGCTGATTGTTGTAGCGGATACCGTCAAAGAAAGCAGCGCGCGTGCCATTCAAACCCTACATGAAATGGGCATTCAAGTCGCCATGATGACAGGGGACCACGAACGAACTGCACAAGCGATTGCTGCTGAAGTGGGGATTGACCGCGTATTTAGTGAAGTTTTACCGCAAGATAAGGCGAATTATGTCTCAAAATTACAAGAAGAAGGCTATATTGTGGCGATGGTGGGGGATGGTATCAATGACGCCCCAGCGCTTGCACAAGCACAAGTCGGTATCGCAATCGGTACCGGAACAGACGTAGCCATCGAATCTGCAGACGCCGTTTTAATGAAGAGCGACTTGATGGATGTACCAGCGATGTTAAAACTTAGCCGTGCAACCATCCGTAATATTAAAGAAAATCTATTTTGGGCATTTGCCTACAACGTTATTGGAATTCCATTTGCGATGGGAGTTCTTCACCTCTTTGGCGGACCACTCCTTAACCCAATGATTGCCGGAGCTGCAATGAGCTTCAGTTCCGTATCCGTTGTCCTCAACGCCCTAAGATTAAAACGCTGGAAAGCATAACTTTAAAGGAGAGATTTTTATGAAAAAAGAATACAATTTAGAAGGAATCAAATGCGCAGGATGTGCCAACACAGTGAAAGAACGCTTCTCAAACGTCCCAGGCGTAACAAACGTTGAAGTGAGCCTAGAAACAAAAGTAGCCACAGTCGAAGGAGACGCAAGCGTCGACGCATTACAAGCATCCCTCGAAGGCACAAAATACAGCATTCAAAAGTAAAAAAATTCAGACCGCTTGAATGATATATCGGACCATTCTCCTATAGATTTTTTATCACAAGTGCAGTAATATGAAGATAGAACAAAAGGAGGAATTTCTATGATTATTACTACAACGCAAACGGTCGAAGGGTATCAAATTGTTGAGTATAAATGGATTGTTTTTGGTGAAGTGGTAGCAGGTGTTGATGCTATAAAAGATATCGCAGCTGGACTAAGAAATTTCTTTGGAGGCCGCTCTAGAGCTTATGAAGGAGAACTTTCAGAAGCTAGAGAAGAAGCTCTACAAGAAATGGAAGAAAGAGCTGCAAAAATCGGAGCGAATGCTGTAGTAGGCGTGAAAATGGACTATGAGTATATGGATGGCATGATTATGGTCACCTGTAGCGGAACCGCAGTCGTTATTGAAGAATTATAAAATTAAGAAAGCTAGGCTATCTGCCTAGCTTTCTTTTTTGTTGTTCCTGTTTCATCTCACGGTTAGTAGAAGTAAAAAAGTAGAGCGTTGCAAACAACACCCAGTGTGGTTTCGATGATTCTACACCCGTCTAAGTGCCTGCTTCGTCTATCACCTTTCCTCTACAATCCATGGTTAGAAGAAGTAAAAGAAGTAGAGCGTTGCTTACAACACCCAGTGTGGTTTCGAAGAACCTACTCCTGTCTCAGCGCCTGCTTCGTCTATCACCCTTTCTCTACAATCCATGGTTAGAAGAAGTAAAAAAAGTAGAGCGTTGCGAAAAAAACACCTAGGATTCTATACGAGTAGTAGTCGCGAGTGTACTCGATGCGAATTACAGACTCTGGAAATGAAATTTCCTAGAGTCTGTTTGAGGCTCGAGAGGTCTGAGACCTTGGCTCAGACCGGTACAGCCATTACTACTCGTATGAGAAAATCCTAGGTGTTTAAGAGCAACGCTCTTTACTTATAAGGTAATTATTTTACTTCTGCACGATCTAACCATGGAGTTGCAGTTTCATCTAAAACAACGTTAAGGTCCTCAATGTTCTTACGTCCTTGGTTTGCCAACCACGCACGACCAGCTTCTTCCCCTTCAGTCGCAAACACAGCTACAGCATCTTTCCATGTTGCACGACCACATAACACACCATTGAAAGTAGAACCAGCTTCTTTTGCAAAGCGTAGAGTTTCTTGGAATAATTCAGCAGAAACACCAGCACTTAAGAAGATGAATGGTAGGTCAGTGATTTCAGATTGTTCTTTGAATAAACGTAATGCTTCTTCGCGAGTATAAACAGGTTCAACGCCTTCTTTAGTGAAGCCTTCTACGAAGTTCATGTTTACTGGAACTTCCACTTTTAATACGTCAACGTTGTAACGTGGGTCAGAGAAGACTTTCATTGCGTCGTTTACTTTATGAGGTTTAACTTTAGCGTATGCAGCTGATTTCACATCGTCGTCACTTGCTTCGTAAGAAACGATTTCTAAGAAGAATGGAATATCTTCTGCCACACATTCGCTACCTACACGTTCTACCCATGCATGTTTGATGTCGTTGATGGCTGGATCTTCGTCAATATCATAGTATAAAAGAACTTTAACAGCGTCAGCGCCTAATTCTTTAATACGTTTTGCAGACCAGATTGGAAGTAAGTCTGGTAAGCGGCCGATTTCAGTTGCATCGTAACCAGTTTTTTCGTAAGAGATTAAAAGTCCGCAGTCTTCGTGGCGTAATTTTGCAGCTGGAAGACCATATTCTGGGTCTAAAAGAATTGAAGAAGAGTATTTTGTTAATTCTTCAGAAATTAATTCTTTGAAGCGGATGATACCTTCGTCCCCTTTTACATTTGGGTTTCCTGCAGCAATCATTTTTTTCAATGAACCACGTTGGTCAATCGCTAAAGCACCGATAACATGGTTTTTGTTTGAAAGTTTTACTAAGTGATCATATTTTCCTTTTGTTAATACTAATTTTGACATAATAACACTCCTTAAGTTATGGATTGGGGCACTCTCACGCCTCGTACTCACTGTCTTTTTGATTATTTTACTTCGAAATAAGGCTTACCGTCTAAGTAAGTCGCTTTGAGTTGTAACTCATCGTCTAATACGATGAAGTCTGCTGCATACCCTGGATCGATGCGTCCGCAAACGTCGTCGATACCGACCGATTTTGCAGGAACAAGGCTGGCCATTGTAATAGCTTCGTGTGGAGTCGCAATGCCCCATTTCACAACGTTCTGAACCCCTTGGATAAGTTCCAAAATACTTCCGGCAAGGCTGCCACCGTCTTTCAAGCGAGCGGTACCGTCTTTTACGATAACAGGGAATTCACCAAGCATCGATTCACATTCACCCATACCGCCTGCACGCATGCAGTCTGTAATCAGAGCTACGTGGTCGTGACCGCAACATTTCATGACGATACTTGCGCTCACTGGGTGGACGTGGTGACCGTCGCAGATGAGTTCGTCGAATACGTTTGGCAATGTAAGTGCCGCGCCGACAACGCCTGGTTCGCGGTGGTGTAAGCCGCGCATTCCGTTGTAAGTGTGAACGAAGATATTCGCACCGGCTTCAACGGCGTTTTTACAATCTTCGTAAGTGGCATCTGTATGTGCAAGAGCGACATAGATGTCTTTTGTTTTCGCGTGTTTGATGAAATCAACCGCACCGTCACGTTCAGGCGCAATCGCGATTTTCTTCACCCAACCGCCAGCGCGTTCTTGCCATTCATCTAAGATTTCAGATTTAGGGTCACCCATGTATTTAGGGTTTTGCGCGCCTTTGTATTTTTCACAGAAGAATGGACCTTCTAGGAAAATCCCTCTGATTTTAGCGCCGCCAAGTGTTGTGGCGTTATCGCCGACTGTTTGGCAGACATCTGCTAATAACTCGCGAGATGCGGTTAAGGTTGTTGGTAAGTAAGAAGTAACCCCGCAGGAAGGAAGTCCTTCTGAAATGGTACGAAGAGCTTCTACGTCATTATCCATTACGTCAGCGCCTTTGAATCCGTGAATATGTGTATCCACAAGACCTGGGGCAATTTGATAGTTGCCGTAGTCGATAACGCTAGCGCCATTTTCTGGTTTTTCGGTTTGGAAGGCGCCGAAAGTTCCGTTGTCCAAGATTGGTAAGTACCCTGGACCTTTCACTTCGTCTTCAAAATAAAATGCTTTGGCATAAATATAAGTTGTCATAGGATCATCTCTTTTCAATAAAGTTATTTATGCTTCTAATGGGTGAATCGTTACACCTTTAACGACACGGTTTACAGTGCCTGTTGGTGAAGGAGTGTCTGGTTTGTTTCCAACTTTGATAGAAGAAAGTAGAGAAACCGTTTGTCCAAATACCGCATACGGAAGTGCAAGATAAGCATCTGGAATAAAACGATATTCTTTATCGAAGCTGAAAGATAGACCTTCAAAGTCGCTCTGGGCATCCACTCCAACCGCAAGAACAAGGCGTGCAATTTGGTCGCCGTGTAATTCGTTTAAGATATCGATGTCGTATTGACGTGTATAGTCGTCGTTAGACACGAATACGAAGGCTAGAGAAGAGCTGTTTACAAATGATTTAGGACCGTGACGGAATCCCATTGAAGAATCGAAGGCTGTCGCAATTTGACCAGCAGTCAATTCAAGAATCTTCAATTGAACTTCGCGAGCAAGGCCGCTGAGTGAACCAGAACCTAAGTAAATCACACGGTTGTAGTCTAAGTTCACGTAATGTTGAATCACGTCTTCACGTTCTAGAACGCTTGTACCCATTTGACGGATGGCTTTCACGAAGCCTTCTTTTTCTTCAAGTGAGTGAGCTTCGTCGAATACAAGAAGCGCTGTAAGAGTCATACATGTGAAGCTTCCTGTCATCGCAAAACCAGCGTCGTTAGAGCGGTCTGGCATCATTAAGAGTAAGTTGTTAGTATCGTCTTTAGCAGCAATGGCTAATTTTCCTTCTGGCGCACAAGTAATCGTGATTTGATAGAAGTCGCGCACGATTTGTTGGCCAAGTTGCACACTGGCAAGACTTTCTGGTGAGTTACCGCTACGTGCAAATGAAACAAGCACTGTAGGAATTTCTGCTTTGAAGTAGTCATGTGGATTACTTACAAGGTTTGTTGTTCCAACAGATTGGAAATCAAAACGGTCTTCATTTCCTGTACGTTTTAAGTAAGGAAGAATTGTATCTCCCACATATTGTGATGTACCCGCACCTGCGAAAATCACGCGAAGGCGACCTTCAGGTAAGTTGTTTAAGAAAGCAGTGATGCGTTCTAAGTTTGATTTGTAGTAATCAAAAGCTTCTTTCCACAATTCTGGTTGTTGGCGAATTTCGCGCGTTGTAATCTCTGCAGATAAAGCTTCTAATTGACTGGTTGAAAATTGAAACATAATACCCCTCCAAAATTTTTTATTGATTTGTTCGATAGTGTCTTACCTTGTAGAAGAATTGATCGCTTCTAGCTACACTAATGGTGTATTCAATAATGCGATTTTCGTGATTCAATGTCGTTCGTCTAAACCTTAAGCAAGCTCCATGCGGATCCAAATCCAGCGCTTCAGCTTCCTCCGCGCTTAAAATACTTGCGGAAAATTCTTCATCAGCATAGTGGATTTGCTGATTGAACTCACTTGCAAACACATCGTATAAAGAACGACCTTCTAGAAGTGTTTTTGTTAACCCTTTAAAAACATCGTAAGGTAAAAATGTGGTTTCCTTCATAAGTGGAATTCCGTCTGCATACCGAATGCGTTTCAATCGAAATAGCTTATCACCCGCTTCAATCCCAATTAATGGGGCGATAAATTCATCCGCTTCATAACAGTCCAGAGAAGTAATCTTTGTCGTAGGGACTTTACCGAGTTCCTTCATCTGTTCTGTAAAACTATATCCTTCTAGTAAGTTTTGACGTTCTTTCCACTGATTTGAGATGAACGTCCCTTTGCCATGGCGTTTATAAATAAACCCAAGTGTCTCCAATTCTTTTAGCGCTGTTCTAACAGTGGTTCGACTCACATTGTATACTTTCGTAATTTCTCTTTCTGAAAGCATCTTTTCGTGCGCTTTCCCCTTTGTTTTAATGAAATCCATTAATGCTAGACTTAGCGTTGAATAAAGAGGAGAGGGTTTAGCAACCATATTGAATCCTCCTTTCAAAAACATTCTACAACTGGTCACTACCAGTTAACTTTATTGTAAGAGTTTTTATCGGTTTCGTCAATAGAATTGGAGGAAAAAGAATGATAATCCCCAGAAAAAATGAAAGTAACTCCCAAAATTCACTTATAAGTGAATTTTGGAAAAGGAGTAAAAAAGAGAGAATAATCATCGTTATTCTCTCCCATATTATTGGAGACTAAGCTCCTAAATGACTATTTAATACCTCTTCAAGTTGTTCAGCAGTTTTAGCGCTTAATAAAGCTTCTTTCACATCAGCTTTCATTAACATCCGAGCTACGGTTGCTAGTAGTTTCAGATGGGTTGTTCCAGCTTCTCCATCAGGAATTAGTAGACTAAAGATGAATAAAGTAGGCTTCCCATCCATACTATTCCAATCGATTCCTTCATTAAGTCGTACAATCACGATTTTTGGAGTCGTGATAGCACTTGATTTTGCATGTGGAATCGCGAATCCGTCCATCATTCCTGTTGTTCCTTGTTGTTCACGTTCTACAAGTCCGTTGTACACGGCATTTTCGTCTGCTGAAACGCCTAGTGCTACCGCTTTTTGTGCAATGAAGTGAAAGACTTCTTCTTGAGAAGTAAGATTTTCATTTAAGAAAATGGCTTCTTTACTAATTAACATTTCAAACCTCCTAAGTTTTTAAAACGACTGCCTATTATTCGGAAAGTGGTTTACGAGTGGCTCCAAGAACAACACCGCCGATAACAGAACCAATTGCAATCGCTAATACCCATAAGAATGGATGTGTGACAACTGGTAATACTAGGAATCCACCGTGAGGAGCAGGGACTTGTACGCCGAAAAGGTAAGTTAAAATTGCGGCGATTGAAGAACCTAACATCATTGAAGGCATTGCGCGAAGGGGATCTTTTGCTACGAAAGGAATTGCTCCTTCAGTAATGTGTGTTGAACCTAAGATGAAGTTAACTAAACCAGCATTACGTTCGTCTGTGTCAAAACGATTTTTGAATAATAATACGGCAACGGTTGTGATTAGTGGAGGAGCAATACATGCTGCAGAAACCCCAGCCATGAATGCTGTATTTCCTTCACCAAGAAGAACGGTACCTGTAACGTATGCAGCCTTGTTCACTGGGCCACCCATATCAAAGGCACACATACATCCAATTACAAGACCAAGAAGAATAGGATTTGAATCTTGGAATCCCTTTAAGAACTCCATTAGTGATTGGTTAATATCTGCCATTGGACTAACAATAACACTCATAAATAGTCCGGTGATTAAAACACCCAATAGTGGATATAAGAAAATAGCTTTTAAACCGTCCAATGCTTTTGGTAATGCTTTAAATAATTTTTCTAAAAGAACGACTAAGTAACCTGCGAAGAAACCACCAACGATACCACCGAGGAATCCTGCGCCACCGTTACTTGCCATTAAACCAGCAACAAAACCACTGACTAAAGCAGGGCGATTTCCGATACTTTGTGCGATGTAGGCTGCTAGAACGGGGGTCATCAAGCCCATTGCTAAGCCACCGATTTCTTTTAATTGTGCAGAAAAGGCATTGTAAGTTTCATGATTTGGATCGAATGAGTATATTCCGAATACCGCAAATGAAATCGCGATGAGCACCCCACCACCAACGACGAATGGAAGCATATGTGAAACACCATTCATCAAATGTTTGTAGATTTCACGACCAATAGAGCTCTTACCAACGTTAGAAGATTGTGGAGCTTCTGAAGTTTCAACAGCTGCATCGTCAGAGTGGTATTTCACAACGCCTTCTCCGCGAAGAGCTTGTGCCACTAATTCATCGGCATTTTTAATTCCTTGTCCAACTGAAACGTCGATAATTTTTTTGTTGACGAAACGTTGTGCTTGAACGTCCTTATCAGCAGCAATAATGACGGCTTTTGCGTTTGCAATTTCTTCAGGAGTAAGTTCATTTTCAACGCCGATTTGACCATGTGTTTCAACTTTAATTGTTACTCCTGCTTTTTTAGCAGCCTGTTCAAGAGCTTCTTGTGCCATATAAGTGTGTGCAATCCCTGTCGGACACCCAGTGGCAGCGATAATATCATATTTTGTCATGGTTTTTCCTCCTTTGTTTGTGTGCTATAAAATGCGTTTGATTTGTTGCATTAATGTAGGAACGTCTGAAAAATCCGTCAACCCAGGTCTAAATGCGGTTGAACTACCTGCAGCCACAGCTTTGATTAAAGCTTCTTCATTTGATAAACCTAATAATTGGCTTCCGACAAATGTAGCTAAAAGAGTATCGCCGGCACAGGCAGTATTCACCACTTCTCCTTTTGGAGCTGTTACATGGATTGTTTCTGTTGGCGTGAATAGAATTGCTCCCTTTTCGCCTAAGGAAACTAATACATTTTCGGCGCCTTTTTCGAGTAGTTTTTGACCACAGTCTTTAATTTCTTCAAGGCTTGGATTTATCAAACCAAACCACTCAGCCAATTCTTCATCGTTGGGTTTGATAAGATAGGGGCGGTATTTTAAAAGGTCGGGTACAAAGTCAGCAGAAGTATCAAGGATTAACTTAAACCTTCTAAGTTGAGCGGTTTTTGCAATTTTTTCATAAGTCGTATAGGTAATGCCTTCCGGATGACTGCCAGATACAAATAAAAAGTCCTCCATATTCATATTCTCTATTATTTTGAGGAGTGCTTCTTCTTGGAGTTGGCTTACGCTAGGACCTTGATTTACGAGTTTAAACTCTTCACTCGTTGACACTACTTGAGTAAATACATTGATTCGAGTAATTCCGTCTACATTAACGAACTGTGTTTGGATACCTTCCTTATGGAGCTCGTCTTCGATGAATTGACCAGTAAAACCTGCTTTAAAACCTAATGCTGTGTTGTTCATCCCAAGTTTTTTTAGAATAAAGCTGACATTTACTCCTTTCCCGTTTGGGATGTAAACGGCCTCTTGCGTTCGGTTCACTTCAGAAGGCAACATTTGCAAGGTTTTAATAAACAAATCGATGGCTAGATTCATCGTACAAGTATAAATCATCATTTCACCTCCCATTATGATTTTTTGTTATACTTATTATTACATACAGCATACTGTAAATGTTTTCTAAAATGAGGTTAACATTTGTAAAACTTTACAAAATGGAGGGGTTCACATGTTCAACACGAAAGGTTTAACAAACACTGAAAAATATCTACTTGCCTATATTGAAGAACATATAGAAGAGATGCCTTCTATTTCAATTGTAAAGTTAAGCGAACGAGCAAATGTTTCAACTGCGTCCATTGTGCGAACAATGAGAAAGCTCGGGTATGATGGATTTACGAGTTTTAAACATGATTTGAAGAAGCAATATCGATTTGCAAATGAAAATTTATCAACTTTCAAAAGTTTAGAGGTTGTGGATCAAAAGATTCAAGCTGTTGTAGTAAAAAATGAGCAAGAGGTCCGACGAACGATTGAGCAATTGGATAGCAGAGCAATAGAAGATGCCGTTCAAGCAATTTTTGGGGCACAACGCGTCTACTTATTTTCTCGGGGGCTGAGTGAAATGATTGCCAGTGAAATGGAGATAAAGTTTCATCTATTAGAGCGAACGTGCGAACAATATGTAGACCCCAATATTATAAAGACGATTAGCCATCGATTAAATGCGCAAGATGTGGCGATTATTATATCTCTGAATGGACATACAGAAGAATTAGTCGAAGCGGCCAAAGTGTGTCAACAAAATGAAGTTCCTATCGTTTTAGTAACCGCTAATGGTGCGAGTCCTCTAGCAAAATTAAGTGATATTACTTTTGTTGGATATAAATCAGAAAGCTCGTACTTCCCAGATTATGAAGTTCGTTCGCGCTTGCCACTACAAGTGATTAGTCGAATATTGTTAGATGCTTATGCTATAAGGGTTGCCGGCCAAAAATAATTTACATTACAGGCGGATACTGATACGATAGTAAAGCAAAGAAAGGAGCGCCGACATGGAAGGAAATAAAGTACAAAATTATAAGAGTTGTTTTGATATTATTGGTCCGATTATGGTGGGCCCTTCTTCTTCACATACTGCGGGAGCGATTGCGATTGGTGCTCTTGCGAGACAATTATTCGGTGGAACGCCAAAGAATGTGCGTTGCGACTATTATGAGTCATTTGCTGAAACCCATAAGGGACATGGGACAGATTTTGCGATTATTAGTGGAATCTTAGGCTTTGCAACAGATGATGAGCGTGTGCCTCGAGCGGTGGAAATCGCTAAAGAAGAAGGAGTTCAAATCGAGTTTGTCGAGCGCAAAGAAATGAGTCCAGTCAATCATGCCAATACTGCAGATTTAACCTTGAGTGACGAGAAACGTACAATTCGCCTCATTGGAACTTCTGTTGGCGGCGGAGCGGTGGAAGTGAAGGTTATCGAGGTCGATGGCTTTAAGATGGAGCTTACAGGCCCGCTTCCAATATTGCTCGAAGTGGTATCTCTTGGTGAAATGCCAAAAGTATATCAACTATTACAAGAACATGGGGTAACTATTTCGAAGCAAAGAGTAGAGATGGCTGAAAATCGCCAAATGATCGGATATGAATTAGCGGATTTATTATCACCAGAATTCAAACAACAAATACAAACATTAAGACAAACGCATACGATTTATCTGTTTGCGTAATGAGATGATGAGGAAGGAAGTTTGCAATGTTTTCAACCATTAAAGAATTGGTAGCATTAGCAACAGAACAAAAGAAACCCATTTCTGAAATCATGATTGAACAGGAAATGGCCATGACCCAGCAAAGTCGTGAGTACATCTGGGAAAAAATGGAAAAAAACTTACAAACGATGAAGAATGCCGTTGAACGAAGCGTCGAAGGAGAAGGGGTGTTTTCTCCAACGGGACTAACCGGTGGCGATGCGTTGAAGATGAAGAAATATCGTGAACGTGGAAAGACATTATCGGGCGATAGTGTCCTAGCAGGTGTGCAATATGCCCTAGGAACAAATGAAGTCAATGCTGCAATGGGCTTGGTCTGTGCGACACCTACCGCTGGAGCCAGTGGAACTTTGCCAGGAGTTGTGTTTTCAATTGCAGATACAATGAACTTAAACCATGAACAGCAAGTGCGATTTCTCTTTACGTCTGCAGCCTTTGGGATGGTCGTTGCCAATAACGCAATGATTTCTGGAGCGATGGGCGGATGCCAAGCGGAAGTTGGAAGTGCCAGTGCGATGGCCGCAGCTGCAGCCGTTGAAGCGGCAGGAGGAACACCGCAAGAGAGTTCAGAAGCATTTGCGACAGCACTTGGGAATTTATTAGGACTTGTTTGTGACCCTGTAGCGGGACTGGTAGAAGTGCCCTGCGTGAAGCGAAATGCCATTGGTGCAGGAAACGCATTGATTGCTGCGGATATGGCGCTTGCGGGGATTACAAATGTGATTCCAGCGGATGAAACGATTGAAGCGATGCGCAGTATTGGGGTCAGAATGCCACGAGAGTTGCGTGAAACCGGAATTGGTGGAACAGCAGGAACTAGAACCGGTGTCGCTATTAAGATGAGAATTTTCGGGGAAGATGTTTCATTGAACCCGGAACAAGAGTAGGAGGAGCACATATGGCAAAAGAAATTGCAACATTTGCAGGAGGCTGTTTCTGGTGCATGGTCAAACCATTTGATAGCCAACCAGGAATCGAGTCTGTCATCTCAGGATATACAGGCGGCCACAAAGAAAATCCAACGTACAAGGAAGTTTGCAGCGGAACAACGGGACATACGGAGGCTGTGCAAATCACGTTTGACCCAGAAGTGTTTCCATACGAAAAACTCGTAGAAGTCTACTGGCAACAAACGGACCCAACGGATGCAATGGGACAATTCGTGGACCGTGGAGATTCTTACCGACCAGTGATTTTCTATCATTCCGAGGAACAAAGAAAGATTGCGGAGGCTTCTAAAGCGGCCTTACAAGTAAGTGGTCGATTCAAAAAAGACATCGTGACAAAAATCGAGCCTGCAAGTACGTTCTATCCAGCAGAAGAATATCATCAAGATTTCTACAAGAAGGATCCAGAACATTACAAACGTTACCGCGGACTTTCAGGTCGCGACACTTTTATCAATAGTAATTGGAAATAAGAAAAAGAGCTAAAATTATCATATATGATAATTTTAGCTCTTTTATGTTTTATTCAACTTCAGTATATTTACCGTAAATACTGTTTTTTATCAATTGGAATGTCTTATTAGAGATTGGCTCATGAAAAAGAACATGAAATTACCAAATATGGTAATTACATGTTCCAATTCTACATTTTTTAAATACAAACGATATAGTATATAAACTATAAAGCAAAAAAAGACCATATATGGTCTTTTTCGCCTTCCAAATGTTAGATGTTTGCTAAGTAAGTTGTTAAACGAGCGACAACTTCTTTTAAGTTTTCCATTGAAGCAGCGTAACTGAAACGAACATAGCTTTCGCCACCAGGTCCGAAAGATATCCCTGGAATCAGTGCTACTTTTGCTTTTGGAGCAAGGTCTCGCACAAATACCCATGAGTCTGTACCGCATTTAGCAGGAATTTTTGCGAATAAGTAGAACGCCCCATCAGGACTTGCCACTTCGAAGCCAAGTTTCTTCAATTCCGCAGCCAGGTAGTCACGACGCTCGCTATATTCAACCATCATTTTCGCACAGTCATCTTGGCCATGTAACATCGCTGCAAGCGCTCCGTATTGCGCAAAGCTTGTTGGAGCTGTCACCATGTATTGGTGTGTTTTTACGACTTCGTTCATGAAGTGTGTTGGTCCTAAGATAAATCCGATACGCCATCCTGTCATTGCGTGTGATTTTGATAAACCAGTGATGACAATGGTTTGGTCCGGTAAGATGTTTGCAAGAGAGTAGTGAATCTTGTCGTATGTTAATTCCGCATATACTTCATCGCACAGCGCCCATAGTTGGTGCTCTTTAATCACTTCAGCTAAATCTTCTAATTGTTCTTTAGAATATGTTACGCCTGTTGGGTTACTTGGGTATACAAGAACAACTGCTTTGAAGTTTTTATCCGGGTTTGCTTCGATGGTTTCGCGTAATTTGTCAGCCGTTAATACGAAGCCGTCTTCACTTGTATCTACTGTAATGAAGTTCCCTTGGTTCACCAATGTAATCGGCAAATATAGCGGGAAGACTGGTGTTGGCACGATCACTGTGTCGCCAGGGTTTAAGATGGCTTGTAAGCTAGCGTTAATCCCTTCCGTTGCCCCGATTGTTGTGATCACTTGGTCACCAGTGTAATTGAAATTAAATTTCTTGTTGTAATACTCAGCCGCAGCTTGTCGTAATTCAGGAATCCCTGAGTTTGGTGTGTAGTGTGAGTGGTTGTCTTTAATCGCTTGGATAGCCGCCTCTTTAATATGCTCAGGAGTGTCAAAGTTTGGTTCTCCAAGAGTTAATTTGATAATGCCAGGAATTGTAGAAACTTCTGCGTCGAATTGACGAATATCAGAAACTGCAATGCCTTCTACGATTTTATTAAATGGATGTTCTACGGTCATAGGAAATCCTCCTTTAGATTCATAGTTTGATTGTAGCTTGTTTTGTAAAGGAGTGCAATGGCAAGTAAAAAATTTAGAAATAAAAATACAACTCGCTCAGAAAAAAATCTAATATTGGCTTTCTGTCTATGAATTCTACATAAAATAGTGTATAATCTCTTTGAGAATATCGGTTAGCAGTCAAAGTGCGAGCCACCCTAAAAACGAAGGGGTGGAGTGTGCACTTTTTTTGTGCAATAAAACGAAAGTGAGGGACAGTATGCAGACAGAATTTGATACGATTGCGGCGATTTCAACGGCGCCTGGCGAAGGGGCTATCGGGATTGTCCGTATCAGTGGAGAGGATGCAATTCGCATTGCCGATGAAGTGTATCGATTGAAAGAAAAACGATTAAATGAACAACCCAGTCATACGATTCACTATGGGCATATCGTAGATCCAAAGAACAATGAAGTCATTGATGAAGTGATGGTGACGGTGCTTCGCGCGCCAAAGACTTTTACGCGTGAGGACGTTGTGGAAATCAACTGTCACGGTGGGATTGTGGCGATTAACCGCATCTTACAACTCGTTCTTCGCATGGGAGCACGCCTGGCCGAGCCTGGTGAGTTTACAAAACGTGCCTTCTTGAATGGACGTATCGACTTGTCGCAAGCGGAAGCCGTGATGGATTTAATTCGTGCCAAAACGGATAAATCGATGCAAATGGCGATGCGCCAACTTGACGGAGAACTCTCAAAGTTAATTCAGAATTTACGACAAGAAATCTTAAACACATTAGCGCAAGTCGAAGTAAATATCGATTATCCAGAGTATGATGATGTGGAAGAGATGACCTTGCAATTGTTGCGCGAGAAGACAGAGCAAGTCTCACAAGGCATTCGCGCATTGCTAAACACGGCAAGCCAAGGAAAAATTTTGCGTGACGGCTTGAAGACAGCGATTGTTGGACGTCCAAATGTAGGGAAATCGAGTCTATTGAACGTGTTATTACGCGAGGAAAAAGCCATCGTAACGGATATCGCCGGAACGACTCGTGACACGATTGAAGAGTATGTGAATGTTCGAGGAGTGCCACTCCAACTGATTGATACGGCGGGAATTCGTGAAACGGATGACGTTGTTGAACGTATCGGGGTGGAACGAAGCCGTAAAGCATTAAACGAAGCGGATTTCGTGCTCTTAATTTTAAACCAAAGCGAAGAGTTGATGGATGAAGACCTCCGCTTATTAGAACAAACAAAAGATTTCAAACGTATTATTTTATTAAACAAAACAGACTTACCAACCAAAATTGATATGGATAAGGTCAAAGAATTTGCAACAGACAGCGAGATTGTCACAACGTCAATGCTGAAGAAAGAAGGCATCGACCAATTGGAAGAAAAGATTGCCGATTACTTCTTCCAAGGGCAAATGAATGAGCGCGACGCTACGTACTTATCGAACACGCGTCATATTGCGCTTCTTGAAAAGGCAGAACAAGCGCTGCAAGAAGTGGCGAACGGGGTCGACATGGGCATGCCTGTTGATTTAATCCAGATTGATTTTACCCGCGCTTGGGATCTCCTAGGCGAAATCACAGGTGATACGGTTCAAGACGAGCTGTTAACACAATTGTTCAGCCAGTTCTGCTTGGGTAAATAAGCAAGTGCGCTCAAAAGAGGTAGAGAGTTGGCAGTTTGCTGCAAGAAACTGAGACAGAATACGAATAATAAGAGATGAGAGCATGCAGAATTTTAATTGTAGGCTCTCGTGAAAGAGTAATAACGGAAATTCTTACGGATTCTATAGGAATCCTTCACAGTGCGAAGGATTCGTAATGGCGGTTGTAATCGATGCGAATTAAATTCTCTTAAAATGGATTTTTAGAGAATCTTTGAGGCTCGATAGGTAGGAAGACTTAGGCTTCCACCGGTACAGCCATTATCGCTACTATGAAGATATCCGTAAAGAATTGAAGTTATAACTCTTTCAACGAAAGGAACAAGGAGGAAATGCTGATGACGAGGCTAGCGACCATTTGTTATTTGGACAATGGCAAAGAATTTTTACTGTTATTACGCAACAAAAAGCCAAACGATGTCCATGAGGGCAAGTATATTGGCGTTGGTGGCAAACTCGAGTCAGCAGAGACTCCTGAAGAATGTGCCGTTCGTGAAATTTTTGAAGAAACAGGACTGACGGCGACAAAGATGGAGATGAAAGGAATCATCACCTTCCCAGAATTCACCCCAGGACACGATTGGTATACGTATGTCTTTCGGGTAACGGAGTTTTCAGGAGAGCTGATTGATTCGCCAGAAGGGACGCTAGAATGGGTTCCTTACGATGAAGTCCTCCAGAAACCGTCTTGGGAAGGGGACCGCATTTTCCTACAGTGGATTTTAGGGAATGAACCGTTCTTTTCTGCGAAATTTAATTATGAAGTAGGCGAATATGTTAGTCACAATGTAGAATTTTATGGAGAAAGAAAGTAAAGGAGAGACTATGGTAACAACTTACGAAGCTGGAAATTATGATGTCGTTGTCGTCGGGGCTGGTCATGCCGGCAGTGAAGCGGCGCTAGCAAGTGCACGTATGGGCGCAAAAACATTATTACTCACAATGAATTTAGAAATGGTGGCCTTTATGCCATGTAACCCATCTGTAGGGGGACCTGCCAAAGGGGTTGTGGTGCGTGAAATCGACGCTCTTGGGGGCGAAATGGGTCGCAACATCGACAAAACGTATATTCAAATGCGTATGCTAAATACAGGGAAAGGCCCTGCAGTACGTGCCTTACGTGCGCAAGCGGATAAGCATTTATATGCGCAAGAAATGAAGAAGACAATCGAGAAGCAGGAAAACTTAGACTTACGACAAGGGATTGCGGAAGAATTGATTGTTGAAGATGGCGTATGTAAAGGGGTTATTACGAACACAGGTGCCATCTATCGTTCAAAAGCGGTTGTCTTAACGGCTGGAACGTCTTCTCGTGGTCAAATTATTATCGGTGAATTAAAATATTCATCTGGGGCCAACAACTCTCAACCATCGATTAAATTATCAGAGAACTTACTCGAATTAGGATTTGAATTGGCGCGTTTCAAAACAGGAACTCCGCCACGTATCAAGGGCTCATCGATTGATTATAGTAAAACAGAAATTCAACCAGGGGACGATACGCCAAACTTATTTAGTTTCACTTCAAAAGACGAAGACTACCGTTATGACCAAATTCCTTGTTGGTTAACGTATACGAATGAAGGCACTCATGAAACCATTCGTGAAAACTTACACCGTGCACCGATGTTTACAGGGATCGTCGAAGGGGTCGGCGCGCGTTACTGTCCGTCGATTGAAGATAAAATCGTTCGTTTCAGCGACAAGCCTCGTCACCAAATTTTCCTAGAGCCAGAAGGGGAAAATACGGAAGAAGTGTATATTCAAGGGTTGTCGACTTCTCTTCCAGAAGACGTGCAAATCAAGATGATTCGTAGCGTGGAAGGGTTGGAAAATGCGGAGATGATGCGTACAGGTTATGCCATCGAGTACGATGTGGTCGTGCCGCACCAATTGAAGAATACTTTTGAAACAAAACTTATCCAAAACTTATTCACTGCCGGACAAATGAACGGTACGAGTGGATATGAAGAAGCAGCGGGGCAAGGGCTCTACGCTGGGATTAATGCCGTTCGTAAGATTCGCGGAGAAGAGCCATTTATTCTTGGCCGAAGCGATGCGTATATTGGTGTATTGGTGGATGACTTGGTTACAAAAGGAACGACAGAACCTTACCGTCTATTGACCTCACGTGCGGAATATCGTCTCTTACTTCGTCATGATAATGCGGATTTACGTTTAACAGAAAAAGGACGCGAACTTGGACTGATTGACGACGAACGTTATGCCGATTTCCAAGCAAAACAAGAAGCGATTGAAGCCGAAATCAAACGTATGCAATCGATTCGCTTGAAGCCGACCGCAGAATTACAAGCGTTCTTGGCCGAAAAAGGATCTGCAGAATTGAAAGATGGCATCCTTCTCAGCGACTTGTTGAAGCGTCCAGAATTAAGCTATGACGAATTAGTAGGCTTTGCCGGAGAAGCGGTGGAAGTCTCTCGTGAAGTGAAAGAACAAGTAGAAATTTCGATTAAATACGAAGGTTATATTGCAAAAGCGATTGAAAAAGTTGAAAAATTAAAACGCATGGAAGCCAAACGTATTCCTGCCAATATCGACTATGATGCGATTAATGGACTTGCGACAGAAGCGCGTCAACGCTTGAAATTGA
>ERZ773054.908-NODE-908-length-19808-cov-9.515466_pt1 | contig 19808 bp, 18 predicted proteins | sample MGYA00580630_ERZ773054 | MGnify/ENA primary metagenome ERZ773054 (study PRJEB29015, sample SAMEA2737994) | human oral metagenome | biome: human oral; feature: human-associated habitat; material: dental | place: China | collected 2115 ... | reverse complement strand
GCCGCGCACCGCGCTCTGGCTCGTGCCCGCAGACGAAGCGGCCCAGGCTGGGCACGCCGCGCGCTGGCAAAACTGGCTCCGCGCCGAAAAGCCGGGCGCCGCCCTGCTCGTCAGCAAAGCCAGCGCCCTCGCCTGGCTGCAAAAGCCATGACGGCATTGCCGCAAGCCGCGCAGCCAGTTCAGAAAAAAGAGCAAATTCAGGGCACCCAAAAACGGCATTGGCGCAAATTGCACTAGGACATCATGCTATGAATCAAGGAGCGAAATAAGCCCCCTTGATTCCGCCGCCCGCCAGCCCCCTGAAAACAGCGCGGCCTGCGGCCATGCCCGCGAGACACATCCGCTAACATTGCCCGCTTGTCCGCACACACAGGAGTAGGCCCTTGGCCAAACGCACCTTTCTCGACTTCGAGCAGCCCATCGCCGAACTCGAAAACAAGATTGAAGAGCTGCGCAACATGCAATCGGGCAATGAGGCGGCGGTAGACATCACCGAAGAAATCGACCGCCTCAGCCAGAAAAGCCTCAAGCTCACCCAGGACATCTACCGCAGCCTCACGCCCTGGCAAATCACCAAAATCGCCCGCCACCCCGACCGCCCCTACACGCTGGACTACGTCAAGGGCCTGTTCACCGGCTTCATTGAACTGCACGGCGACCGCCACTTTGCCGACGACCAGAGCATCATCGGCGGCCTGGCGCGCTTTGGCGGCCATGCCTGCGTGGTGATCGGCCACCAAAAAGGGCGCGACACCAAGGAGCGCACCCTGCGCAACTTCGGCATGACGCGCCCCGAGGGCTACCGCAAGGCGCTGCGGCTGATGAAAACGGCCGAGAAATTCGGCCTGCCCGTCTTCACCTTCGTGGACACGCCCGGCGCTTTTCCGGGCATCGACGCCGAAGAGCGCGGCCAGTCTGAAGCCATCGGCCGCAACATCTATGAAATGGCGCAGCTGCGCACGCCCATCATCACCACCATCATTGGCGAAGGCGGCTCCGGCGGCGCGCTGGCCATTGCCGTGTCAGACCAGACGCTGATGCTGCAATACGCCATCTATTCCGTCATCAGCCCCGAAGGCTGCGCCTCCATCCTCTGGAAAACCGGCGAGAAAGCCGCCGAAGCCGCCGAGGCGCTGGGCATCACGGCCCCGCGCCTGAAAAGCCTGGGCCTGATCGACAAAGTGGTCAGCGAGCCGACAGGCGGCGCGCACCGCGACCCGCAGCACATGTGCACCCTGCTCAAGCGCGCCCTGGGCGAAGCCTGGCGCCAACTCAGCGCCCTGGAGCCTGAAGAGCTGCTGGAGCGCCGCTACCAGCGCCTGCAAAGCTACGGCCGCTTTGAAGCGGCCCCCGCCTGAGGGCCTGCTCAGCGCCTGGCCGTAAGGGCCGCAGATCGGGATGGGCCGCAAGGCGCAAGCTGCAGACAAGCTCTTGCCAGCCGCTTGCGGCCCGGTGATGCGTCCGCAACGCCGCAGGCCCGAGTCTGTGCTCTTCGCACCCAAGACAAGTTTTGAATACGTTTCAGCAGCCAGGCATCTTTTCCGCTGCTGCCGCAACTGGCAGCCCTGGCTGGAATGGCCGGGCCGCATTGCCTTGGTCGCGCTGGCCTCCAGCCTGATCCAGGTAGGCCGTCATCACCCGCGCCCACGCCGGGCCGGCGCCAATTGCATGGAGCACGCTGCGCACCGTTTTTTGCGCCGCAGCCTGACAATCCGCCGCCTGGCAGAAAAGGCCGCCGCGCCGCGCTGGCGAATACCTCATCGACACAAGCAATGACCCACCTCTGGAATGAATACCTCGCCACCTTGCCCGCTTCGCTGCGGGAATGGATGCAGGGCCTGCTGCCGCTGCTGCAAATTCTGCTGATCGCCATTGGCGCCGTACTGCTGCAAAGGCTGCTGCGGCGCGTGACGAACCGCGTGGCCGAGCGCTACCGCCTGCCCGCCGAATTCAACTTCATCACCCGCCGCCTGCTCACTTTCGTGGTGTATGGCAGCGCCTGGCTGCTGGCGCTGGAGCGCCTGGGCGTATCGGGCGCGGTGCTCTGGAGCGCCTTTACCGGCTTTGCCGCCGTGGCCGCCGTGGCCTTTTTTGCCGCGTGGAGCGTGCTGTCCAACATTTTTTGTTCGCTGCTGATATTCACCACCGGCATATTCAGGCTGAATGACCGCATCGAAGTGCTTGAAAACGGCGAAAAAGCCGGCCTCAAAGGCCGCGTGATAGACATCAACCTGATCTACACCACGCTCGAGGAAAGCGGCAATGGCCGCGAAGGCACCGTGCTGAAAGTGCCCAACAGCCTGCTATTTCAGCGCGCCCTGCGCCAATGGCGCGCCGGCTCGCAGCAAGTGGCTGTGCCTGCGCGGCCTTATCACGAAACACCGCCCGAAGAGCCGCCGCAAGAGCCAGCAAAAATGAATTGAACGGTTGATTGAAGTGACGCCCGTTCCCTCGATATAAAAAGGCCGCATTCATTTTGAATCACATATGGACTCGTATAGGGATGCAAAAACATTGACGTTATTGAAGTCAAGCTGAGCGTCCCCCACGCCAGCGGCGCCACGCCGCCGCTTCCTGGCGAACACTGGGGATTCGAAATTGAAGGCTGATCAGACTGGTGATTCAGCCTATCTTTATGTCAGGCATATGATGAAAATCATTGACAGATGTTCATGCGGCTCCATTGGCTTTTGGGCCGTTTTTTTTCTTTTCTTGTGGAGCGTAGCCATGCTGACCTCTCATGCCGCTGAAAATTTTCTGTCATCATTTCCTGCGCCAGCCTATTCCAGCCCGGCCTCTGAAGACCTGCCTCAAGCCCGCGCGCTGAAGCAGCATGTGCGCGACTTCGTTTCAAGTCAATATCATGTCAGTGTGGAATATCCGCCGCGCTTTTTCAAAGTGGCGGCGGATGCGACTCCCGACATGATCAGAAAAAACTTTTCCAATTGGGTGATCGAACATGGCAGCAAATCGTTGCCTTTTGATGGGCCGGAATTGTTCGATCATGATTTGAATATTTTTGCCTTGTTCGAAAGCGGATTCATGTGGAACAGAAAGATATTCGGCATCGCCATGTCGGAAACGCATCCAGGGCAGATGGAAGATGCTTTGGTAATCTATTTTGTTCTGGAGCCGGCAAGCTGATGGCCGCGTTCCGCTTTCCGTTCAGCAGCTTGCATGTGAAGCGGACAAAATGCCCTTCAAAACCCAATGAAGCGCAGGGTCGCGCGCGCTCCGGAAAACGATTTTTTTTGACGGGCATGAAAATCATCGGATGACCGCCACGCCATCCGCGATTTCAGAAACCGTGCTGCCCCGTCAACTTACCCCTGCCATGCGCGCCCTGCTGGAACGCATGGGCCGTGCAGGCCGCCCACCCCTCGAAAGCCTGCCGCCTGTACAGGCGCGCGCCTTTTATGAGCGCAATGCGGGCGTGCTGGACATTGCCCCCGCACCCCTGCCGCGTGTGCAGGATGTGCGCATCCCGGCCCGGGACGGCGCCGCTTTGCACGCGCGCCTGTACGCACCCCGCCCGGCTGAAGAAGGGCCGCCGCTGCCCGCCCTGCTGTATCTGCATGGCGGCGGCTTCACGCTGGGCAGCGTGGCCACGCATGAGAGCCTGTGCCGCGCGCTGGCTGCGCAAAGCGGTGTGGCCGTGCTTGCGCTGGACTATCGCCTGGCGCCCGAGCACCGCTTTCCCACTGCCGTGCATGACGTGTGGGACGCGCTGCGCTGGCTGGCCGCTGAAAGCGCCGCCCTGGGGCTGGATGCCTCGCGCCTGGCTGTGGGGGGCGATTCGGCGGGTGGCACCCTGGCGGCCGTGGCGGCCATCCATGCGCGCGATGAGGGCCTGCCGCTGGCGCTGCAACTGCTGATCTACCCCGGCACAACGGCGCATCAAGACACCGAATCACACCAGCGCCTGCGCCACGCGCCGCCGCTGACCGAAGCGGCCATTTCCTGGCTATTTGGCAACTACATCGCCCCGCACGAACGCACCGACTGGCGCTTTGCCCCCCTGCTGCATGACGACGTGGCAGGCGTTGCGCCCGCCTGGCTGGCCCTGGCCGAATGCGATCCGCTGGTCGATGAAGGCCTGGCCTACGCCGACAAACTGCGCATGGCGGGCGTGCCCGTGCAGCTGGAGCTGTACCGGGGCATGGTGCACGGCTTCATCCAGTTTGGCCGCGTCATTGCCGAGGCGCTGACGGCCCAGAAAGACGCCGCTGCCGCGCTGGCGCAGGCGCTGCTGGTTTGAGGGGGCTGTTTACCGTCTGCCCGTGGGCGCAAAAAGCGTGGATTCGGGCGGTCTGCGGCGTGTTGCCAATCCTCGCTGTGCTGCGCCATTGGGCCGTAAAGCCCGTTTGACCCTCACGGCCAGATTACAAACAGGTTCTGTGGGTCTGCTCATAGCTTGCACGCGCGAGCGAGGCGCAGTCAGCCAATGGGTAGCGATGGCAGCAGACGGTGTCTATTTGCTCTTTTATCCATAGCATGACGTCCTAGTGCAAGCTGCGCGAAGCGGCATTTCGAATCCCTTGAACATGATCAATGTCATCTTCTATGTGCAAGTCACAGACCGCCAAACCGCCAGCTATCGATAGCGCGCGCTATCCAAGGACTACCCGCCCTGGAAACAGGTCTGCAACACCTTTGCCCACTGGCGCCAGCGCAGCGCGTGGGATGTGCTGCTGGCACTGCTGCGCCAGCAGGTGCGCGCCAAGGCAGGCCGGCGAGTTGAGCCTTAGCATGACCATCATTGACTCCCAATCGGTCAAGACCATCTCAAAAAGGGGCAGTACGGATATGACGCAGGCAAATGAATCAAAGGGCGCAAGCGCCACATAGCCGCAGACACAATGGGATTGCTGCTGGCTTTTTGTGGGTGGCGGCTACACGAGCAGTCTGATCAATTGGGCGCTGAGCATGTTCGGCTGGAACATGCAGGTGATCAAGCGCCGTCAGCGGCATGGTTTTGAGGCGCTGCCCAAGCGTCGGATTGTGCGGAAGACTTTTTCCTGGCTGAGTCAATCGAGAAGACTGAGCAAAGACTACGAGGTCAATGCCCTGTTCAGCCGAAGCATTCGAGAGGATTGCTTGCATTCAGCGCGTGGTCAGGCTTTTGGAACCATCTTAAGGACAGTCCCTGAAAAAACAGCTCTATGCCAGTTTCCTGCCCGTTATAGCAGGAGGCAGATCTGCGTCGGTTTTCAAGGTTTTGACAAATGACTGATGCCTGCTTGAAACAAAATCCGAGACCGCCGCAAAACAGCGGCGAGAGCATTTTTCGTGCAATAAGGCGAAAAACTGACGGCATGACCCGCTTTGCCAACCGCACCAAAAACAAAGACGCCGGTTTTAGTGCAAACGTGTTTAATGCAAAAAACCAATAAAGACAACAATGTAAAAACCTTGCGAAAATGGTTGGGCGTACGCAGCTTCGAGCAAATCTTCGCATTCAGCGCCGAGCCAATTAGTTTCACCGGCGCCCATGTCACCAAAAACGTTAGCGGCGAAGGCGGCGGCACGAAAAAACTTCGGCGCCATGGGCTGAAATTTAAGTTGATCGCGGCCTTTACGTTGCCTTCAGTACACTGCCGCCGCAGCCTGCCTAGGTCACAGTTTTTCAGGCAACGATGCCGAGAAGATCAAAACCGTATTGATCGAACTCTTTGAGGGCAACACATTATCAGCCTGCCTCGAAAACAGTATCCAGGTGCTGAGATTCATTTGGTGGAGGCACAACAACAAAGCAGGGCAATACTCTTCCATCGAAATGCACGGCAGCCTGAAAGAAAATGCAGATAACAGCCACTAATTGAAAAACCTTGAAAGTCTAGTTCCGCAATAAATCGACAACCTCTAAAACATTCAAAGAAATGGCCGTATTTTCAACCGGAAGCCAAAGGGCAATTCAGAGTACGCACCTGATTCCCCTTTCCGTCCCGCAACACTACATCTTCTGCCTGCATCAATGTGCGTTGATTCATAACGAGCAGGCATGGGCGGAAAACTATTTGACCGCGCAGGAAAAAGCGCTGTATGAGCGGGATTCGGGCGAGCAGGAAACGTGCAAGGACGTGCGCTTTAAGCGGGCAGTGCATGTGTTAGCAGGAAAGCTGGGCATCTGCAGCGTGCTGGACCGGGTGGAACTGGAAACGAAAACAGGCAGCCTGAAACCCGTGGAATGCAAGCGCAGCAAACCCAAACCCACAGTCCGATGGACGAAATTCAGCTTTGCGTTCAAGGCTTGTGTTTGAAAGATATGGCGGGGAGCCCGTTGATGAAAGGTACACTGGGTATAGGCGGACCTGTCATCGCGTTTTCCGTCGTGTTTTCAGGCGATCCGCGGGCCCAAACATCTACTACCATCGTTGCCGCGCGCGAATACCTAAGCAGCGACCCAATCCGCCGCCTGATTACGGTAAACGCTGCTAAACCTGTTCGTTGGTGGAAATTTGCCAGCCGAAGTTATTGGGGAAGCTGGATAGGAGCGCAGGGTATGTGGAGCAACTACGTGATAAATGAACTTGATTCAGATAAATAATAAGGATGAATAATGGAATACAAGATAGATATTTATGAAAAAGATAAGGATAACTTATTCCGTTTTGCACTTGGCAGTTTGTCGGAGAGGACTTTATTTGTTTTTGGTGCAAATCCAAGTACGGCAAATGACCAAACACCTGACATGACAATTAGAAAGGTAATGGGGTTTGCAGAAAGAAACAGATACAAAAGTTTTATGATGTTTAATTTATATCCACAAAGAGCCACCAATCCTGATAATTTATCAAACGAAATGGATAGAGTCATGATGGACAAAAATATTGAAATTATTCATCGTATTCTATCCTCCCAAAAAGAAGCTGATATTTTGCTAGCTTATGGGGAGCTGATATATTCTCGCCCGTATCTGCCGCTGTGCTTAAAGAAAATTTATCAATCCATTAGAGGAATTTCGTTAAAATTTTATAGAATTGGTGATTGTCTTAAATGTGGACAGCCACGCCACCCTTTATATGCGAAATATGGATTTGAGCTTCAAGCAGTGGATATGGATAAATATTTGCAGGAATTTGAGAACTGATGTGAAACTGCAGAATTTTGCCGTGCTATTTTCTGTTTCGGGAATGCACTGATGTCAGCGTTTCTGCTGGTTTTTGCTGCGGCAGGTTTGCAATGATGGCGAGAACGCGGTAATTCAAAAGCTGCGGTTGATGCTTTGAATATCTTGCTGCGGCAGTTAAGAGATGCGGAGAATCTGGATATGGCGCGCGGTATTGGGGGCGAAGCGGCGGCGCGTTATTTCGGTTGGGTGGGGCAGCTTGTTTGACGTCAAAGCGCAAGCTGAATGTGCTCCGGGTCAAACTTGTTTTGCTCGTTCTTGAAAAAGTAAATAGAAGGCCCAAAAGATGCCTGCCGCACGGTTTTAGGGGATTGGTTGCTATCAGACCCATAGCGACATGGCCGGGCGGTAAGGCTTGGCGCGATAGCGGGTATCAAACAAGGGCGTCCTACTAGCCATTTGGATGGACGGATGCGATGGTGATGTGCTGGCGCCAGATGTCCAGCCCCTGTTTGCGGGCTGGTTGTGAGCGGGTTTGGATGCTGCTTCTGCGCAGGAAGCGTTGCCTGGACTTGCTACTGTTCTAATAGTTTCAAAGCCTCTGCAACCGTGCGGTGGTGGCGCTTTTCTGGGGTGAAATCTGCTCACCAGAACAGAGCGGATGCAGCAGGCCCGGTTGCATCAAGTTTGGCTTTCGCGCCTACGGATGAATTTGGACGACGCTTCAAGGCAGCACGAATTCGGCCACCAGTGGCAGATGGTCGGAGAGGCTGGGCCAGTTGTGGCTGCCCGCTTGCCCGTGCGCGTGTTGGGGCACGAACTGGCGGGCGCAGTGCAGGCCGCGTGCGTAAACGTGGTCCAGCTGCGCCAGGGGCAGGCGCGAGGGGAAGGTGGGGCAGCCGGGGGTGTTGTGCAGGCCGGACTGGGCCAGGATGGTTTGCAGTTTCTGGCTCCAGTCGTTGAAGTCGCCTGCAACCAGCAAGGGCGCGCTGGCAGGCACCTGGCGTGCGATGAACTGTTGCAGCTGGCGCGCCTGGCGCACGCGGCTGGCGCCGAGCAGGCCCAGGTGAACGACGATGACGTGGACGTGGCGGCCCTGCACGTCAATGACCGAGTGCAGCAGGCCGCGCTGCTCGAAGCGGTGGTCTGAAATGTCCTGGTGCTGGTGGCTGAGCACGGGCCAGCGCGAGAGCATGGCGTTGCCGTGTTCGCCGTGGGCGGTGACGGCGTTGGTCATGTAAACCGACTGGTAGCCCGCCGGGGCCAGGTATTCGGCTTGTGGCTGGCGGGGCCAGCTGGCAAAGCGCCGCTCGGCTTTGCGGTTGAGCTTGCGCACTTCTTGCAGGCACACCACGTCTGCGTGCAGGCTGGCGATGGCGTGCTGGAGGTTGTGGATTTCCAGCCGCTGCGAGGGCCAGACGCCTTGCACGCCTTTGTGGATGTTGTAGGTCACCACCCGCAGAGAGCGGGTGTGTGCATGGGCGGCGCCGCTGGCGCTCATGGGGCAGGGCGCGTGTCAGTGGCTGGCGGGCTGCGGGTTGCGCAGACGGATGTGCAGCTCGCGCAGCTGTTTTTCGTCCACGGGCGAGGGCGCTTGCGTGAGCAGGCACTGCGCGCGCTGGGTTTTGGGAAAGGCGATGACGTCGCGGATGGATTCGGCGCGGGTCATGAGCGTGACCAGCCGGTCCATGCCGAAGGCCAGGCCGCCGTGCGGGGGCGCGCCGTATTGCAGGGCGTCGAGCAGGAAGCCGAATTTGGCCTGGGCGTCTTCGGGCGTGATTTTGAGGGCGGAAAACACTTTGCTTTGCACGTCGGCGCGGTGAATGCGGATGGAGCCGCCGCCCAGCTCCCAGCCGTTGAGCACCATGTCGTAAGCCTTGGCCAGGCACTGGCCGGGGTCGCTGTCCATGAGGTTTTCGTGGCCGTCTTTGGGGCTGGTGAAGGGATGATGCATGGCGTTCCAGCGGTTTTCTTCTTCGTCGAACTCGAACATGGGGAAGTCCACCACCCACAGCGGCGCCCAGCGGTCTTCGAAAAGGCCCGCCTTTTTGCCGAATTCGCTGTGGCCGATCTTCAGGCGCAGCGCGCCGATGGCGTCGTTGACGATCTTGGCTTTGTCGGCGCCAAAAAAGAGGATGTCGCCGTTTTGCGCGCCGGCGCGCTCCAGCACGGCGGCCAGGGCCTTGTCGTGCAGGTTTTTGACGATGGGCGATTGCAGGCCCTCGCGGCCTTTGGCGGCGTCATTGACCTTGATCCAGGCCAGGCCCTTGGCGCCGTAAATCTTCACGAAGTCGGTGTAGCCGTCGATTTCGCCCCGGCTGATTTCGCTGCCGCCGGGCACGCGCAGCGCCACCACGCGCCCGCCGGGCGTGCTGGCCGGGCCGCTGAAGACTTTGAAGTCCACATCGCCCATCACGTCTGTCAGTTCGGTGAATTCGAGCTTCACGCGCAAATCGGGCTTGTCGGAGCCGAAGCGGTGCATGGCCTCGGCGTAGGGCATGACGGGGAATTCGCCCAGTTCCACGCCCAGCGTTTGCCTGAAAACCTGCGTGATCATTTCCTGGAACAGGCTGCGGATGTCTTGCTCGTCCAGAAAAGAGGTTTCGATATCGATTTGCGTGAATTCCGGCTGGCGGTCGGCGCGCAGGTCTTCGTCGCGGAAGCACTTGGTGATTTGGTAGTAGCGGTCAAAGCCGGCCACCATCAGCAGCTGCTTGAAGAGCTGGGGCGATTGCGGCAGCGCAAAAAAGTGCCCGTCATGCACGCGGCTGGGCACCAGGTAATCGCGCGCGCCTTCGGGCGTGCTCTTGGTGAGCATGGGCGTTTCGATGTCGATGAAGCCGTGCTCGTCCAGAAACTTGCGCACGGCCATCGCCACGCGGTAGCGCAGCATGAGGTTGCGCTGCATCACGGGGCGGCGCAAATCCAGCACGCGGTGCGTCAGGCGCGTGGTCTCGCTCAGGTTCTCGTCGTCAAGCTGGAAGGGCGGCGTGACGGAAGGGTTGAGCACTTTCAGCTCGTGGCACAGCACTTCCACCTTGCCGCTTTTGAGGCTGTCGTTCGTGGTGCCTTCAGGGCGGGGGCGCACCAGGCCCGTGACTTGCACGCAGAACTCGTTGCGCAGGTCTTCCGCCGTTTTGAACATGGCGGGGCGGTCGGGGTCGCAAACCACCTGCACATAGCCTTCGCGGTCGCGCAGGTCGATGAAGATCACGCCGCCGTGGTCGCGCCGGCGGTTCACCCAGCCGCACAGGGTCACGGTCTGGCCGTTCAGCGCCTCGGTCACGAGGCCGCAGTAGTGGGTGCGCATAGACATGATGGACTTTCTTTGTTACTTGCCAGAATGGGAAACAGGGTTGCTGATGGCGGGAGCGGCAGGGGCCGACTGCGCGCGGGCGGGCGGGGCCACCACGCCCATGGAAATCACGTATTTGAGCGCCTCATCCACGCTCATGGCCAGATCCACCACGTCGGCGCGGCGCGCCAGCAGGAAGTAGCCTGAAGTCGGGTTGGGCGTGGTCGGCACGTAAACGCTGACCAGCTCATCGCCCAGGCCGCGCGCGGCCAGATGCGCCGCCACCTCGCCGCCGGGCCGGCCCGTCAGAAAGGCCACCGTCCACGCGCCCTGGTGTGGAAACTGCACCAGCACCGCCTTGGAAAACGCCTGGCCGGAGCCGGAAAACAGCGTGTCCGACACCTGCTTGACGCTGCTGTAGATGCTGCGCACCACCGGAATGCGGGTCATCAGCGCGTCCCAGCGGCGCAGCCACCACTGGCCCACCATGTTCGCCACGAAAACGCCCGTGCCGAAGATGATGACCGTCACCAAAATGACGCCCAGCCCCGGCACGCGCCGAAGCTGGCCGCCCACGGTGACCATGCCGGGAATCACGGCCTCCAGCGCGCCCAGCACGCTCAGAAAAATGCCGTTGAGAATGCCCATTAACCACAGCAGCACCCAGGCCGTAATGGCCGCTGGCAGCCAGACCAGCAGGCCCGTAACGAAATATTGACGCAGCCGGTGCATGACGCGAGCGCTTGAACTGCCTAGTCCGCCGCAGCCGCGCTGCCTGGTGAAGCTGCCGCGCTACTGGCCGCAGCCGCATCGCCAGAGGTGCCGGAAGAAGCGCCTGCTGCCGCGCCGGAAGAAGGCGCATCCGAAGCCGGCGCTGAAGAGGCGCCTGCCTTGCCTTCGTTGCGAAAGTCCGTGACATACCAGCCCGAGCCTTTGAGCTGAAAGCCCGCTGCCGTTACCTGCTTGACAAAAGCAGGCTGGCCACAGGAAGGGCAGACCTTCAATGGCGCATCAGACATCTTCTGCAACACATCCTTGGCAAAGCCGCAGTGGCTGCACTTGTAGGCATAAATCGGCATGGAAAACAGATTGGGCGGCAAGCACGTGCGCCTGCCGCCCGCAAAAAGCTTGTAATTATAGTTTTCCGGCTTATTCAGCGGCGAAGCGCCTGAACGCATGCCCAATCGGCTTCTGGCCTGGAAAACTGCCTTGCCCACTCCAGTTCGGCGTGCGCCAGTTGCCAGCGCTTCTACTGAACATCAGAGCAAGCCGCGAGGAAGAAAATGGAGCAAGGCGAGCCAAGCACAAGCAACCGGTGAGCGGATGGAGGGCTTTATTTCGCTCCTCTATTTATAGCTATATGTCCTGGTGGAATCAGCGCAAGACATCATTTCATCCGCCTGAATTAGCTCCTGTTTTTGATGCGCCTGGCAAGCCATCAACCCGCCGCCTCATACCGCGCTTCGCTCTTTTGACGCTGGCGGGCGAACTCTGGATAAATTCCGCGCCCACCGGGGCTGGAACCTTTGCGAGACCAGGCGTCTCCGCAGTCAAAAGCAAAGCGGAGACAGCATGGATGTCAAAAAAGCGGATGGGGCAAATGCATTCCGCATGCGCACCCATCCGCTTTTTTGAAGAATCAGGCGTCAGCGCCCGCCCGCCGTACCGGGCGCGCCGCCTTCTGGGCAAGATGCCTGCGTGTACACACCCCAGGCGAGGCGCTCGCCCTTGGCCAGCTGCTTGTCGCTGGCAAACACAGCCACTTCCAGATCACACGCCTGCTTGGCGCTGCGCTGCACGCGCAAATGGCTGACAGGCGTGTCGTCAAGCTGGCAGGCTGGCTGGCCTACCAGTTTCAGCAGATGGCCCGCGCCATCGGCTTGCACTTGCATGGCATGGGCCGCCGCGCCACAAGGCAGCCAGATCAGGCTTTGCGCCTGTAAGGTCAGATTGCCTGCTGACTCCAGCGCGCGGCTCACCGGTTCCCACTCGCCTTGAAGGGCGGCGGGCAGGCTTTCAGCGGCTGCAGGCGCGGTTTGCACAGGCGCGGCTTGGGGCGGGCTGGCGTCCGCATCTGCCGCCGCCCAGGTTCCCTGCGCCAGCGCTGCCGCCAGCAAGCCCATGACGGCAGGCCACAGCAGGCGGCGCGCTTTCATTTGAAAAGCCCTTCGGGCGCGTGGTGCTGCCCAGCCCAGTCTTCCCAGGCCACATCGCTGGGGCCAACGGCAATGTCAATCAGCTTCCAAGCCTGGCCGTCGCGGCGCAGCAGCGCCACGCATAAATCGGACATGGCGCCCGCTTGAGCCGCTTTATGCAGGGCGGTGCCCGCATAGTCAAAGCGCTTGTCTGCGGCATCGCGCAGGCGGGCCTGCATGAAGGCCCAGTCGCCGTCGTAGCGGATGTTTTCTGGCGCCAGCTTCAGCTGCTCCGCATCCAGCTTGAGTGATTGTGCGGCCGCCTGAATGGCGATGGCGGTGATGGCATCGTCATCCGCTTTGTGCACGCTGGGAGCGCCCGCTCCTGCGGCAGGCATGATGGACAAGACCAGCGGCAAGGCCAGCCACTTCACGGGAAATTTCATGTTTTCACTCCGGTTGTTTGAAACGGGGCATTTCAGCATTGCCAACGAATGGCACTGCAACAGAACGTTGAATGCGCCCTGAGGCGCGCCGCCGCCCTACGAAAAACCCCCGCCCACTGAGCCATGGGCAGGGGTCGTTGCGGGCCACGCCAGAAAGCGGCGCGACGCCGCTTTTTGCTTTGCTGCCGATCAATTCGGCGGCGTCAGGATGGCGGAGAGGTGGTTGTGCCACCAGTTGCTGGCGTCGTAGGTAATGCGCTGGCTGCCATCCGCATTGCGGTTGTTGGAGCCAATCAGCGTAACCTTGCCGTTTTCATTCGACGCCACGATTTCCGTGTGCGAAACGCCATTGCGTTCCATGATGACCACGTCGCCCGGCTTGGCGTTGGCCAGCGAAACTGGCTGCCAGCCCTTGCGGCGCAGCGTGACATCCAGCTGGCGCACAGCGTCGGTGTGCTCGCCTGCCGACAGCAGACCGTTTTTCTGCAATACCGCCGAGACGAAATTGGCACAGCAGACGTCGTTGGGCACATTGGGATTCATCGGCAGTGCGCCGCTGCGCTTGAGTTCGGAAGCGTTGCGGCCTTCAAAGCTCTTGGCGATGGCTGCCGTGTTGGCGCCTTTCCCGTTGCCTGCCGGCGTGGGCGTAGAAGTGCCTTGCGTGCCTTGCGCACCGCCAGTCCCGCCAGCTCCCCCCGTTCTGCCTGCGCCTTGCGCGCCGGAAGGCAGGTTGATCTTTTGATTGGGATAGATCAGGTCAGGGTTGGCGATTTGCGGATTGGCCGCAATCAGGCTCTTGAGCGAAACGCCATGCGAGCGCGCGATATCCCACAAGGTATCGCCCTTCTTCACGGTATAGGAGCCGCCTGCGGCCTTGGCGGGCTGGCCGCCGCCCGTGCTGGGCGCCTCAGGAGAAGGCTGCTGGCTTTGCGCGCCGCTGGTGCCTGTTGGCTTTTGATTGCCAAACATCTGCGCTTCCTCATTGCGCCGGCGCGTCAGGCCGGGCAGCACGCGCCCGCCACCGTGATTCCACTTCGCAAATTCAGCCTGCGCTCCCGCGTAATCACCTGCATTGAGTTTTTGCAGCAAAGTTGATTTTTGAAGTGCTCCCGCCCCACAGTTAAAAGTAAAGCTCACCAGCGCGTCGAACTGGCCTTGTGTCAGCGGCACCTTCACAGCCTTGCGCACAGCATTCTCAGCCGTGCCCAGGTCCTTGCGCAGCAGCTCGGTCGCCTGTGCTTCGGTAATGGTCTGGCCTTCACGCACATCGCTGCCCGTATGACCGTAGCCGATGGTCAGAATGCCCACAGGATCACGATAGGCCTTGGTGTACAGGCCCTCGTATTTCTTGACCATATCCAGCCCCGCCTGGCTCATGCTCATGCCAGAAGGCTGCGAGCCGCCCGCACCAGAAGCCGCCGCCGTCTGCTGCACGCCTGCGGTCTGGTTTGCCGCGCCGCCGCCAGCAGCGCCTGCACCGCCCGGCAAATTAATGGTGTCGCCAGCAAAAATCAAATCAGGATTGCTGATCTGCGGATTGGCTGCCAAAAGCGCCTGAAGCGAAACGCCATTGCGCGCGGCAATGGCCGAAAGCGTATCGCCCTGCTGGACTGAAACGGAGCCTCCGGCAGCGCTTGTGCGCGCAGCATTGGCATGGGAAGAAAAATTGACAGCGGTCATGTTGAGTCCTTTCCTTTGACCAGGGTTGCTACCTGTGCCACATATCCCAAAAGGCTGGCAGACGCATTCATTGTCGGCATCCGCATTTGAAAAAGATAGCTAGGGCGATTACCCTGGGGGAAGTATTTAGAAAATGCATCATCATGTAACGCAACGCCCCTCCGAAACATTCATTGCACGTCTTGTTTACCTGCCTATTCAGCGCATCCCTGTCTGTGGATTTCATGTCTCAAAAAATACATACAGAAACATAAACCGGGACATCCGCTGGAACGAAGCCCTTTATGTAAGTGCTACATGAGTATGAATATCTGAATAGCGAGTTACCTGTAAAAACATACATCCATAGAAAGCCGATCCGGCTCATGCCTGAACCCGTTCGCAGCCCAGCTATCAAGTGCAGAAAGAACGGATCGAGGCAAGATGCAAAGCACGGGCGGCTGACGAAGCCTATGCAGAACGCGGCATTCGGGTTGAACCCGCTAGCCAGGAGATAGCGAAAACAAGAGCGGATTCGAGAGGGCAGAAGCACTGTTTTAAACAGAATCCGCCAGGACGCCATGCTATCGATTGAGTAGCGCATCATTCTGGATTGTTCAGCCCCGCGCGTTCAATCTGGCCTGTTGGCTGTCCATGCGGGCCAGGCAGCGCGCGGACAATTCGCGCCATGTTTCACATCGTTTTGGTTGAACCCGAGATTCCGCCCAACACCGGCAACGTCATCCGCCTGGCGGCCAATACGGGCTGCACGCTGCATCTCATTGAGCCGCTGGGCTTTTCCATGAACGACCGCCTGCTGCGCCGCGCCGGGCTGGATTACCACGAGTGGGCCGACGTGCGCCGGCATGCGGATTGGCGCGCTTTTCTCGCCGCCCGCCAGCCTGATCCCGCGCGGTGCTTTGCCCTGACCACGCGCGGCGAGCGCCTGGCGCACGACAACGCCTTTGCGCCGGGCGACTGTCTTGTTTTCGGCGCGGAAACGCGTGGCCTGCCGCCTGATCTGCTCGCCGCCTTCGCGCCGGCCCAGCGCTTGCGCCTGCCCATGCGCGCGGGCCAGCGCAGTCTCAATCTCTCCAACGCCGTGGCCGTTACGGTTTTTGAAGCCTGGCGGCAGTGTGGCTTTGCCTGAGAAGCTGCTCAATGCGTCCGTGCAGGCCCCGCCCAGAAGCCCGTTCCCCAGGGCCTACCGGGTGAAGAAAGCGGAGGGCGCGAAGAAGCATGGCCGCATTAGCCCGGCACGGCGTCATATCCTCAAAAAGAGGAGTGAATTGAATGGTCATCAATCGGTGCTCGCGCCCATTTCACTAGGACATCACGCTATGAATCCGGGAGCAAATCCAGCTTGCTTCCGCGCTCCGTCATGCTCGCGCAAACCGCCAGCTGCCTGGCCTGGTCCGCATGGGCGCCTGCTTCGCTGGAAAAGGCTGGGGCAGGGCAGCAAAGCCGCCGGGGTGCGGCCAGCCCTGCCAGTCCGTCACATTTGACGACACATGCAACAAGCTTTGCCGCCCCGCAGATAATCCGCCGTCCGGCGCGTGAGACTTTCTTGCACGTGCTTTTTCAACCCGACGGCTGTAATGCTTTTCAGAAATGTTCGCATCTGAAGCCGTTTTTTCCTCCTTCATGCCATGAACTCCCCTGCCCTGCGCCGCCGCGCGCTGACCCTGGCCGCCTTGACGGCCTGTCTGGCCGCCCATGCCCAAACCCGCCCCGAAACGGACGATGCCCCTGATGACGCCACGCTGCAAACCGTGACGGTGAGCGCCAGCGCCGATGCCTCGGCCAAAGGCTTGTCGCGCGCCTATGCCGGCGGGCAGGTGGCGCGCGGCGCGCGCGTGGGGCTGCTGGGCACACAAGATGCGATGGACACGCCTTTTTCCATCACCAGCTACACCAGCGAGCTGATTGCCGACCGGCAGGCGCGCAGCGTGGGCGATGTGCTGCAAAACGACCCCGGCGTGCGCGTGGCGCGCGGTTTTGGCAATTTTCAGGAGGCGTATTTCATGCGCGGCTTCATCGTCAGCTCGGACGACACGGCCTACAACGGCCTGTATGGCCTGCTGCCGCGCCAATACATTGCCGCCGAGCTGTTCGAGCGCGTGGAAGTGCTGCGCGGCGCATCGGCCTTTCTCAATGGCGCGGCGCCCGGCGGCGGGGGCCTGGGCGGCACGCTCAATTTGCTGCCCAAGCGCGCGCCCAACGAGCCGCTTTCGCGCGTGGAGCTGCGCGCGGGCAGCGGCGGCGAAAAGCAGGCCGCGCTGGATGTGGCGCGCCGCTTCGGGCCGGACCAGTCCAGCGGCATCCGCCTGAACCTGGCGCGCCGCCAGGGCGGCACGGCCATTGACCATGAGAAAGCCAAACTCTCGCTGGCCGCGCTGGGGCTGGACTGGCGCGGCAGCCGCACGCGCATCTCCGCCGACATCGGCTGGCAAGACCACCGCCTGAACCAGACGCGCACCAACGTCACGCTCTCGGGCGTAACGCACGTGCCCGCGCCGCCTGATGTGCAGTCCAACTTCGCCCAGCCCTGGACGTATTCCGACGAGCGCGACGTTTACGCCACCTTGCGCGCCGAGCACGACGCAAGCGACGCCGTCACCGCCTGGGCCGCCCTGGGCTGGCGCCACGGGCAAGAGGCCAACTCGCTGGCCAACCTCACCCTGCACAACGCCGCCACGGGCGCGGGCACGGTCTACCGCTTTGACAACACGCGCGAAGACCACGTGCGCACCGGCGAAATCGGCGTACGCGGGCAGGCGCGCACCGGCGGCGTGGGCCATGAATGGGTGGCCTCGGCAGCCGCTTTTGATTTCAGCAAGGACAACGCCTACGCGATGGACTGGCGCAACACCCTCGCGGCCAACCTCTACCAGCCCGTCTATCACGCGCAGCCCGCTTTCAGCCCCAGCGCCTTGCGCGGCGGCGATCTGGCCAGCCCGAAGCGCACGGGCCGCACGCGCCTGAGCAGCCTGGCCCTGGGCGACACCCTCTCGCTGCTGGATGAGCGCTTGCGCATCACCCTGGGCTTGCGCCACCAGCGCATGGACATACGCGACTACGCCTACGGCAGCGCGCAGCAAACCGCGCGCTACGACAAAAAGCGCACCAGCCCCGCCGTGGGCGTGGTTTACAAGCCCGTGCAGGGCCTGTCGCTTTACGCCAACTACATCGAAGGTTTGAGCCAGGGCCAAACCGCGCCCGGCACCGCCGTGAACGTGGGCCAGATGCTGCCGCCCTACGTCTCCAAGCAAAAGGAAATCGGCCTGAAATACGACGCGGGCCGCCTGGGGCTGGGGCTGGCCTTTTTCTCCACCACCAAGCCGCGTTCGCTGCTGACAGCCGACAAGGTGTTCACCGCGCAAGGGCGCGACCGCCACCAGGGGCTGGAATTCACCGTCTTTGGCGAAGCCGTGCGCGGTCTGCGCCTGCTGGGCGGCGCCACCTGGCTGGACGCCAGGCAAACCCGCACGGGCGAAGCCCGCACCGAAGGCAAGCGCGTGATTGGCGTGCCCCGCCTGCAAGCCAATCTGGGCGCCGAATGGGATGTGCCCGGCGCAACCGGCCTGGCGCTGGACGCCCGCCTCATCCACACCGGTGCCAGCTACGCCGACGCCGCCAACACCTTGCGCGCGCCCGGCTGGACGCGGCTGGACGTGGGCGCGCGCTACCTGATGGAAGTGGCCGGCCGCGTCGTCACCTGGCGGCTGCGCGTGGACAACGCCACGAACCGCCGCCACTGGGCCTCCGTGGGCGGCTACCCCGGAAACGGCTACCTCGTGGCCGCCTCGCCGCGCCGCTACACGCTCAGCGTGAGCGTGGATTTCTGAGTCTGGCCATGAGCCTGGCCGCGCATCAGAACCATCCGGATGAGCGGCCAAGCACAGCCGGGCCGGCCTTTTCAGAAGCCACTCCTTGATGCTGACGCGGCCCATTAAAACGCTCCTCAAAAAAGAGCATTACGTCCTAGTGGAATAAGCGCAGGAGCCATTTCCAGCGCCCTCGAATTCGCTCCTTTTTTTGATGTGGCGCGCCGCCCTGCCCTGCTCTTTGCGCAAGGCCGCCCGCCGCCCTGTTGCCGGGCGTCAAGCGGCTTGCATCGCGCCAGCGGCCTCTTGCCCGGCCTGCCGCACGCTCAGGTGCAGACCCAGCGCGGCGGCCACATTCACCAGCGCATCCAGCGAGAACTTGTCGATGCGCCCGGCCACCAGATCGCTCATGCGCGGCGCGGTTACGCCGCACAGGCGCGCAGCGGCGGCCTGGCTCAGGTTCTGGCGCTGCATGGCGAGGCGGATGCCGTGCATCAGCTCGGCGCGCAGTTTCATGTTTTGCGCTTGCTGCGGGGTGTCGCAAATGGCGTCCCACACGCTTTCAAAGCGCGCGCACTCATTTTTACGGGCTGTCATTCTGATCGTCCTATCGGTTTATGAATGCCTTGTTTTGATTTGCCTGAAATGGGTTCTTGCAATTTCCAGGTCCTTTTGCGGTGTTTTCTGGGTCTTTTTCTGGAATACGTGCAGCACATAAATGGCGTCTTCAAATTGGGCCGCGTAAATGATGCGCCATGTTCCGTCTGCGCACCAGATGCGCAGTTCCATGACGCCGCCGCCTACGGTTGTCATGGGTTTTGCATCTAATGGGGGATGTCCGCGCTGTATGGCGTCTAGCGCGAAGCCCGCTCTTTGCCGGGCTTCGTCCGGCATGGCCCGTATGTCTTGCAGACTGCGGCCCATGAATTCAATTGGTTTTTGCATATGAATCATGAGATTAATGCCGGACAATTAATTAACAAGATTTCTGGATTTCAGCATATCCAGCCGCAGAAATAACGTGAAATAATGATGACACCTCAAAAATCCTTACCTTTCCTGCAGGGCAAGGTCAAAACTCCTCTCGACACATGCCGTATATTTTATCTGTTCTGATAACTATATCAAGCAGTATTTGCCTTGCAGGATGCAGATCAGGCAGGTGCGCTCCAGCCCCATGTCTCTTCCGTGCGCCTGCTGGCGCGGGACGGAAAACTGATGAAAAAGCGCGTTCAGCAAGCTCCCGCCACGCCCTCGGCCAGCCCCTGCCGCAGCGCCGCCGTGTATCTGCTGCACACGCCGGATTGCCTGCTGCACCTGGTGGCGCAAGGCGAGCCGTTGGAAAAACAGCTCGCCGTAGAGCAAGACTTGGAAGCC
>ERZ773054.907-NODE-907-length-19808-cov-36.824128_pt1 | contig 19808 bp, 19 predicted proteins | sample MGYA00580630_ERZ773054 | MGnify/ENA primary metagenome ERZ773054 (study PRJEB29015, sample SAMEA2737994) | human oral metagenome | biome: human oral; feature: human-associated habitat; material: dental | place: China | collected 2115 ... | reverse complement strand
CGGATTCCGCCTGGCCCAGGCCGAGCAGCGTCTGACGCACGCCGCCCGTGGCTGCTGGCAGCGTGCTGCCGCCCGGCTGGAGATGGCCGAGAACAGTCTGGCACTCATCAGCCCGCTGGCCGTGCTGGGACGCGGCTACGCGCTGGTGCGCGATGCCGAAGGCCGCCTGCTGACCACGGTCGGCGAGGCCCGCCCCGGCGGGCAGGTCGAGGTGCGTCTGCAGGATGGCAGCCTGCAGGCGACCGTCGATATGATCATTTCTAACCATTCGTCGGGTTGAAGTGTGGGAAGATGCGCCCATCTACGTATCCGTGGCGCTTTTGCCACGGTAGGTTGGGGTGCTGTTCGACCCGTGGCTGGTGCCTGTCCGGCGCTCAGCCTGTGGCCTGTCATGCCCGCTTTCCGCAGGTGTGCAGTTCCTGTCCGGACCTTCTTCCGGTCCGTTTCCTTCCTTTCACTTCAGAGGAACACTCGTATGGCTCTCATCCAGATGTTCGTTGTCGGCCTGGTCATTGGCCTCATCGCCCGCGCCATCATGCCGGGCACCCAGAAACTTGGCTGGATCATGACGGCCATCCTCGGTATCGTTGGTTCCGCCCTGGCCAACTTCGTGGGCGGTGCCATGCACTTCTACGAGCCGGGCCAGACGGCCGGCTGGATCGCCTCGGTCATCGGCGCCATCGTCGTGCTGGCCGTGGTGGGCAAGCTCTCCAACAAGGGCTGATCCCGCACGAATGGGCCGGCCATCACCTGTGGCCGGTCCTTGAAGGCCAGCGCGTGGCAGGCTGGCCTTTCCGTCGTTGAGCGCGCCTTCTCCAGAGGCAGCCGCTCAGGGCTTCGGTTCGCCGTTCGGCACCGTTTCAAGCCCCTTCACCACATCTCCCACCTTCACGCCGTGCGCCTCGAACCAGCCCTGGTTCATCTCCAGCGCGTGGCGCACCGGCCGCGAAGGGCAGTGGCTGCGTTCATCGCGCGGCTGCATGTCAGCCAGATCCGCCACCTTGCCGTCCTCGTCCAGGAAGGCCACGGTCAGCGGGATCAGCGTGTCCTTCATCCAGAAGCAATACTGTGCGGGCTGCTCGAAGACGAACAACATCCCATGGTTCTCGGGCATCACCGTCCGGTGCATCAGACCGCGCTCCCGCTCCGGTTCGGTCCGCGCCAGCTCAGCGTCGATGCGCTGGCCGCCCGCTTCCAGTTCCACCACCGGCATCCGGTAGGGCGGGGTGGCCTGTGCCGGCTGGATGCCGGCCAGCCAGGCGCTGGCTACCAGCAACAGACTGGCCATGCGGATAGATGCCCCTTGGGTCCGGCGCCATCCTTTGGCCCGGTGCGTGCCGCCATTGGCAAGGCGTGCCGGGGCGGGGGCCGCCATCGTTGGGGCGCGCGTGAGGGTTGGCGTCGTGGCGGGCTGGGCAGAATGGGAAATGGGCATGGCAGATCCGGGGGTATCCCGTTGATGTTCCTGTGTCAGCGCCGATCATACCCTGCCCGCAGCCCGCAGCCCGCAGCCCGCAGCCCGCAGCCCGCAGCCCGCAGCCCGCAGCCTGCAGCCCGCAAGTCCGCAAGTCGGAGCCAGAGCAGCCCTGTTCACGCCATGGCCTCGGTTTCGGCTGCCTCGGCTTGGCACGCCTCCTGGTCCTGGCCTGCGCGTCCTGACGGGCGTCGCATGCCGTCGCCCCTTCATGTCGGGACTTTCCCTGAGAACGTCGCGCCCAGGAGGCGCCCACGCCTGTGGTCGCCATGCATGGCTGGCATAATCCCCCTTTCCCCGGGGTCACCTTCGTCCGGCGCCGTCCTTGCCTGCGGGCGGTCGCCGTGCCGAGTCCGTGCCCCGACCGGTGTCAATCCGCACTACAGGTCCACAATCCATGTACCAACACATCAAGGTGCCCGATCAGGGCCAGAAGATCACCGTCAACCAGGATTTCTCCCTCAACGTGCCTGACAACCCCATCGTGCCCTACATCGAGGGGGATGGCACCGGCTTCGACATCACGCCGGTGATGCTGAAGGTAGTGGATGCCGCCGTTCAGAAGGCTTATGGTGGCAAGCGCAAGATCCACTGGATGGAGATCTACGCCGGCGAGAAGGCCACCCAGGTCTATGGTCCCGACGTGTGGCTGCCCGACGAGACGCTGGACGTGCTGCGTGAGTACGTCGTCTCCATCAAGGGTCCGCTCACCACGCCGGTCGGCGGTGGCATCCGCTCGCTGAACGTTGCCCTGCGTCAGCAGCTCGACCTCTACGTCTGTCTGCGGCCCGTGCAGTACTTCGACGGCGTGCCCTCGCCGGTGCGCGAGCCCCACAAGACCGACATGGTGATCTTCCGCGAGAACTCCGAGGACATCTACGCCGGCATCGAGTACGAGGCCCAGACCGACAAGGCGAAGAAGCTCATCGACTTCCTGCAGAAGGAGCTGGGCGTCACCAAGATCCGCTTCCCCGAGACCTCCGGCATCGGCATCAAGCCGGTCTCGAAGGAAGGCACCGAGCGCCTGGTGCGCAAGGCCATCCAGTACGCCATCGACAACGACAAGCCCTCCGTCACCCTGGTGCACAAGGGCAACATCATGAAGTTCACCGAAGGCGCCTTCCGTGACTGGGGCTATGCGCTGGCCAAGAACGAGTTCGGCGCCGAGCTGCTCGACGGTGGCCCTTGGATGAAACTGAAGAATCCGAAGACCGGCAAGGACATCATCGTCAAGGACGTGATTGCCGACGCCTTCCTGCAGCAGATCCTGCTGCGTCCGGCGGAATACTCGGTCATCGCCACGCTCAACCTCAACGGCGACTACATCTCCGACGCGCTGGCGGCCCAGGTTGGCGGCATCGGCATCGCTCCGGGCGCCAACCTGTCCGACTCGGTGGCCATGTTCGAAGCCACCCACGGCACCGCGCCCAAGTACGCGGGCAAGGACTACGTGAACCCCGGTTCCGAGATCCTCTCGGCCGAGATGATGCTGCGCCACATGGGCTGGACCGAAGCGGCCGACCTGATCATCTCGTCGATGAAGAAGGCCATCGCCAGCAAGAAGGTCACCTATGACTTCGCCCGCCTGATGCCGGATGCCGAGCAGGTCTCGTGCTCGGGCTTCGGCCAGGTGATGATCGACAACATGTGATCATCGCTCGGGTCTTTCTGCAGAGCCGCCCGGAAGGGCGGCCGTTGCAGAAAGGCCCGGAGATCCTCTGAAACCCGGCTCCATGGCGCATGGGCTTGTGGAGTCAGCTCGGAGGATCCTTGAAACAGCCTTGAAAAGGGGGAGCGTCCGGAGACGGGCGTTCCCCCTTCCTGTTTCAGTATCCCAGCGGGTGCTTCGGCAGGTCGGCAGCCGTGGCGTTCCAGTAGCGCAGGTCGCGCCGGCTGGCCACCGGCGACTGGTCATCCACCACGTAGTGGCCCAGACGCACCAGCGGCTGACCCAGTTTCCAGCCGGTCGGCACTGCGTAGCGGACGCAGCTCAGGCGCTTCATCAGCGGTGCATGCACGTTCAGGCACAGCCGCGCCTCGTCGGAACGGCCGCCGTTGGCCACGAACACCTGCAGGAAGGCACCGTCCTGGCCGCTCCAGTGGCGCAGCACCTGGTTGAACGGCACCAGCGCGCCTTTCTCCACCACGAAGGGCTGGGATCCCTTCAGCGTGAAGGTTCGACCCTGGGGCGTCACGTATCCGGGAATCTGGTCCACCAGCACCCGGGCCTGTGTCTGCAGCGTCAGCAGCGGCGTGCCCACCGGTACGCCGGCCATCGAGGCCAGACTGTCGACCCGGCGCGGTGCAAAGCCCTTCACGGTGCTGCCGAAGTTCACCTCCACCCAGAGGTTGTGCGTGTTCTCGCGGCTGGTGTGATCGGCCGTGGCAGCATCCAGACTGGTGTAGTACGTATAGCTGCCTGCTTGGGCGTCGGCCAGAACGGCCTGATGCACACGCAGCGCCTCGCCCGCCAGGGCCTGGCCGGCGGGCGGCTGTGCAGACCAGCGCCGGGCCTGGAAGGACACGGGGGCGTAGGCTTCGTTCGGGTGCGGCTTGCCGTCGTTCAGCAGCACATCGCCCGGATGCAGCGAACCCGGCTGGTTGATCATCGTGGCCAGCACGTCACCGCTGATGCCCCGTGCCGAGATGGATGGGGCCGGGCCCCAGCGGCCGATGTTGCCGGTCGAACCGGCGCCTGCGTTGCTGCCTCCGGAGTTGCTTCCCCCCACGTTGCCGCTACCGGCATGACCGCCGGGCTGAGCGGATCCGCCTCCGGCGGCACCATGGCCCTGGCCGGGATTTGATCCCCCTGCGCCGCCGTTCGACGAACTGCCAGCGCCCTGGCCGCCCGACGTGCCGCCGGTGCCGCTTCCACCGGTTCCGGCGTTGGCGTTGCCCGAGCCCGCATGGCCCGTGCCTGTGCTGACTGTGGAGCCACCGGCATGTGTCTGGCCGCCCGTGGTACCGCTACCGGACGAACCGCCGTTCAACGTTCCGCTGTTCGATGACGAGCCAGTGCCTGTCGTGCCGGCGTTCTGTGCCTGGTTCGTCGGTGGGGTGGGGCTGCTGGACACCGCCTTGTCACGGCTGGAGCCGCCGCTGCCGCCACCGCAGGCCGCAAGCAGCAGCATCAGCGTGGCTGCACCTGCCAGGGTTGCGGTGCGTCGCAGCGGGAAGCCGGCAGGCTGGGCCGACGGGCTGGAACGGGATACATGGCCGAGAGATGGACGAAGGATCATGATGTCTGCTCCTGCAAACGAGAAAATCCCCGAAGAGGATCCGGTTGCCGGCATCCCACGGGGATGCACCGGCGTACCGGAGTGGGTCTCCTGTCACGGCAAGTCGGCCGTCCATCGGTCATCGAATGCCGTGTATCTGTGAATTCATCTTAGGCCATAAAAAGTAAGGTTGATGACAATCTGAGTCCTGGAAACAACGCAGTCGTTGCTAAAAAGGATAGAAAGAGAACCCGTTCACCATTAGTGGTGTTGTTTTTTGTACTGTTTCGAGCGGGCTAGGCTTGGATGCCTGAGAGGGCGTCGGTCAACTGACCTTCAACGTCTCCACCAGGGCGCGCAGGGGGGCCGTAATCCGGCGGTTGGGGTAGTACAGGCAGAACCCTGGGTAGCGGGGGCTCCAGTCCGCCAGAACCTGCATCAGCCGGCCGTCTTCCAGCCAGGGACGGCAGATGGCGTCCATGGCATAGACCAGGCCCAGGCCTCGTGTCGCGGCGTCCAGCATCAGTTCGGGATCGTCCAGCACCAGCGCACAGTCCAGGTTCAGTTCCATGAGGCCGAGGGCCTGGGCGGCGGATGACCCGGGACTTGTGTCTCCAGCTTCCCGGGTGGGCAGGGCGGTCCGCATGAACTCCCATCGATAGACATGGCCGCTGCCGATCTGGCGAAAGCCGATGCAGCGGTGGCGGTGCAGTTCGTGGGGTGTGCGGGGGGCTGGATGGAGGGCCAGATGGTCGGGGGAGGCCACCACCATCGTCTGCAGCTCTGGCGTGACGGGTACCGCCACCATGTCGCCCGGAATGCTTTCCCGCAGCCGGATGCCGGCATCGAAGCCGTCGCGCACGATGTCGACGAAACCGTTGTCTGCCGCGATATCGAGCTGGATGTCGGGGAACCGTTCCATGAAGGCGCGCAGCCGTGGCAGCAGCACCTGGCTGGCCACGCAACGCGGCATGCTCAGCCGGATGCGGCCGGCCGGAAGGTCACGATGGGCATTGACGGCCTCGATGGCGTTTTCCATCCCCGCCAGGGCCGGGCCGACACGGGCAAAGAGCGCCTGTCCGGCTTCTGTCGGCGCCACGCTGCGCGTCGTGCGATGCAGGAGCTGCACGCCGAGCTTCTCTTCCAGCGCACGCAGGCTGTGCGATACGGTGGAGGGGCGCAGACCCAGGCGCGATGCTGCGCCCCGGAAACTGCCTTCCTCGACGATGGCGGCGAAGGCGGCCAGCTCGGCGAAATCGCTGTGGCGCATGATCGATTGATGGCCCTCATGCATCAGGTCATGAAATGGAATCGGGCTTATCGCGGCTCATTGTAGCCACTACGATGGACGCATGTTCCCGCTTAGGAGGCCACCATGAAGATACTGGTCAATCTCTTTCATCCGCACCTGGACGGCTCCCGGGTCAACCGCGCCTGGGCGCAGCGCCTGGCGGCGCAGCCGGACATTACGGTGCGAGACATCCATGCCCTCTATCCGGATGGCAGGATCGACGTTGTGGCCGAGCAGAAGGCCCTGCTGGCCCATGATCGTCTCGTCTTCCAGCACCCGTTCTACTGGTATTCGGTTCCGCCGCTGATGAAGCAGTGGCTGGATGACGTGCTGGTCTATGGCTGGGCCTATGGTCCGGGGGGCGACGCACTCGCTGGCAAGGAATGGGTTTCGGCCATTTCCACCGGGGGCCCGGCCGATTCCTATCAGGCGGGCGGCTACAACGGCTTCTCGATGAGCGAATTCCTGAAGCCGCTGCAGCAGACGGCCCACCTGCTGAAGACCCGCTTCCTGCCGGCCTACGTCTTTCACGGCGCCGTCAGCGCCAGCGACGACGACGTGCGCCGCTCGGCTGACGCCATGCTCGCCCACATCAGCGACCCGCTGCTGGATCCGGCCAAGCGTCTGGCCGCACTGCAGGCCGACATGGAGAAGCGGGGCATCGTGCTGGGGTGAAGGGCGTCACGCCACCCGAGAGAGCACCGTCAACCGGTGCCTGGCCGTGACCTTCACCCCGAGGCATCACCTTGGGCCGTCAGGCACCGGGCTGTTCCACCCAGGCCATGGCCTCGATCTTGTGGCCGTCGGGGTCATGCACGAAGCAGCCGTAGTACGGCTTGCCGTAGATGGGGCGCGGGCCCGGGGCGCCGTCGTCGGTGGCGCCGGCTTCCAGCGCAGCCTTGTAGAAGGCATCCACCTGGGCCGGCGTCTCGGCGTAGAAGGCGATATGCACGCCGTTGGCCACTTCTGCCGGCTGGCCGTTGAACGGTGCCTGCACCCAGAACTCCGGATAGGCGCGGCCGTAGGCCACGGCATGGTGCTCCTGGCTCATGTCCACGACGCGGCCGATGCCCAGGGCGCCCAGCGCCTTGTCATAGAAGGCGAGGGCACGGTCGAGCTGGTTGGTGCCGAGCGAAACGTGGGAAAGGATGCTGGGATTGCTGGACATGATCAGGCCTCCTGTCAAGATGCGATCAGGACAATCATAGCGCCGGGGAGGGGAGGAATGGCTGCCGATGATGCACGTTGCGGTCGGGCTCTTCAGGCAGGGACGGGGCCGATGGACACGGCACTTCTTCGGAAGGGATCCTGGGCGTTGCGGACGGACTGACCTCCTGTCGGGGACCGGGGCGCAAGGCTGAGGGCACGCTCTAGAATAGCCGGATACGCAACGAGGGCGCTGCGTCGGGGCCGGTCCGCGGCCATCCGAGTGGTCACCGCCAGGAAACTCACGCATGAGCAAAGCATTGAAGGACCGTATCCGGATCGTCTTCTTCGACATTGACGACACGCTCTACAGCAAGAATGCGGGCCTGTTGTCGCCCGGTGTCGAGAAGGCCTTCCTGGGGCTGAAACGGCGCGGGGTGATTCCGGCCATCGCCACCGGGCGGGCGCGCTACATCTTTCCTGCGCCGCTGGAGGCTGTCATCGCACGGACGGGGGTCGAGCACTTTGTCACCATCAACGGCCAGCTCAACCTGCGCGGGCAGGAGGTCGTCACCGACTACCCGTTCGCCCAGGCCGATCTGGAGCGCATCACCGCCTATCTCGTGGGCCAGGGCATGGGGGTGTGCTATGCCGAGCGTACCCACATGTCGGTGATCTCGATGACGCCAGCCTTCCATGCGGCACTGGTGCCGATCATGCGCGACCATTCCATGGACCGGCCCCATGAGCCTGGCAGCCCGGTCTACCAGCTGGTGGTCGGCTTCCGGGAAAACCAGCTGGCGGGCATCGAGGCCTCGGGCATTCTGGATCATGGGCGGTTCCGCACGGTGCGCTGGCACGAGGATGCGTCGGACCTGCTGGCCACCGAAGGGTCCAAGATGCGCGGCATCCGCGACGTGATCGGCACGCTGGGGCTGACGCTGGACAACGTGATGGCCTTCGGAGATTCGCTCAACGACATCGAGATGCTGTCGGAAGCGGGCTTCGGGGTGGCCATGGCCAATGGGCACCCGGAGGTGAAGAAGTACGCCGACCATCTGGCGCCGCGGCAGGACGAGGACGGGGTCTACCGTGCCCTCGTCGAGCTGGGCATGATCGATCCGGACTGAGTCGCAAGGGGTAGGCTGCGACCCGCAACCCGCAGGCTTTAAGCCGAAAGCCGAAAGCCGAAGACGCATCGCCGGTGCTGCGGGGGCAGGGCGTCACCCTTGCTGGCAAGGCGCTGCCGGGCAGTGACTTTTCATGGCCGAGGAGGCTGGCCGGTTGCTGCCCCGGTATTCACATGCAGGAGATTTTCGCGTGGCTGAAAATGAATCGGTTGATCAGGACTGCATCTTTTGCAGGATCGTTGCGAACAAGTCGCCCTCCCATCGCATATGGGAGGATGATAAGCATCTTGCCTTTCTGTCGATTTATCCGAATACGCCAGGGGTGACCGTTGTCATCCCCAAGGCTCATCGTCCCAGCTATGTATTCGATAACGATGATGAGACCGTCTGCTCACTCATGAAGGCCGCCAGGAAAGTGGCCGGAATGCTTGATCAGCGGCTTGAAGGTGTTGGAAGGACAGGCGTGATTTTTGAAGGGTATGGCGTGGATCATCTGCACGCCAAGCTCTTTCCCATGCATGGCACGGGTGACGGGTCTTCTTTCAGACGGATCGAGTCGAAAGGGATGGACAGATTTTTCGAGCGTTATGAAGGTTATCTGTCATCCCATGACGCCATGCGCGCCGATGACGATGCACTGAGTGCCATGGCGCGCAGGATTCGAGGTGAATGACACGCCTTGTCGTGCCGGAGTCTGCGTGCAACGGCAGGGCGTTTCCCTTTGTACTAGGGCGCAGCCGGACCGTGACGCCCGATGCCTGCAGGCTCAGGCCGGCTGCTGCTCGGGCAGGGCGGCTGCCGACACCAGGCCGGCATCCGCCGCTTCCTTGTACTGGGCGTAGAGCTTCTTCTGCATGTCCTTGTAGCGCGCGGCCTTCTCGACTTCCTTGCGCGCGTCGAACAGTGCCCACAGCTGGCCGGCCGCCATGAAGCTGCCCCGGCCGCTGACGTTGCCGGCCAGCTCCGGCCGCTCGCCGATGGCCAGCGCCTTCAGCCAACTCTCCTCGATCATCGACAACAGCGATTCGCCTTGTTCGGGGTGCTTCTGCATCTGGTCCAGCAGCAGGCAGCCCACCACGAAATAGAAGTCGGCTGACTGCTCCCAGTAGGGCAGTTCGTCCGAGGCGAAGATCATGGCTTCTTCCAGACGACCTTCGTGGCGCAGGCACTCGATCGTCCGCACCACCAGGTCGTGGTACCAAGTGGGGCGGTTTCGTACCAGTTCTCGGGCGCGCTGGTAGCAGGGTAGCGCCTCGGCGTACTGCAGCTGGATGTCGTACTGCTTGCCCAGCTGGAAGTGCACATAGGGGTCATCGGGGGTCTCGGCCAGAGATTTTTCCAGCAGCGCCAGGTTGCGGCCCTTCTTGGTGTCGAGCTGCTCCTGCATGTAGCCGTCATGCCGCACCGTCACTGCGGCCTCGATGATCGGCAGGCTGTGGGCCGGCTGTTCGTGGATCCGCCCCTTGTAGCGCACGCCCCGTGGCAGGATGCGCGGGATCCGGTGGCTGGAGATCAGGGTGTTGCTGCCGCTGCCCAGGTCGCTGTCGATGCGGATATTGTGGATGGCACGGCGCGAATCGTGGCGCAATGCCTGCAGGTATTCGCCGCCGGACGTCAGCCATTCATCGGCATCCAGCACCAGGTTCCAGTCGGCATCGGAGCGCGCCAGCGCCGCATTGCGGGCAGCGGCGAAGTCGTTGGTCCAGCGCCGCTCGTACACCTCGGCCCCATGGGCACGGGCAATGGCGATGGTGTCGTCGGTCGACCCCGTGTCCAGCACGATTATCTTGTCCACCCAGGGAGCGACACTGTCCAGGCAGCGCGCAAGGCTGCGTGCCTCGTTCTTGACGATCATGGTCAGGGCAATCGTTTTCATGCGGGATCCTCCGGCTGGCATGACCGGGGATTCTCCCGGTGGCCGGATGTTCACGATCGTCGGAACAGTGTGGTTTCTGGCGGCCTTTTCAATCTGTTTCATGCCTGTGTGCAGGGCATGCCGACGGTTCGGGACGGAGTGAGGCGCTGCCTGGGGTGTGGCGACCACATGGCGTCGTGCATGCAGTGTCGTCCTGATCCGACACGGATGTTGTTCCGATGCCGATCCCGTCAAGGGTGAGGGGATGGGCAGGCAGCTTGCATGAATGAGAAGTAAAATCAGTCATTGGCGTCATGGTCGCCGCTGCGTGCAGGCGCCATGCCGACCTTCTGTCGGCTGGGTTGACCGCCATTCCGGCAATCCGTCCATCCCTCCTGCCCGAACCGTTGGAGTCCGAACCGTGAAACCGTCCGAACGCAGCCTGGAAGGCGTGATGGCCGAACTGAAGGCACTGAGACAGGCTTATGGGGCCGCCCAGCGGCGCTGCACGGCCACGGTGCAGCGGCTTCATGCCCGCAATCAGCTCCTGGAGGCTGAAGTGTTGCAGCTGCGCGCCCAGCTGGCCGCGCGGGAGCCTTCCATGGCCATGGCCGGTGAGGAGCAGCGACGCATGCTGGAGGCCGCCGGCGCAGCGCAGGCGGGCAGGGCCACGCTGAGCGCGCGGATCGAGTCGCTGGCGCAGCGCCTGCAGACGCTGCTTCGCGGCACTTCGGCCTCATCGTCGGCCGGGGCATGGCCTGCGGCGTCGCAAGGGGCTGTTCCGGAAACCGGAACGTCAACGCGGCCGCCGGGGCAGCCGTTACATCCGACAGGCGATGCTCGTGCCGGTGGATCGGATGCCACCGATGATGTCGAGGACCCCTTAGACCTTGAAGAACGGCTGGTCGAGGCCGATCTTGTGATATGCCAGACCGGCTGTCTCAGCCACCAGGCGTACTGGCGGGTGCAGGACCATTGCCGTCGGCACAACAAGCCCTGTGTGCTGGTGGCGCAGCCCGATGCCTTGCGCATCATCCGCATTCACCAGCGTGATGATGGCGCCCGGGCCGGCGCTTCCGCGGCGGATGATGGCCCCGGGGTGCCGGAACGGAGCAGGAAAGGCGTGCCTGATGCCCCCGGGCGGGGAGCAGGGTCGCGCGGCCCCGGGCAAGGCACGGACAGTCAGGTCCGGACAGAGGTTCATCAACAGGAAAGCAGTATCACATGACGGATCATGGCGGCCTAAATGGTTCATAATGCCGGGATCGAGGGCGATTGCCCGGAAGGTATCGCCCGGTTGCCCACCGCCGCGAAACCGTTTCTCTCTCAGGAAGGTCAATGAGCACCCAGGATCAGGAATTGCGCAGTGTCGGTCTGAAGGCCACGCTGCCCAGAATCAAGGTACTAGAAATCATCCGTGGCAGCGAAGAGCGCCACCTTTCGGCCGAGGACGTGTTCCGGCGGCTGCTGGAGCAGGGCCATGACGTGGGCCTGGCGACCGTCTATCGGGTGCTGTCGCAGCTGGAAGCGGCCGGCCTGCTCAGCCGCAACGTCTTCGATGGCGGCAAGGCCGTCTTCGAGATGAACGAGGGCGATCACCACGATCACCTCATCTGCGTGAGCTGCGGCCGGGTGGACGAGTTCACCAGCCCCGTCATCGAGAAGGTGCAGTACGAAGTGGCCGAGGCACATGGCTACGATCTGTCCGAGCGTCGGCTGGCGCTGTATGGCGTCTGCCCGGCGTGCCAGAAGAGTGCAAACGCGCCGCGTGGCCGGAACTGAACCGATGAGCGAGACGATTGACCTGACCGAAGTCGGCGAGGTGGCCATCGAGGCGCTCAAGGGGCGCTTCTCGTCCTGGCCGTTGCATGAGCCGGCGCCGTCGGCCTCCGAACTGGAGACGGCCTTCGAGCTGGCCATGCGAGCACCGGATCACGGTGGCATGAAACCGTGGCGCTTCGTCACCGTCCAGGGGGAGGCCCGGGCGGCGCTGGCCGAGATCCTGGTCGAGGCAGCACGTGCGCGGGGCCACGAAGACCCCGAACGCTATCGCCGCAAGCAGCTGGCGGCGCCCATGACCATCGTGCCGGCCGTCCGCCTGATCGAGGGCTCCGAAAAGGTCCCCGTCATCGAGCAGTGGCTGGCGGCAGGTGCTGCCGTCATGAACCTGCTCAATGGCCTGTACCTGCAGGGCTACGGCGCCATCTGGGTCAGCGGCCCCAACGCCTTCGATCCCAAGGTGCGTGACGCTCTGGGCTTCGCGGCTGATGAGCACCTGCTGGGCTTTGTGCACGTGGGTACGGCCGAGGCACATGCCAAGGGCCGTGAGCGCCCTGATCCTTCCGGTTTCGTTCGGGCCTGGCACGGTCCGGAGTGCTGATCACGGCACATTCCCTTGACCGGATTGCATGCAGGGTCGTCGGGGCCCTGCATCCACTGTGTCCCTGTGGGGCTGTCCGGGGCTACGGACCGATACCCCGACACCGAGACGGTCCAGGCAGGTGCAGGGGCGCGCATGTCGGAGGCAGGCGAGAGCCCAACCAGGGCATGTCAAGGCCTTGGGGCACGCCGGCCGTGCTCGGGTATCCGGTGTCGAGTGAAACGTGCCAGATGCCGCCTGTCGGGTTTTTCCTCGGCATCTCGCCCGTTACCCGGGATACTTCGTCAGCGCGTTCCTGCGCCTCTTATTTTTCGTGGAGTCCAGTCGCATGAGCAAGAGCGCTTTTTCTGTTTCAGCGGGTGGCATCCGGAACGTCTCCCGTCCGGCATGGCTGGCCTTGGGCTTGCTGCTGGCCTGTCTGGCCATGGCCCAGCCGACGATGGCCACCGCTCAGATGGCACGGGAGAGCGCGGAACATGCAACGGCTCATCAGGGGCATGGACATGCCCATGGTGCCCAGGCCAAGACTTCGCCTGTTGTCGTCAGTGGCGCCTACACCGCAGCGCCACGGCCTGGCGTTCCCAATCTGGCTGTCTATATCGACCGAGTGCAGAACCATGGGCAGCAGGACGACCAGCTGCTGTCGGCCAGTACCGGGATCGCTCGCGCCACCGAGATGCACGAGATGAAAGTGGAAAACGACATGATGCGCATGCGTCAGGTGTCTGCCATCGACATCCCGGCCGGGGCCAGCGTGGACATGAACAAGGGATCCGGATCAGGCTACCACCTGATGGTGCTGGGGGTCTCGCGTCCGCTGAAGGCCGGTGAGCACTTCACCCTGACGCTGAACTTCCGTCACGCCGGTCGTCAGGACGTGCAGGTTCAGGTTCAGGATGTGGCTGGCCGCACGGGTGGCCATGAGCATCACCATGACCATGACGGGCATGCCGGATATGCCCACGGCCACTGAGGATTCTCCAGGCAGGCCCTGCGCACTGGGCGGCCTGAGCAGGGGAGGGACGGAAGGTGCATGCGTTGCGACGTTCGCAACCGGCCACTTGGCGTGCCGTGATGAAGCGAAGCCCCACGAAAAAAGGCTGGCAACTTGCGTTACCAGCCTTTTCGGTAAGGGCGTCAGCCCATCTTGGCCGAATGATCAGCCTTCGGGATGAATGTTGGACGCCTGCTTGCCTTTGGGGCCCTGGACCACGTCGAACGAGACCTTCTGGCCTTCCTTCAGGGTCTTGAAGCCTTGGGTCTGAACGGAGCTGAAGTGAGCGAACAGATCCTCGCCACCTTCATCCGGGGTAATGAAGCCGAAACCCTTGGCGTCGTTGAACCACTTGACCGTACCCGTTGCCATACTGTGAATTTTCCTGCTTGAAAGGCCGTGCGTGTGAGACTGAGGAGGTATTCGGGCGCGGGCCTTGATTTACCCCGAAAACATCAGACACTATTCTTTGGAATTGGAGGGGGGCAGTCAAGTTCTATCGTGCGAACGGTAGTTTTCGGGAGTGCAACGGAATTTGTTTTCGGGTCTCAATCCGTGTCAGTACCTTGTGAACCCCCTTCGGACAAGTCTTTAACCTGTTGTTTTTAAACAGAAAAATCTTCTTTCCATTACGGTGTGGCAAATTTTTGCACTTGCCAGCCATCCTGTGGGTCGGCGGCGTCTTGTGGTTTTCTTGCCTTCATGTAAACCAATGGACGACAGACGGTCGGATGGAGGCTCACCGAGGCCTTGTGATTGGCCGCAGAGGCCCGGAAGACCGTCCGGACGCTTCCCTCATGAGTTTTGAGGAAAAGGGGGCGAATGATCGGTTTTTTATATCGGGATAATAAATCCAGCCTATTCAATTATGAACGGGGCATGAACCGTATCGGCTGTCCAGACGAGAGGGCGAAGAGGGCGGCCGGCCCGTGAGCATTGCCCGCGACCGCCATGAGGCAGGCCTTCCCTTGCTCAGAGGCTTGCCAGGCGGTGCGAGGCGGGCGAGCCGCTCGTCGTGACCTGCTTTCCTGTGTGCAATCCGGGTAAGAATGAGTCACAATCACGACGTTGGCCGGAAAGCACTTGAATCGCCCCGAAAAGGACTCATTGTGGAATGGTCAGTCGTCAGGCAGATCCATCGACATTCGCCTGACCTGTCTGGAACATCGCTGGCCGGACCGGGAGGGGCCCCGGGCGTTGTGGTGGATGTCACGATGGCACCTGCCGGACGTCGCCGGGTCACTTGATCGGTCCGGATCAATCGCTAGAATCGGTCGGATGACACTATCCAATGATCCTTCGGTCGTCCTTGAACGGGAGCAGCTGGCTCTGAAGCCGCCTCCGTTGTACAAGGTGCTCCTGTTGAACGATGACTTCACGCCGATGGACTTCGTGGTGCAGGTTCTGCAGAAGTTCTTCTCGATGAGCCTGGAGAAGGCCACCGACGTGATGCTGCAGGTCCATCACGAGGGCCGCGGCGTCTGTGGCATGTTTCCACGGGATATCGCGTTGACCAAAGTCGAGCAGGTAAGTGGATTTGCCCGTCAGCATCAACATCCGCTTCAGTGCGTGATGGAGGAAGCATGATCGCCCAAGAGCTGGAAGTCAGCCTGCACATGGCCTTTGTCGAGGCCAGGCAGCAGCGCCACGAATTCATCACTGTCGAGCACCTGTTGCTGTCGCTGCTCGACAACCCATCGGCGGCCGAAGTGCTGCGGGCCTGCGCCGCCAACATCGACGAGCTGCGCAAGAGCCTGACGGGCTTCATCAAGGAAAACACCCCGGTGGTGCCGGGCACCGAAGAGATCGACACGCAGCCCACGCTGGGCTTCCAGCGGGTCATCCAGCGGGCCATCATGCACGTGCAGTCCACCTCCAACGGCAAGAAGGAGGTCACGGGGGCCAACGTGCTGGTCGCCATCTTCGGCGAGAAGGACTCGCACGCCGTCTATTACCTGCACCAGCAGGGCATTACCCGGCTGGATGTGGTCAACTACATCTCGCACGGCATTGCCAAGGCCCAGCAGCAACAGCCCGGCAAGGACGAGCCCCAGGAGGCCACGGCCGAGGGCGGGGGCGATGCCAATCCCCAGGGCGCACTGGAGCAGTACACCACCAACCTCAACGTGGCAGCCCGCGAGGGTCGGATCGACCCGCTGATCGGCCGCGAGAGCGAGCTGGAACGTGTCATCCAGGTGCTGGTGCGCCGGCGCAAGAACAACCCGCTGCTGGTGGGCGAGGCCGGCGTCGGCAAGACCGCCATCGCCGAGGGGCTGGCCTGGCGCATCGTCCAGGGCGACGCGCCCGAGGTGCTCAAGGAGGCCACCGTCTATTCGCTGGACATGGGTGCGCTGCTGGCGGGCACCAAGTACCGCGGCGACTTCGAGCAGCGCCTGAAGACGGTGCTCAAGCAGCTGCGTGCGGACCGCCATGCCATCCTGTTCATCGACGAGATCCACACCCTCATCGGGGCCGGTTCGGCTTCGGGGGGCACACTGGATGCCTCCAACCTGCTCAAGCCGGCGCTGTCGTCGGGTGAGCTCAAGTGCATCGGCGCCACCACGTTCACCGAGTACCGTGGCATCTTCGAGAAGGACCATGCGCTGTCGCGGCGCTTCCAGAAGATCGACGTGGTCGAGCCGACGGTGGAGCAGACCGTGCAGATCCTGCGCGGTCTGAAGAGCTACTTCGAGGAGCATCACGGCATCCGCTACACCGGAGCGGCGCTCACGGCGGCGGCCGAGCTGTCGGCCAAGTACATCACCGATCGCCACCTGCCCGACAAGGCCATCGACGTGATCGACGAGGCGGGTGCCGCACAGCGGGTGCTGCCGCGTGACAAGGCCAAGGAAGTGATCGGCAAGGCTGACATCGAGGCCATCGTCTCCAAGATCGCCCGCATTCCGCCCACCTCGGTCAGCAGCGACGACCGCAGCAAGCTGCAGTACCTGGAGCGTGATCTGAAGAACGTGGTGTTCGGCCAGGATTCGTCCATCGAGGCGCTGGCGGCTGCCATCAAGATGGCGCGCTCGGGCCTGGCAAGGCCTGAGAAGCCCATCGGCTCGTTCCTGTTCTCGGGCCCCACGGGCGTGGGCAAGACCGAGGTGGCACGGCAGCTGGCCTTCACGCTGGGCATCGAGCTGGTGCGCTTCGACATGTCCGAGTACATGGAGCGTCACGCCGTGTCGCGGCTGATCGGCGCGCCGCCGGGCTATGTCGGCTTCGACCAGGGAGGACTGCTGACCGAGGCCATCACCAAGAAGCCGCATGCGGTGCTGCTGCTCGACGAGATCGAGAAGGCGCATCCGGACATCTTCAACATCCTGCTGCAGGTGATGGACCACGGCACGCTGACCGACAACAACGGGCGCAAGGCCGATTTCCGCAACGTGGTGCTGATCATGACCACCAACGCGGGCGCGGCCGACCTGCAACGGCGTTCCATCGGGTTTTCGGACACGCGCGAGCCGGGTGACGAGATGGCCGAGATCAAGCGGCTGTTCTCGCCCGAGTTCCGCAACCGCCTGGATGCCATCATCAGCTTCCGTCCGCTGGATGAGGAGATCATCCTGCGGGTGGTGGACAAGTTCCTGATGCAGCTGGAAGAGACGCTGCACGAGAAGCGGGTGGAGGTGATCTTCACCGACGCGTTCCGCAAGTATCTGGCACGCGAGGGCTTCGATCCGCTGATGGGCGCACGCCCCATGCAGCGGCTCATCCAGGACACGGTGCGCAAGGCGCTGGCCGACGAGCTGCTCTTCGGCCGTCTGCAGCACGGTGGCCGCGTCACCGTGGATATGGACGACGCCGGCAAGGTGGCGCTGGAATACCACGAGTCCTTCGAGCCGCCGCCGCCCGAGCCGGAAGACGAGGCCGAGGTCGAGACGGTCGAGAGCTGAGGCCGGTCCGGATCAGAGGAGGCAGCCGTGGGGGAAGCCCTTCGGCTGCTTTTTTTATCCGATTGTGGCAGGGCTGGCATGTCACAGGCTCATGCTGCACCAGCTCATTCAGCACTCATGCGCTGGGTGATTCAGCAGGCCATGTAGCAGGCTCATGCAGCAAGGGTGCTCCTGTCGTGTCCGGAGCACGCCATGGCCTGCATCGTCGCGATGGGTTGTTTGCGTGCCACGTTCCGTGGTTTTATGCAAACGGGGGGCTTGCCGCCGATCCGCAGTTGCTGTCCGGGTATCCAGGGCAGTGCGGGCGTGCTTCGGGTAGACGGGATCATGCGGACATGCGATCGAAACGAGGCATGTTCGATGTCGAGATACACCCTTACCCAAGTGGCTGCCGAGCGTCTCCTGAAGGACCTGGACATTGCGGTGGTCAAAACGATGAGCCGTGTCGTCGCGGATGCGCGCGAGCATCTGTGGCTGCTGGAAAGCATCTCCACCACCGATGTGCTGACTGACAGTGACTTCCAGCGCCGGCTGTGCCGCCATGTGGGCATGCGTGGCAAGCTTCGGATGCGCCGTGAGGAGCTGTTCATGATCCTGGACGGCATCCGGCGCGTGCCCCATCGCAACTATCCGGACGTGCTGATGCAGATCAGCGAGCTGACCGGGCAGGTGGAGAAGTCGGTGGCTTCGGAAGTGCTGGCCCTGCTGGAGCCGGACCAGCCGACAATCGATCGCGAGGTGCGCGAGCTGATGCCGCGCTATGGTTTCCAGCCGTTGCCCGAATCGCCGCTCTTCGACGAATGCGTGGCCTATCACCATTGCCTGCGGCAGGTGATGGAGCAGGTGCTGGCCCTGCCGCTGGCCGGCACGCTGCTGGCGCGCCTGGACCAGGCCATTGGCGAGGGGGCAGGGCAGCTGTCGCCGCTGCGCAAGCTGAACCTGCTGCTGTCGGGCTCTTACCGGACTGTGGCGCTGCTGCCCAACCTGGAGGCTGTGCGGCGCGCCATTCCGCGGCACCAGCCGATGCCGGCACCGCAAGTGCCACCGACCGTGACGGCCACGCCGTCGGTCATCAATACCCGGCCCGGCGTGCGTCTGCACCTGTGCCGCTGATCAGTCCCTGGGACCGGTTCAGATCCCGGTCCCCTGATCGTTCAGCCATGCGCCGGAACCGGCCGCTGCCCGTTCGGCGCTGGTCGCCTGTTTTGCAATCATTGTCTGTTTTGCGGCCTCTGCGTCCATGGCTTCCTCCGCGGCCTTCATCTGTTCCCGCTGTTGGGTCAGCCACGCCGTGGGCGTCTGGCCGACGATACGGGTGAAGGCCCGGGTCAGTGCGGCATTGTGGCTGTAGCCGGTCCGCTCTGCCACCAGCGCCACCGGAACACCCTGGAGCAGCAGGCTCTGGGCCAGCGAGATGCGCCAGGTAGCCAGATAATCCATGGGCGATACGCCCACCGTCTCCCTGAAGCGCAGCGCAAAGCGCGTGCGGGACATGTGCGCCCGTTCGGCCAGGGTGTCCAGCTGCCACGGCGCAGCCGGATCCTGATGCATGTGCGACAGCGCCAGTCCGATCTGCCGGTCGGCCAGCCCGCGCAGCAGGCCGGTATCCAGATGCCGCAGCCGCAGGCTGCAGCGTACCGCCTGAATGGTGAAATAGGCCGAGAGATGGTGCACGGCCATCTGGTAGCCGCAGTGCCGTTCGGCCGTTTCGGTGAAAATCCGGTTGGCCACCGCCAGCAGGTCGGGGTTGCTGTTGAGCTGCAGCAGTACCGGACGCTTCAGGATGTGGGTAAGCGGATTGCGCACGCCGTTGCCAAAGTCGAAGCTGATGCAAAACACATCCAGTCCGCCGGTGTCGAGCGGGGTTATGGTGTGCTGCATGTGCCCCGACATGAAGATCAGCGTGGGTTCCTCGATGCGGATGGGGGGCGTGTCGGGAATTTGCAACAGGCATCGCCCTTCGCGGACCAGGTGCAGGTACCCCTTTTCGGATTCGGCATGCGTGCTGGTATTGCACAGCCGGCCCAGAAAGAACAGGTCGGTGCGAAAGCGAAAGTGCGTGAACAGCTGGCTGAGAGCATCCATGGCGCGGAAGGCTGAAGGGGTGACGACCAGGGAAAGATATCAGCACGGGTGCCGCAGTGCATCCCGGTGGGCCGATGACAGAAACAGATTGATGCAGGGCAGCCGCCCTGTCCGGGTCCTTTTGTCCCGTCAGCACACGATGCAGCATATGGCGGGGATCAGTGCATGGGTCGGTGCAGGGGAGCAATGCAGGGGAGCAATGCAGGGGAGCAATGTAGGGGAGCAATGCAGGGGAGCAATGCAGGGGAGCAATGCAGGGGAGCAATGCAGGGGAGCAATGCAGGGGAGCAATGCAGGGGAGCAATGCAGGGGAGCAATGCAGGGGAGCAATGCAGG
>ERZ773054.906-NODE-906-length-19860-cov-31.699520_pt1 | contig 19860 bp, 16 predicted proteins | sample MGYA00580630_ERZ773054 | MGnify/ENA primary metagenome ERZ773054 (study PRJEB29015, sample SAMEA2737994) | human oral metagenome | biome: human oral; feature: human-associated habitat; material: dental | place: China | collected 2115 ... | reverse complement strand
TACGATATTTCCGAAGAGTACATGGCGCGCAATGGTTGCACTCGTCTAGTTGATATCGTGCTCAAAAAATCCGAATTGCATGCTCCAAAAGATAAAATTCATGCTCTGCCGTTTCCGGGCATCAACATGGACAATTTGCCATTTTTGGGTTTATGCGCAACAGTTGCCAAGGGTCGCACGTTGATCCACGATTGGAGCTACGAAAATCGAGCAATCTACTTTACTGAGCTAACTAAAATGAATGCTCAAGTGAATATGGTCGACCCGCACCGGGTTTATATCTCTGGCCCGACTCGCTGGAAGCCGGCTGATATCACAGCGCCAGCCGCACTGCGTCCGAGCGTGGTGATTTTGCTTGCGATGCTGGCGGCGCCTGGCAAATCGGTACTGCGCGATGTTTACAATATCAATCGCGGCTACGAAGATATTGCTAACCGTCTGAACTCGCTAGGTGCAGATATCGAAACCGTTTGGGAATAGTGACAATCAAGCGCCTGTCTGCTATAGTAATAAATGCCCTGGGAAGGGGTAATGCGGCGGAAGTAGCTCAGTTGGACAGCCGTGAGCATCAAAAATAGCGCTCGCTCTAACCAACTGACAAGATTCTGCTAGTACATTTCGTAGTATTTATTATGGCGGAAGTAGCTCAGTTGGTTAGAGCGCTGGATTGTGGCTCCGGAGGCCGTGGGTTCGAATCCCATCTTTCGCCCCAAATAAAACACCCGGTTTTCTTCATTAGTCTCGGGTGTTTTATTTGACTCTAAATCATAAATACTATCGGTTGAACGGGTCGCGCGACGGCTTGATCGGCTCGGTGAAAGTACGCGACGGAACAGTCGGTTCGGTCGTAGGTGTAATGAGCGACGATTTATTTGTTTGCGTGGTTCCTGCGCTTCGCGAGTTTGCATCAGAGACCCGCGAGCTTTGCGGCTGGTTGCTATTAGTCGCTTGCGTGCCATTGGTGCTGGCTGCGGCGATTTTCTGGTCTTGCCACGCTTTGCGATAAGCGTTTCTGACTCCAGAATCCTTGTATGCGCCGATATATTGCCGGTTAGTGTTGGTGCTTTGGCGCTGTTGAAAGCTATTTTTGGCAATCCTGCCACCAATCTGTGGCTTGTTATTGGTTAATCCGCTTGAATGCATAGCATCGCTCTGTGTGCTATTAGTTGAGAAGCGGTCAAATAAACGTCCCATGCTTTTATTATACACTAACGTAATGATATAATGTATAGCGCGCGGGTGTAGTACAGCGGTTAGTATGCGAGTTTTCCAAACTCGAGATCGGAGTTCGATTCTCCGCACCCGCACCAAAATATTTGCCCCGATAGCTCAGCTGGTGAGCCCTCAGCGACAAAAATCGCATAGCTCTATCCAGCTTTTGTCTAAGCGAATCGGGCGACTAAATACATTTTCAGAGTGCCCCGATAGCTCAGCTGGATAGAGCAGGAGACTTCTAAGCTCAAGGCCGCAGGTTCGAACCCTGCTCGGGGTACCATTAACGAACTTTTCGAGAAATTGCCGCCTATTCGGGCGGTTTTTTCTTGCGTCTTGCGGAGCAAAACCCAGACCTCATATTGTTGTCGGTTGCGTATTTACGCAGCTCAACAATTTGAGTCTCAACGCTCAAAACTTGCTTGTCCTCGACATCGGTACTTTTACACACATAGAGTAGTACACCAGTTGTATATTTACGATTAGTTCTCTCATTGTTGCCCCTCACAACTTAAATAGCCGCCTCGGTGGAAACCAATCCAAGCAAACCTGAACTGTCCGAGACGGCTATTAAAGCCATAAAAAATAGCTTGCTCATTGAATTGGTTTCCATCTTCTATTTTACCAGAAAAACCGCCGCTTGCGGCGGACAAAAAGTACAGCTCTCGCCACACCAGGCATCTCATTCCTCCGCCGAATTTCTTTTTTAGTTGAAAAGGGTTTTTCTGGTGGGGCGTTTGGCGTTGGTCTTGTTGTGGCAAAAATTACCAATTTAAGGTATGATAAGGACGTCTAGGTAAGCAAAACGAACGGCTAGGACTTTCCCTGGTTGTCGAGCTTTAGAAGCGGCAACCATTCGAAAGACTAGATGAGCTCGACTCGTTTTGTTTGGCCTAGACAACCTAGAATGGTTGTCGTTTTTAATTTTAAGGAAGAGAGATGAATACACTAAAATCTATCGGCAGTACACTTCTCGGCATAGCGATTTTTGTCGGTATTATCGTCGCAACAATTTTGTTCTTTACACTTGGCGCAAAAGTTGCGTTTACTATCGCACCATTTATTAACTGGCTGGCGGGCATACTATTTATCATAAATCTTGCACTTTTGCTCGTTGCGCTTATACCAAAAGCTCGCGGCATTGTTGGACTTATTATTTACATATCATCGTATGTCTACGGCTTGTCGGCGTGGATTTACGGTCTAGCGGTTACGCTCACATTGTGGGGTTGGCTGGCGGTTATCATCGGCGTGCTGCTCGGCGGTCTCGGTGTTGTGCCAATCGGCATACTAGCAGCAATCTTTTGTGGCGAGTGGGGTATTTTCTGGACTTTACTTCTTACCGTTGTACTCACGTATGGATCAAGAACGGTCGGCTATGCGCTGGCAAATAGTAGCGAGAGCGAAACACATAATGAAGTGATCGACATTGAGCCAGACGATAACAATAAACGAACTTGGGGAGATTTAGAGTAATGGCAAGCCATCAAGCGGGAAACGTAGCACTATTAAACAAGCAAATAGCAGAAGCGAAAGGTGGACTACTACATAGTGGGCTTAGTTGTATAGGCTTTTTGATGCTCGGCGGTATTATTACAGGCATTACCTACTCTATGGCGAAGCCTGGCGGAACATATGTCGCAACGACTGGTCTATTCTTAGTTGGTGCAATTTCTGGAGTTGTCGCAGTATGGCGATTAGTTCAGTTGCTTTTCTACCTTGCAAAACGTGGCGTAAACCATCAGCCAGTTATGATACATAACCACCATACGACAGACGATACTCGCACATGGAAGGATTTAGACTAATGGAACTACCACACTCAAAAACACGCCAGAATTATATAGAACAAGTCAAGGTTATTGAAACCAATCTAAAAGACGCAACGAGTGGCAAAATAGATCACGCTCTGTTATCACAAGCCCAAAAACGCCTTGACGCACTTGCCTCTAAATATCAATACAGCGAAGAAATCGGTACAGCGCGTTACAAATTGTACGAACTACAAGCACTCGTCCACTTTTTCAAAGGTGACGATGACGCCGCACTCGATTTTATCAATCAAGCTATAGAGGTGCGTGGCGACAGCTACGCACGAGCAGAAAAGCTCAAAGCTCAATTATTAGAAAAGGGCGAGCCGAGACGCGCGAAATCAGCACATAGACGAGCCAAGAATGAGCTGCCACTCCAGTTACAAGCCCTGATTAGAGGACAGCGGTCATCAGCGATTGTTATGGCAGTCCTCTCTGTGCTATCGATTTATTTCAGTCCGTGGGCAATCTTCTACATCATACTCGCGGCAAAGCTCAAACCTGAACAATTTCCGAGCCGCGGACTTATCAAGGCGGCGGCAATCGCCACGCTACCGCTATGCTTAGGGATTATTCCGATTATTATCGACATAGAGTTTTGGAAAATGAATAAGAAGTTGCGAGAATACGAAGAACTGGGCGACAAAGCGTTTATCTCAGACAAAGAATGGCTGGCGACAAATGCGAAGCATAGTACTGGCAGGCGTATCGCAAAGATATTTTTGGTAGCGGTGCTGGTCATCGTCGCCTTGCTCATAGCTATCGCGATTATTGCCGGGATTTTGTCTCGACAAGGCCCATCGACTTCGTCGATGGCGGCAGATACCGTCAGCGAACTCAAGTCTGACAATACGTTCACTTTGCCCCAAAAAGTCGATGACGTGACAGATCTGATTGATGTTACTGCGGATGGCAACACAATCCAATACCACTACATCCTCCATGACGCCGATACAAGTAACGTATCTGACGAAACGTTACGTAGCAACATACAGCCGAAAGTTTGCTCAAATAGCTCAATGAAAACATTGCTTGATAACGGCGTTAGCGTGGAGTATCTCTATTCTGTACAAGGTACAAATGAGCAATACTCGTTTAGAGTAACTGAAAGCGATTGTTAGCGCGTAGAGCGGTGGCTTTAGCACTTCGTGCTAAAATAGGTTCGAGCAATACGGCAAAAAGATACCATCGACTAACATACAACAAAAACTCATCATAGCGATGAGTTTTTTACATGGAGTTTCGTGGAGGGCCAGGAGGGGCTCGAACCCTCGACACCCTGCTTAAGAGGCAGGTGCTCTAACCAGCTGAGCTACTGGCCCTTATCTTTTCATTATAGCATAGATAGAGGTAAAAGTAAATATGAACGCTAGGAATTTTCGGTCTGTTGGGTAGTCAAATGATGACGCTTACTCTTGCTAATTCTGTGAAAATCGACGATAATATACGAATAATGCCAGAGTTGAATCAAATTGGTGCCCACTTGCGGGCAGGTGTTATACGTGCACAGCGGCAGTCTGATGAGCGGCAACAAATGCTTAGTCAGGCTGATAAAACTAATGTCGTTGGTGCTGGCGGCATGCTGACGGCGGCTTACGAGCAGCTGCGCAATGCCGCTGAAAATACCGAGGAGCATTTGCTACTGCAAAATGCTATCCGGCGGTTTTTCAAACAATCGTTTATTGTTCGCGATGAGGCGTTGGTCCGCAAAAGCGGCGAAGAATTGGTGGTTGAATTGACTTTTGCGGGATATTTGCCCAACGATAGCGTGTCGCGCAGCCAGATCAAAGAGATTTCAAAACTAGCAACAGCGCATTATAAAGCGTATGAGAAGCTGATTGCTGATCGTTCAATTAATTTAGATCGTTCTTCGGCATGGCTGTTAGAAACTCTGTCGGTACTGGCGGCGAATGTATTGGTTGATCACGCAGGCGATCATGCGTTTATTGATTTTGCGTATGAATATTTCGAGACAGCAATTCCGCGGGATGCGCTGCAATCGACTTCGGCTGATGAATATGGAGCTGCGCTTTATGTGGCTATTCAGCAGGCGCTGATGAAGAGCGACGTAGCCACGGTGCGCGCAGGGCTATTGGTGCGTTATGGAACGAGCGTTGAGTCACTTGAGGCTTTTGTTGAATTTAATCGTAAAATTGATAAGATGCTGCGCAGCACGTCGGTCGAAGAGTTGCGTCGCGTGGTTGATCGGCAGGGGGCGCCGCTGCGTGTTATTCGCCATATAATGGAGACACAAGACGACTTCCCGGCGTTGTTGCAAAAACGCGAGGCATTTCTCGACGAATTTGAGCGGCAAGTGAACCGTGAATATTCTAGCATGATGGCGCGAATTAACCGGGCTATTATGCGCAGCGTAGTCTTCTTGGTAATTACTAAGTTTTTGATTGGCATCGCTATTGAGGTGCCGTATGACCTGTGGGCGCACGGACAAATTGAGTGGTTAGTACTGATGATCAATTTATTCTTCCCGCCGATATACATGGTGTTGCTGCGTTTAACGCTGAATGTGCCGGGATACGCAAATACCGAAGCGCTGATTAAACGGGTCGATCAGATGCTCTACGGCGGCGATAATACTGTACTGATGCGGCGGCAATTAGCGGGACGGACGTATAGCTCGATGTTTTCGATTATGTACGGCGTAATGAGTCTGGCGGTGTTCGCGCTGGCGACTTGGCTGCTGACGTTGATTGGTTTTTCACCAATGCATATTATTATTTTCTTTGTATTTTTCTCGGCGGCGAGCTTCCTAGGCTTTCGCTTGAGCCGGTTGATTCGCGATCTCGAGATTGTGCGCAGTGCTAGCAACGGCTTTACCTTTGTACGCGATACGCTGTATTTGCCGTTTGTAGTCGCTGGCCGGTGGATGAGTGATAAATACGCGCAGGTTAATATTGTGTCGATGGTGTTGGATATGTTAATCGAATTACCGCTCAAAACCATTTTGCGCAAGATCCGGCAATGGGCAGCTTTTATTGATGATAGAAAGGACAGTATATCATGAAAGAGTTAAATGGCAAGGAACTGCAAGGTTTTATTAAGCAGCGCCAAGCGCGTCAAGTACGAAATCTACGCCAAGAATATGGTGTGGTACCGAAACTAGTTATTATAATGAGCAAAAACGCTAGCCAAGCGATTCAAACGTATGTTCGGATGAAAACACGTTACGCAGCAGATATTCTGATTGATGTTGACGTACAAGCAGTCGTGCAAGCTGATATGATGGCGGCGATTGACCAAGCTAATAACGACTCAGCGGTGCAGGGGATAATTTTGCAATTGCCGATTGATGACGTGTCGCAGACCGAAAAGCTGTGCCAATTAATCGCGCCAGAGAAAGATGTTGATGGTTTAGGGGCTAGTAGTATCTATCCGAGCGCTACTGCGCAGGCAATCGATTGGCTATTGGCTGGGTATAATATCGAGCTATCGGATAAGCAAATTGCTATCGTGGGCCGCGGTAAGCTTGTCGGAGCGCCGCTCGAAAAAATGTGGCAGCAGCGCGGTCTAAACGTGCAGGTCTACGACAAAGCGAATCCAGCTACCGCAGACAGTTTGCAAAAATGTAACGTAATTGTAACGGCGACCGGCGTGCCGCGCTTGATCACCTCCGAAATGATCGCGCCAGAAACAGTAGTGGTGGATGCTGGTACGGCGAGCGAAGGCGGCGTGTTGGTCGGCGATGTTGACGATGCAGTTCGCCAGCGCAGCGATATTACGATTACACCGCAAAAGGGCGGTGTCGGTCCGTTGACATACGCAGTATTATTTGATCATCTGATTGAGGCGTGCTTGCGGCGAGTTGGTAAGTTATAGTAATTCTATCGCTTATCGTTCAGTGCTTCTTTGGCGTGGATGACAACTTGGCTAGGTGTTAGATTAGCCTTGACGATATAACTATGAATACCTAGGTTACGCAGCTCGGCAGGTGCCTCTTCTTCGCCTAGGTTGGTTAGAATGATAACTGGCGTATTAGCATTAGCGGGCTGCTGGCGGATTTTTCGCAGCGCTTCGGTGCCGTTCATATTCGGCATTTGCAGATCAAGCAAAATAATGTCAGGATTAGCATGCTGAACCACTTTAACGCCAGTCTCGCCGTCGCTGGCAGTAACCACATCGAATCCAGCCGCCTCGAACTTCATCCGGTACATTTGGTTGATTACTTGATCGTCCTCGATAATAGCGATAGTTGTCATGTTTTTATAATAGCATATCCCGGTTACTTTTCGAGTAAGCTCTAGCGTTATCGTCGAGAAAAGTGTACTATAAAAGCAATGAAGCGGTTTTTTGGTAGAGTTCGCCGTCCATCGTATCGTTCGCAACAAGTTGTGGACGTTCTGACGCGCAAAATGGTTGATGCCAAAGACATTGATACATTGCTAAATAGCTATTTAGAAACTTTTGTTAGTGTACTGCAAGTACGTTTTGCTGGTGTGGCTTTTTGCGATCAATATCACCAGCCGTATATTGCTGGCAAGCGTAATGTGCCGGCATGGTTGGACTCGCAGACGCTTGGTTCTGGCGACATTGGTGATTATGCTCGATATGGTATTGCAGCAATCTTACCGCTGTGCGTTGCTGATCAGAAAATTGGTTGCCTGGTAATTGGCGAGCGGCGTGACGGCTGCGAGATTCGCGGTAAGGAATTTGAGCTGTTTGATGTTTTGGCGCGTAATCTATCGGTGGCGCTTTTGAACATGTTTCGCCTAGAGGAGATTCGCCGCTTAGCTGGAAATTTAGAGAAGGAAGTCGATGAGGCGACCAGTCAGCTGCGCCAGTCCAACAAAAGATTGCAGGCCCTGGATGCCACTAAAGATGAGTTTGTCAGTATGGCCAGCCACCAGCTGCGGACGCCGCTGACTAGCGTAAAAGGCTACCTGAGTATGGTTCTCGAGGGCGACGCTGGCGAGATTACACCGCCGCAGCGGCAGCTGCTAGAAGAGGCTTTTCGCAGCAGCGAGCGGATGGTGCGATTGGTTAGTGATTTTTTGAACGTGAGCCGTTTGCAGACTGGTAAGTTTATTATCAATCGTACAGCGGTCAATTTGTCGCAGCTGGTTGCCGAAGAGGTTGCGAACGTAGATCAGGTGGCAAATACGCATAAGGTCAAGGTCACGTATCGCCAGCCAGCGCGTTTTCCGCTGCTGTATCTAGACGACACCAAGATTCGCCAAGTTATTATGAATTTCATTGATAACGCTATTTATTATTCACCAGACGCTAATACGGTAAAGGTCCGATTGTCAATTGAAGATGGCCAGGCAGTTTTGCGGGTAATCGATAAGGGAATGGGTGTGTCGCCATCTGCCAAGAAAAAGCTCGGCACTAAGTTCTTTCGCGGCGACAACGCTCGGCGGCAGCGGCCGGACGGCACGGGGATTGGCTTGTTCTTGGCGAAGAAAGTAGTCGAAGGGCATGGCGGTACGATGATTTTCGAGTCGGAGCTCGGCAAGGGTAGTACTTTTGGCTTTCGGCTACCGATTGCGGAGTTAAAGTCGCCGCCAGCTCTAGACGGCAGCAAAGCATAAATGGTATACTTTTATTTATGAAGAGGAAGATGGGATTTATTATAGGCGGCGGCCTGGCGGTTATAGCAGCTGTTGTCGCTGCGGCAGCACTGGGATATCTTTACGGCGGCGTAAAAACGCCAGAACAGCGCGCGCTGGTTTACTATAATGTGTGCGGAAATGATATCATTGATAAGTTTAATGGTAGTATATCTTCCCCTGATAATCTGAAGAAGATTGCTGGCGAAATAGAAAAAAAGAATCACTATGCTGATGACGCCACGTGTGTTGTTGCTTTGTATTTTTATCATACGACCGCAGATGCGAACGGTCATAGCCAGAAGACGGACGAGTTATATAACAAAATAAAAAACCTGTCAGACAAAGGAATATACGCTAGCGGCAGGCTGAAGGTGCCAGTTAATGTTGAGCAGCTAAATTTGCTGCGCAGCAAGCAATCAGTTCCGGAGAATAAACAATAATGCACAAGGGGCTGCTGCGTGGCTTGAAGTGGTGGCTTAGCTGTTTTGTTATTGTAGCGGCCGCAGGTGTTGTTTGTTTGCTGAGAAGCGATACGTCGTATGCAGTTTATGGTTGGAATTCTGGACGTAACGATATGGAGAAGCAAGCTTGGGGCGGCGATCCTTGCGGCGATTATATTAATCACCCGTGCGCTGTCTGGTGGGCGTCTTATCATAATACGAACTATTTCAGTATGGTGGGGTCTTCGCCGACCAACCCGATCGAGATGGACTGGAATGCAACGACACTATACTTTACTATACGAGGCTCGTGGAATACCCAACGATTTCGTAATCCAATTAGAATTTACTCTCTGTTCACTTTCAATGGGCAGGGTAGGTCTGTTTGGGTAACTAATCCAGCAGGTCATATAGACGGTAATGGCAATTATTTCTTTAATAGAGGCTACTATGGCGGCGGCGGTCCTGAATATCAGTGGATAAACGGTGAAAGCGAATGGGACCAGTTAAATCTAGGAGCTGACGTTAACGGTGTCGCTCAACCTGGCGGCCCGTCAGAGCTGGTTACGTTTGGTGCGAAAAGCTGTCTGGCAGTTATGAGAGGTAATAAAGTATACACTTATAGCGGCTCTCATGTTAACTGCGGTACCGATAATATCTCACTGTGGGTACGCCGTAAGCCGCGACCTAGCGGCTGGAAAGTCCAAGGCGAAAGCTATATCTATAATCGTTCCGACAACAAGACTTATGCGAATTATAATAATTCCAATGCCTTTGGTACTTCTCGCCCGTACGCCGAGCGGCATCTAGATGGTAAACCTGATGTCTTTCCTGGAAAACAGGCCGAGTTCATAGCGACTCTTCGGAATACTCCATATTCAAATTATCAGCATACAAATTCTAGCGTACAAGTAGTTATAGAATCGGCATATTTTAATAATCTGCACGATGTTGCTAGCTGTACCGGTAAGGATTGGCGCCATTGCGGTGGTAGCAATAATGGACATAGAGTTCTCATTGCACGCGGAGCGGTCAGTAATATTTATAACAATAAATGCCGGTCGGCGCTTAATAACTTAGTGCAAAGTCCTAATAACACAAATACTTGGAGTGGTCGGGATGGTGACGATTGTATGAAGATTCGCGCGCCTAGCGACGGTAGTCGAGCGGGGTCTTATATATGTACGCAGATATGGTGGACGTGGCCAGACTCGGTAGTACGTAGGGACTGGGCCTCTAGCGAGCCTGCCTGCGCGAGGGTGGCTTCGGACTTTAATTTGGTGCCAGGAGTTGGTTCAGCGGGCGGGTCGACGGCTATTGGTGTACTAGAACAAGGTAATGCGACAACGCTAGATAGCACCATATACAATACGGGCGGGCGTCGCGAAGCTGGCGGTAGTAGTGATGCCGATGTCTTTACGTTTGCCTTCACTGGATCGGCTGCGGAAATGTCGGATGGTCAACTGGGCAGTATACTAAATGGCATATTCAATAAGAATGACGGAGACAGGCATTATGCCGATACGACCTATGGCGCAGGCGTGAATACATGCTCTTGGCTCAACTCTCAGCCCCAGTTGTCTGGTAAAATTAGCGATTGTACGCCAACAAATAACAAGCAGAGTGCTTTTGACAGGACTGAAGTTATTGATACATCGGCGCTTGATACGGCACGATACAAGATTGGCGATGTAATTTGCCGGGTAGCTACTGTTAATAAGTATAACTGGGATACAACGGGAGATTCTTCAAAACGCCGCGTATCGTATCCGCGTTGCTACCGTATTTCCAAGAGGCCAATGGTACAAATCTGGGGTGGCGATGTGCGTGTCGGGTCGAGCAATATCGCGAATGCTTTAATCACCCAACAGTATAAGTCGGGCATCTATACTGGCGGCGCGCGTACGCTGACTATGAGTGGCAATACTCATTCAATCGGCAGCTGGGGTGAGTATGGTATGTTTGCGCCAGAAATTTCCTCGTATAGTAAGTCGAATGTTGTATCGGCGTCAGGGGGTGCTCTCTCTGGCATGGGTACGACATCGCGGTTGGGTATAGCGGCAGATAGCGAGTTAAATGGTCTAACATTTGCCAATAATAAGGCTAGATATGGGCAATGGGGAACTATCGGCGCGCAAAATACTGTCAAATCTAGTTATTTTGGCGCTCAGCGTCCGTTGGCGGGCGAGAATATCTCGCTTAACGGATTAGATGGCTCGTACAAATTGTCATCGTCGCGAGCAATCGTGAATTTGTCGGGCGGCACTATTGGGATGGGTAGGTCGGTTATCATTGATGCTAGCGACAAGACGGTGGCCGTAGACGGCGACATACGTTATGATACTGGTAATTTCTCTAGCGCTAGTCAATTGCCGCAGGTTGTAATTTATGCGCGCAATATCATTGTTAAGGATAGTGTAACTAATATTGATGCTTGGTTAATTGCTTCGGGTACTAATGCCGGCGTGGGCGGTGTAATCTCTACCTGCGAAGTTGACGAGAGTGGTGTTCGATCAGCATTGATCCGATCTGATTATACTAGCGGATTGAAATCGACGATTTGTGACAAGCCGTTACAGATTAATGGGGTAGTGTCGGCGCGTGTTTTGCAGTTGCGCCGTACTCACGGAGCTGACGGTTCGGCTGGCAATGAGAATGGTTATACCACGCCAGCGGAGATTATTAACGCGCGGATGGATACGTACTTGTGGGCCTATAATAAAGCTAACGCAAACAGTTCTATTTCAACCGACACCACAACCGAGCTGCCACCGCGGTATTAGCAGTTGTTTATTGCGCAAATAAGGCCAATCTGTTAAGATATCTGTAAGTGCGGCCTTATCGTCTAACGGTTAGGACACCAGGTTTTCATCCTGGCAATCCGGGTTCGATTCCCGGTAAGGTCACCATATAATATAAATTTGCACTTGTCAAGTACGTCCTAGTATGGGCGTACTATTTTTGTGGAACATATTAGAGTATAATAACTATCTATGAGTAATACATTTAAAAGGACTAAGATACTGGCGACTCTGGGGCCAGCCACAAATTCACCAGAGAAAATCAAACAATTAATTGAAGCTGGCGCAAATGGCTTTCGTTTGAACTTTAGCCATGGATCGTACGAAGAACGGCTAGATCAGATTAAATGGATTCGTGATGCTAGCGCCGAAGTTGGCCGAACGGTAGCAATCTTGCAGGATTTACAAGGACCAAAAATTCGTCTCGGCGTTCTAAAGAACAACCACTTAGACGTTAAAGCTGGCGACGATATCGTTCTCGATCATGCAATTCAAGAGCATGATGGCAGTATGAATTTGCCGATTCAATACAATTTAGCTAACAAAGTTAAGGTTGGCGAGCCAGTTTACTTGTTTGACGGCAAGATTCGCGGCGAGATGATTGAGCGGGTTAGCGATACAGCAATCAAGATTCGTATTCTGAACGATGGATTTTTGATGAGCCGTAAAGGCTTGAATCTGCCAGACACCGACTTTGGCGGCGATATTTTAACGCCAAAAGATTTGGCTGACGTAGAGTTTGGCGCCGATAAAGATATTGATTTTGTAGCCCTCAGTTTTATTCAGAGCGCAGACGATATCAATAACTTGCGGCAGATTATGCTAAGCCATGGTTCAACAGCGCAAATTATCGCGAAAGTTGAGACCAAAGCAGCTATCGAGATGGAATCGCTCAAAGAAATAGTCAAAGCTGCTGACGGCGTGATGATTGCGCGCGGCGACTTAGCGGTCGAGACTAGTCCCGAGATTGTACCGATTGTTGAGCGCGAAGCAATTCGCTTGTGCCGCAAATACGGTAAACTATCAATAGTGGCAACGCAAATGTTAGCCAGTATGGTTGATAATCCAGAGCCTACTCGCGCCGAAGTTAGCGATGTAGCAACAGCAGTAATCCTTGGTGCTGATGTGGTAATGCTCTCTGACGAGACAGCTAATGGTAGCTATCCTGTCGAGGCAGTCAAAATGATGGCCAAGACGGTGCGCTACACACAGTCGCGCTGGCCGATGAATGACATGCCGATTGAATATGGCGAGAAGAACCGTCGCCGTAATGCGATTGCTAATGCTGCGGTAGTAGTAGCTAACCAAGTAGACGCCGATGTGATTATCGCCGAAACTAAATCTGGCGCGACGGCTGCGCGGATTGCAGCTTGCCGTCCAGAGTTGCCAATCGCTGCGGTAACGCCGAATAAGCGTGTGGCTCAACAGTTAGCTTTGTCATATGCTACCCGTTCATATGTGCGTAAAGAGGGCGAGCATGTTGGTACAAAATTAGCCAAAGAATTGCTTGATTGGGGTACTTTCGGGCGCGATGATAAATTGACCGCGGTTGTTGTCAGCGGCCGCCAGTCGGGTGTAGCCGGCGGTACCGACACATTGCGTGTGCGTGTTGTTGAGTAAAAGCAGCAAAGTTTAAGAGACACCTCGCTTTTGGCGGGGTGTTTTCATGCAAAAAACTAGACGAGCGTTAATAACTGTAGTAAACTAGACGCAAGGGTAAACATAAGCAAGTATAAAACGTGGGCAAGAAACTTATTATTGCAAACTGGAAAATGAACCTCACCGTCAATGAGGCGAGTTTGTATGTTCATAAACTCGACAAGCTGGTTGGCAAGCTCAAAAATACTGAGGTAGTGTTGGCACCGACCATGTTAGCACTCCAGCCGCTTAATATGCAGGTGCAACATCATCACTTTAACCTGGCAGTGCAGAACTTTTATTGGCGTGATAGCGGTGCTTACACTGGTGAAGTATCAGCGTCGCAGCTGCGCGGTATCGTAAAATATGGCATAATTGGCCACAGCGAGCGCCGGCATATCTTTGCCGAGCGCAGTAAAGATATTCGCAGCAAAGTGCAGGCGGCAGTGCGTAATAATATTACGCCTGTATTGTGTATTGGTGAAACAGCCCAAGAACGAGCCAACAAGGAAACGTCTGATGTAATTCGCGATCAGTTGGTGGGAGGACTAGCTAATATCACGAGCGTTGAGGTTGGCCAGATTGTTATAGCTTATGAGCCAGTGTGGTCAATCGGTACTGGTAAATTCGCTTCACCGCGCGACGTTGAACGCGCCGTTAAATATATTCGTCGGCAAATTGAGCATCTTTTCGGTAAGGTCGCTGCCGAGAATGTCCGCGTACTTTACGGCGGTAGCGTTAATCTTGATAACGCTATGTCGTATTTGCAAACAGCTGGTGTAAATGGTTTGCTTATCGGTGAATCAAGTTTGGATGTCTATGCTTTTGCTGGCATTATCAAAAAATGTGAAGATATGCCATCCTTACCAGTAAAGAGGGGTAAATAGCCATGACAGAATTCGACTTCGACGAGCTAGATCGTTCAATTACCGAGGCTATGTCCAAGAGCGGATTATTAAAAGAGGACGGTCAACATGCTGAGGCGCCAACACCGCCGGCTGTCTCTACGCCTTCAGATCCTTCCTCTAATACTGCGCCGGTTTCAGTTGAGCCTAATAAATTAGCTCCTGGTCCTGGTCCGGTTGCGAATATGACGGCTTCACCCTCGCCGGCCGCAACGGTTGGCGTCGCTAAGCAGCCAAGTTCATCTGTATCAACAGCTAGCGTACCAGTTTTGACTACAGCTCCAGCACAGCCAGCTGTTGGAGTGTCTACCGCTCAGGTTCAGACTTTGCCAACAAACGGTGCTTCAGCTTCGACTGGTGTGTCGGTCGCTTCTCAGGCTTCTACTGTTGTTCAAAATTCAGCTCTAAATAGCTCAGTACCGTCGCCAGCTCTCCAGCCGTTGCCGCAAGCCGCAATACCGCCGCAGGTAGCGGCAATTGGCGGAGCTGTGCCAGTCCGATCGGGATTACCAAAAAAAATGAAGACTAAGAGTCGCGGCCGTTTCATGGACATAGTTAGTTCGCAGCCAGGTGTCAACAAACATCCCGCCAGCAAAGTTAAGTATTCTACGATGCCAGCACAGTCGTTAAGTAATGTGTCATCTAATATTTCTGGCGGCTCGTCTCAACAATTAGGGTCAACTGGCCAGCGAAGCGCTCAGCGTCTTGCTGCTAATTCTACTCAGTTTAGTTCTAACGAAAATGTAGCAGCAAATACAAATAACGTTTCTAGCGAACTGCAATCGTCTGAATCGCGAGTTTTTCACGGTAGCAGCGCATTGCCTCAAACTTCACAGTCTAATCCTGGTTTTGAAGACAAAAATGATTATGATGAAGCAGACGACAGCAAAAACGAAAAAAGATCGTATTCTATCGGCGGTACGCACGGTAGGGATATTGCACCGTCTGCCGAGCTTGTTGAGTCGCTACAGAAAGACGCGCAAGATGCTAGCAACGAGATTGGCTTTTCGCAAGCAGAATCGCGAGCTAACGACATTCAATCAATTGAGGACGCTTCAGCCGAAAACGATGAAGATGACGCTAGAATACAAGACGCGCCAGCTCCTAAAAAACATCGGTTTATGCCGATTGGCGGCAAGCCAAAGCCTGTTGAAAAAACTCCTAATCCTCCTGCTGTCGAAGCTTCTGTTGCTAGTGTAGAAAATACGAGCGAGCAACCCGATCAACTAGCTGAACCTATGACAAATCAGACGGTAGATTCGCCTGTGCAGTCCGCTACTACAGAACCAGATCCGCCTCGCGAGCAAACCATCGACGAAATTGAATCAGGCGCTATTTATGATACTTCTGAATATTACACTGAATTCAAGGACGACAAGAAACATAAGCAATCGCGCCATTCAGGTTTGAAATGGTTTTTGGTGATCATAGTATTCTTGGCTTTGGGTGCGCTGGCGGGCGCTGGCTATTTCTTCCTGACTCGCTATTAACGCGATATAATGAGTGTGATGGATATATTTGATGGTCTTAATGACGCGCAGAAAGCAGCTGTCGCTTATACGGACGGTCCGTTGTTGGTTTTGGCGGGCGCTGGCAGTGGTAAGACTAAAACTTTAACCCACCGTATAGCTTATCTATTGACACACGAAAGAGTCTGGCCGAACGAAATTTTGGCGGTGACATTTACTAATAAAGCAGCTCGCGAGATGCGCGAGCGCTTGGCAGTTTTGATTGATCAGCCTAATACGCGGCAATTCATGCCGTGGATGGGTACATTTCACGGGATTTGCGTGCGAATTTTGCGGCGCGATGGGCCGGCGATTGGCGTGCCGTCGAATTTTATTATTTATGATGAAGCCGACCGTCAAGGATTGATCAAGCAAGCGATGAAACAGCTGTCAATTGCTCCTGATAAACTCAAACCACGTTCTGTTAGCGCGGCAATTTCTAACGCTAAAAATGATTTACTTACGCCAGATGATTACGCGGTGGCGGCGCAATATCCGAATCAGCAGCATATCGCTAAGATTTATGATAGATACGAACAACTACGCAGCGAGGCTGGCGCCTTAGATTTCGATGATTTGTTGATCGAGACGGTGCGTTTGCTGCGCGATGCCAGTGAAATTCGCCAAAAGTATCGCCAGTACTTCAAGCATATTCTCATTGACGAGTACCAAGACACTAATGCTGCGCAGTATGCTATCGTTAAATACTTAGTCAACGATGCGCGTAATATTTGCGTGGTCGGTGATGATTGGCAGTCGATTTACAGCTGGCGCGGGGCGGATTTCAAAAATATTCTTAATTTTGAACGGGACTTTCCTGGCGCAAAGGTGATCAAGTTAGAGCAAAATTATCGTTCAACAGGTGCTATCCTAGAGGCGGCGCAAAAGGTTATCGCCAAGAATGTCGAACGGACTGACAAAAAACTCTGGACGGCGGCTGGCAATGGTGCGCCAGTGCAAGTTCAGGCGGTACGCGATGAGTCCGAGGAGGCTTACGTGGTGGCAAGCCGTATTGCGGCTCAAACCTCGATTGGTGCTCGCCGCTACGGTGATTTTGCGATATTGTACCGCACGAATGCGCAGAGTTTTGCTTTTGAGCGCGCCTTCATGCAGCAAAGAATTCCATATCAATTGGTTGGCGGCGTGCGCTTTTATGATCGCAAGGAAATCAAGGATATTATCGCCTATTTGCGTTTATTATATCAACCGAACGACCGGATGAGCTTTAGTCGAATTGCCAATGTGCCAGCGCGTGGTATCGGCGCGACTAGTCTAGAGAAATTCTTACGATGGCAAAACGATAACAATATGGACATCATCGCTTCGCTGGTGAATGTCGAGCAAACTAGCGTTTTGACGCCGCGCGCCAAAAAATCATTATTGCGTCTGGGCGAGATTTTACGCGAATTGCAGGCGCTTGTTCTTTCTGATACTAGCCCAAGCGATATCATTGAAAAGCTAATTGAAAAGATTGCTTATCGAGATTATGTCATGGATGGAACGCCGCAGGCTGAAGAGCGTGATGATAATTTGAGCGTGCTCATAGCGGACGCTAAATCTTTCGCGACGTTGCCAGACTTTCTTGAAGAGGCAGCACTAATGAGCAGCGTCGATCAGCAAAGTGATGGTGAAAAGGTCACATTAATGACCTTGCATGCCGCTAAGGGACTGGAATTTCCGGTGGTTTTCATGGTCGGTATGGAGGATGGCTTGTTTCCGAGCGAGCGAGCGCTTGAAGAGGGTCCGCGCAATCTCGAGGAGGAGCGGCGCTTGTGCTACGTGGGTATGACGCGGGCGCGTGAAGAGTTATATCTGTTGTACGCGCAGAGCCGTGCGCAATTCGGCCTGCGATCGTACAATCAGCCGTCGCGTTTTCTCGACGATATGGGTATGGGATTGTTCGCGATTGAACCTAACGCTATTGATTCGAGTCCAGCTTATAATGATTTTGACGAGCCAGTGATGAACTATGGTATTGGCGATCGAGTGTGCTCGCTGCAATTTGGCGATGGCGAGATTATTGACATTGACGGCTTGGCAGTTAGTGTGAAGTTCAATAACGGTGCTGTCAAAAAGCTCAACGTTGAATACGCTCACCTCGAGAAGCTGTAGCAAAATAATCAATCTTTTGCTATAATTATGACTGCGCGCTAGTTTGCGCGCCTACGTATGAAAAGTATTGCGAGAATGAAATTACGTTGGCTGATAACCGGCTCTATGTTGTTAGCTTTGGCTGGGTTGTCTGTTTATACAGCAATTATGCCAAAAGCACGGGCTGACGAGCGTAGCCTAGCGGTCGGTGAGCATATTATTACCGTTCATGATGACGGTCAAAGTAAAGGATTTATTACCAAAAAACAGACCTTGCGCGAAGCTCTCGCTGAGGCAGCTATCAAACTAGATCGTAACGATCGGACCGAGCCAAATATTGATGAGCGCTTGGTAGCAAATTCATATAACGTTAATATTTATCGAGCCCGAACGGTGGTTGTCAAGGATGGCTCTCAGCTCACTAAAATTATTACATCGTACCGTACTGGAAAGCAGATAGTTAAACAAGCTGGCATTGCTGTACGCGATGAAGATATTCTAACCTTGTCGCAGTCTAATAGTCCAATGCGCGATAGCGCAGCAGAAGTGCTGTCCATTAAGCGAGCAACGCCATTCAATTTTGATTTCTACGGTAAAAAAACCATTTCTTATACGCAAGCCAAAACCGTTGGCGAGATGTTAGCTGAAAAGCACATTAAAATGTCTGCCAATGACGTCATTGTTCCGAATAAAGATACAAAAATATCTAGAGGCATGAATGTTCGCCTGTATCGTAACGGCACGCAGACAGTTACCGTTGACGAGAATATACAGTTTGAGACTGAACAGATCAAGGACATTAATCGCGATAAAGGATACAAAGAAATTCAAACTAAAGGGGTTAACGGCAAGCGTACAGTTACGTATGAGATTAACGTCCAAAACGGCGTTGAAGTATCACGCCGCGAGATCAATAGCAACATTATTCAGCAGCCAGTTAAGCAAGTAGAAATTATTGGTGCTAAAACTTCAGCTACGTTTAATGGCAGTTTCGCTGAAGCTTTGGCGCGTTTGCGTAGCTGCGAGGGTAGTTATACATCAGATACAGGTAACGGTTATTATGGTGCGTATCAATTTGATAAGAGTACATGGGGTAATTTCGGAGGCTACAATAATCCTGCTCAAGCTCCGGCTGATGTCCAAGATCAGAAAGCATGGGAGACTTATAAGAGGAGGGGCTGGCAACCTTGGCCGTCTTGTAAAATTAAAATGGGATTACAGGATATATATCGGTAGTTATTGATTGTCTGCGACGTTACTGATTGACATTTGACGCATAATTTGTTATAATATAGGAGATACAGTGGGTGATTTTGAATAAAATGAGCTTAAATCGATATTATCAACGTATTTGCTGTTGTGTTTTTGGTGCGGTCTTGGCAATCTCTAGTACTGGTATGTTATCGTTTTTTGCGAATACTGCGGCGGCAGATAGTCCAGCTGCGGTTAAAGCACAACCATCTAGTCATATAATCACCATTTACGACGGTGGCCGGGAGCAATCGATAATCACTAAGGCATCGACAGTGCAGAAAGCTCTAGAAGAATTCGGCGCAAGATTGGATAAACAGCATGATATTGTCGAACCGGGTCTGGATACACCGATTACCAACAATGGCTTCAAAATAAATATTTATCGGGCGCGGACGATAACGATTGTCGAAGGTGCTCGCCGCATGCGAGTCAATACGGCAGCACAGACGCCAACGCAGATTGCGCAAGCTGCGGGGATTGTTTTGTATCGTGAGGATAAAGTTCGATTTACGCCGCCAGAGGATGTCGCTTTGGATGGGTCGAGCTTGCTAATGAGGATTACGCGGGCAACTCGGCGTACTGTGACTGCCGAGGAAGAAATTGATTTCCCGGTTGAGCAAACACGCGACGACA
>ERZ773054.905-NODE-905-length-19895-cov-58.723387_pt1 | contig 19895 bp, 20 predicted proteins | sample MGYA00580630_ERZ773054 | MGnify/ENA primary metagenome ERZ773054 (study PRJEB29015, sample SAMEA2737994) | human oral metagenome | biome: human oral; feature: human-associated habitat; material: dental | place: China | collected 2115 ... | reverse complement strand
GGTAAAGCGTGTTTCTTGACAAGTTAAACGTTGCTGCGGTTTGGCTGATGTTTTTGCATTGTTCGTAATAGTTTAAAGCTTTGTTTCTTAAGTCCGCAGAGTATGCCATGGTTAGACCTTCAAAGTTGAGTATTGTACTATTTTGTTTTTAATTTACTATACCATCCGGCCAAACGGCATGCGGGCGGATGATGTTTACGATACCGCCGTGATTTTGAAAGGCCGTCTGAAACATGCTTTCAGACGGCCTTTCTGTCGGGAAACCTCAAGGGTAGGCGATATAGGCGTAAGCCGAGTGGTTGTGGATGCTTTCGAAATTTTCGCTTTCCACCGTGAAGGATTCTATCCTGTCGTCGCCGCGCAGGGCGACGGCCACGTCGCGCACCATGTCTTCGACGAATTTCGGGTTTTCATAGGCGCGTTCGGTAACGTATTTTTCGTCGGGACGTTTCAAGAGGCCGTAAAGTTGGCAGGAGGCTTGGTTTTCGACAATGTCGATAACCTCTTCCACCGATACGTTTTCGCGGCACACCAGCGATACGGTAACGTGCGACCGCTGGTTGTGCGCGCCGTATTGCGAAATTTCCTTCGAGCACGGGCAGAGCGAGGTAACGGGTACCAGCACTTTGAGGCTGTGGCGGTATCCGCCGCCGGCCACTTCGCCGCAGAGGGTAACGTCGTAATCCAACAGCGAGCGGATGCCCGATACGGGTGCGGTTTTCTGGCGGAAAAACGGAAACGCGATGCTGATTTTGCCCGCGTCGGAATCCAGCAGCTCCAACATGCGCTGGGTGAGGTCTTTCAGTTCGCCGTAATCGAGTTCGCGGCGGCGGTCTTCCATCAGGGCGACGAAGCGCGACATGTGCGTGCCTTTTTGTTCTGCGGGCAGGCGGACGGTCATGGTGAGCCGGGCGACGGTGGACTGGGTGCCGGAGGCGGTGGTGATTTGCAGGGGGAAGCGGAGGTCTTTGATGCCGACTTGGTTAATCGGCATGTTGCGTAAATCTTTACTGCTCTGCACATCGGCGATGGCGTTCATGCGGTGTTATTCCTTAAAGGGCGTGCGTGTTTGAGAAATGCGCGAGTATATATCCGCAGCCGCGTGGCGGCAATGCGGATTGGGAATGTCTATTGTTTGATAGCCTTTCGAGGCCGTCTGAAAACCGCTTTCGGTCGGCTTTAGCGTGTTGCCGCCGTTTTTCAGACGGCCTACAATCCCCGTTTCCCGTCAAACCATCGGAAGACAGAAATGAAATACCGTTTCGACACCCAAGCCATCCACACCGCCTACAACCCTGACGAGCACAACCGTGCCATCATGCCGCCGATTTATCAAAATTCGATGTTCGCCATGAAGGAAATCGGCGAGCAGATTCCCTTCCGCTACGCCCGTTTGAGCAATCCGACGCGCAAGGTGCTGGAAGACACGGTGGCCGCGCTGGAACACGGTGCGGCAGGCTTTGCCTTTGGCAGCGGCATGGCGGGCATAGATTGCGTGTTCCGCACTTTTTTGCGGCCGGGCGACACCGTCGTCGCCGTCTGCGACATCTACGGCGGCAGCTACGATTTGCTGACCGAAGTTTACGCGCCTTGGGGGGTGAACGTCGTGTTTGCCGATTTGACCGACCCCGCCAACCTCGACCGTGCGTTGGCGGAAAATCAAAACGTGAAGCTCGTTTGGCTGGAAACGCCGTCCAACCCGCTTTTGCGGCTGGTGGACATCGCCGCGCTGGCAGCCAAGGCCAAGGCGGCGGGCGCGCTGGCCGGCATAGACAACACTTTTGCCACGCCCTATCTGCAACAGCCGCTGGACATGGGCTGCGACATCGTTTTCCATTCGGCCACCAAATATTTGTGCGGCCACTCGGACGTTTTGATGGGCGTGGTGGCGGTGAAGGATGAAAAGCTGGCCAAACCCATGCAAAACATGATGGTGAACACCGGCGGCGTGGCCGGCCCCATGGATTGCGCGCTGGTGTTGCGCGGGATTAAAACCCTTGCCCTGCGGATGCGGCGGCACTGCGAAAACGCGCTGGAAATCGCCCGCCGCCTGGAAAACCACCCCGCCGTGGAAAAAGTGTTCTACCCCGGCCTGCCGTCGCACGAACATCACGCGCTGGCGCAAAGGCAGATGGCCAAAGGCTGCGGCGGCGTGGTCACGCTGTATCTGAAAAACGACAGCCGCGAAGCCGCAAACAGTGTGATTAAAAACATGAAGCTGGTTACGATGGCTTCCAGCCTGGGCGGCGTGGAAAGTTTGGTAAACCACTGTTACAGCCAGTCGCACAGCGGCGTGCCGCATGATGTGAAGTTGCAGCTCGGTATCAAGGTCGGCCTGCTGCGTTTCTCCATCGGCATCGAAGACGTGGAAGATATTTGGGCGGACATTTCATCCGCATTGGATACCACGCTGTAAAGGTAAAGGCTTGCAGGCCGTCTGAAAAAACTTTTCCGCTTTTCAGACGGCCTGCCGTTTTATAGGAAGCCGGCCCGATATGCGCGAATAGCTGAAAAGGAAGCCGCTGCCCGCTGCTGCCGATGACGCACTGTCAGCACGTTTTCTTTACCGTCAGCATGTTGGTGATGTACGGCTGCCTGCTGTGGATACTGCTGATTTATAGTGGATTAAATTTAAATCAGGACAATGCGGCGAGCCACAGACAGTACAAATAGTACGGCAAGGCGAGCCAACGCTGTACTGGTTTAAATTTAATTCACTATACCTGAGCGAAAAACACAACCGCTTCAAATAACCAAAGGCCGTCTGAAAACCCGAAATACGGTTTCAGACGGCCTTTCCGTTTCCTTCAACTGCGGATTACCAAATATCCGATTTGATTTTCCGCTTCAGGCTAGGATGTTCGGACAGCTTGAATTCCGGGTCTTTGCCCATTCTGAGTTTGGCCGAATAATCTTTCAGCAACAGGAACACCAGCGGCGACAGCAGCAGGATGGCAACCAAATTGATCAACGCCATTGTGGTCATGGTCAAGTCCGCCATATCCCACACCAGCGGCACTTCGGCCACCGCGCCGAAATACACCATGCACAACACTGCCATACGGAAGATGGCAATCGTCAGCCAATGGTTGTTGATGAACTGCATGTTCGATTCGGCATAGGCGTAGTTGCCGATGATGGTGGAGAAGGCGAACATGAACAGGATGGCGGTCAGGAAGTCCGCACCCCAGTTGCCGACCTGGCTGACAATCGCGGTCTGTGTCAGTTCCACGCCACTCAAGGTTTCGTAAGACGCGCCTGAAGCAAGCACGATAAACGCGGTGCATGAACAAACGATGATGGTATCGACGAACACGCCCAGCATCTGAATCATGCCCTGCGACACCGGGTGCTTCACATCGGCTGCTGCGGCGGCGTTCGGTGCGGAACCCTGTCCGGCCTCGTTGGAATACAGGCCGCGCTTGATGCCGTTGAGCATGGTTTGCGAAATCAGACCGCCGAGCAGGCCGCCTCCGGCCGCGTCAAAACGGAAGGCATTGCCGAAAATCTGGCCGAACACGGCTGGCACGGCGCTGATATTCATCGCCATGACATACAACGCCATCAGCAGGTACAAAACCGCCATAATCGGCACCAGCCCTTCGGCAATGCGCGACACGCGGCGGATGCCGCCGAAAATAATCGGTGCGGAAAGGATGACCAAGGCAACGCCGACCGCATCTCTGTCCCAGCTCCACGACCCTTGGGCCGCCACCGCGATGGTATTGGACTGCACGGCGTTATAAACCAGGCCGAAACAGAAAATCAGGCTGACGGAAAACAGCACCGCCATCCAGTTCTGCCCCAAGCCCTGACGGATGTAATAAGCAGGGCCGCCGCGGAAGTGGCCGCTTTTGTGGTCGCGGATTTTGAAAAGCTGCGCCAGAGACGACTCGGCAAAAGCCGAGCTCATGCCGATGATGGCGGTCAGCCACATCCAAAACACCGCGCCCGGCCCACCCAAATGAATGGCGATGGCCACACCGGCGATATTGCCCACGCCCACGCGGCTGGCCAATCCGGTCACGAAAGCCTGAAACGGCGTGATGCCGTGCGGATCATCGACCGCCTTACGCCCGCCCAGCATCTCGCGGATGCTGCGGCCGAACAGGCGGATTTGGACAAAACCGGTGGCCAAAGTGAAAAACAGCCCCGTACCCAACAGCAGGAAAATCAGATAAACGCCCAATTCGCCGTTAATCTTATTGACCCATTCGTGTATCGTCTCAATCATAAATTCCGAACCTCCCAAACAGAACCGGCCGTCGCCCATACGGCGGACATACGGCGGAAAATGCGCGATTGTAATATACTGCAAAGAAATTGAGAAAACTTTACACTGCAACCGCAGGCCGTCTGAAACATCCCCGCCCTTCAGACGGCCCGGGTTGCCAAACCGAGGATACGCCTATGTTTACCGTCCAACGCATCTATGCCTTCCACCCCGAATCCAGCCTTTGCGCCGTCTTCATCGACCGCCTCTATCCGCGCGGCATCACCAAAGAAACATTCGCCGCCGTCGAATGGCTGAAAGACATCGCCCCCGGCACCACCCTGCGCCGTTTCTATCACGAAAATCCGGAAGAAAACTTCGCCGCCTTTGCTACCCGTTATCATGAAGAACTAAGCGGCGGGAAAACACGGCAGGCCGTTTCACGGCTGCTCGAACTGGAAAAAGCGCACGGCGAAGTCCGCATATTGACCGCCGTCCGCCATCCGGAGCAATCGCACGTTTCCGTATTGGCGGACTTCCTCGGCGAAACCTTCGTTTACCTCGATAAAGCAGACGGTACCTAGCGTCTTCGGCAACTGCCGTTTTCCGCCTACTTTCACCCAAAGCGACATTTTCCGTACTGAAAATTCTCACAAAATATCCGGCCCGACTGCGGTTTCCGCCTCGAATTTGCCGCTCTTAGGTCAAAAACCGCATGGAAAAGTAATTGTCGTCGTATCTTAATCCTTTCAGACGGCCTGCTATAATCCGCCGCCTATCCCGTTCAAACTCGCATTCAGGCAAACATCATGACCGACATCCTGCAAAAAATCCTCGCCACCAAAGCCGAAGAAGTCGCCGCTGCCAAGGCCGCCGTCCCATTGGAAACACTACGCCGCCAAGCGGAACAGGCCGAAGCGCCGCGCGGTTTTATCGCCGCCATCCGCGCCAAACACGCCGCAGGGCTGCCTGCCGTGATTGCCGAAATCAAAAAGGCCAGCCCGTCCAAAGGACTGATACGCCCCGATTTCGACCCCGCCGCCCATGCCGCCGACTACCAACGCGGCGGCGCGGCCTGCCTGTCGGTATTGACCGACGAACAATACTTCCAAGGCGCACCCGAATACCTGAAACAGGCCAAAGCCGCCTGTTCGCTGCCCGTATTGCGCAAAGACTTCATCATCGACGAATATCAGATTTACCAAGCGCGCGCCTGGGGTGCGGATGCCGTGCTGCTGATTGCCGCCGCACTGGAAGCGGAACAACTCGAACATTTCGAACAAACCGCGCACCAATTAGGCATGGACGTATTGCTGGAGCTGCACGACGAAAGCGAATTGGAAAAATGCGCCCGCCTCACCACCCCCCTGCGCGGCGTCAACAACCGCAACCTGCGCACGTTTAAAGTCAGTCTCGACCAAACCCTGCGCCTGCTGCCCCGTTTGGACGGCAAAATCGTCGTGGCCGAAAGCGGCATCCGCAACAAAGCCGACGTCGAATCGATGCGGAAACACGGCGTGCACACCTTCCTCATCGGCGAAACCTTCATGCGTGCCGACGACATCGCCGCCGAAGTCGCCAAGCTGTTTTAACGCCCGCCCGTCCCGCCCCGGCACACGGATGCCCGGACTATGATATAGTGCCCGCGTTTGCAATTCCTCCGTATTTCAGGCCGTCTGAAAGGAAGTTTCCGCTTTCAGACGGCCTCTTGGCATCATCATTCATGAATCAAAAAGTTTTACGCCTCTGCATCCTGCTGTCTGCCGCCGCACTGGCCGCCTGCACAGCCAAAAACCCCCGCCCCGTCTTAAAGCCCGCCGGCACCACCGTGCAACCGGTCAACACCTACCGCACCCCGCAGCCCGCAGGGCAGCGCGCCGCCGCCGGCACGACCGTCCGCCCGGCGGGCAGCAGCGCGTCCTACACCGCCGTCGATTACGCCGCACTGCCGCAATGGTCCCACCAACACTTCGCCAAAAGCCTCGAATCCTTCCTCAAAGGCTGCGAAAAACTGCAAAACCAACCCGGCTGGCAGGCCGTCTGCACGCAGGCCGCGCAAACCCAACGTAGTAACCACGCCGCCCGCAGCTTCTTCGAACAATACTTCACCCCCTGGCAGGTCAGTGAAAACGGCCAACTCGGCGGCACGGTAACCGGCTATTACGAACCCGTCCTCCACGGCGACGCCCGCGCCTCCTCCCGCGCCCGCTTCCCCGTTTACGGCATCCCCTACGATTTCGTCTCGGTAGACCTGCCCGCCAACCTGCGCGGCAGCAAAGCCACCGTCCGCGTCCGCCAAACCGGGCAGAACACGGGCCGCATCGCCGCCGACGGCACCCACACCGCCAACCTCGCCGCCTTCCCCATCACCGAGCGCACCAAAGCCCTCAAAGGCCGCTTTGTCGGCGGCAGCTTCGTCCCCTACCACACCCGCAACGAAATCAACGGCGGCGCGCTGAACGGCAAAGCACCGATACTCGGCTATGCCGACGACCCCGTCGAACTCTTCTTCCTCCAGATACAAGGTTCGGGCCGTCTGAAAACCCCGTCCGGCAAATACATCCGCCTCGGGTTTGCCGATAAAAACGAATACCCCTACGTCTCCATCGGCCGCTACATGGCCGACCGCGGCTACCTTCCGCTGGCGCAAACCACCATGCAGGGCATCAAAACCTATATGCAGCAAAACCCGCAAAAACTGGCCGAAGTATTGGGGCAGAACCCCAGCTACGTCTTCTTCCGCACCCTCGACGACAACAGCGACGGCCCCATCGGCGCGCTCGGCACCCCCCTGATGGGCGAATACGCGGGCGCGGTAGACCGCCACCACATCACGCTCGGCGCACCCCTCTTCGTCGCCACCACCCACCCCGAAACCCGCCACGGCCTCAACCGCCTGATTATGGCGCAGGATACCGGCAGCGCCATCAAAGGCGCGGTGCGCGTGGATTACTTCTGGGGCTACGGCGACGAAGCCGGACGCGTCGCCGGCAAAATGAAACACACAGGCTACGTCTGGCAGCTCCTGCCCAACGGCGTCTCGCCGCAATACCGCCCCTGAGCAAGAAACCGACAGGCCGTCTGAAAGCCCCGCTGCTGCATATTGAAAACAGAAAACCCCGTTTCGTTCGGAAAACGGCGTTTCCGCGAAGCCCGAGCGGCTTTTCAGACGGCCTCTCCACTACAACCGAGAAAACAAAATGCCATAAAACCACACAAAACGGCGCATCAAATAACAAACAACGCCGAAAACGGAAAATTAAGCAATTTAATAACACAAAACCGCAAACTCCATCTTGCCAAGCCCCTGCATGGGCGGCTATCCTTCCCGCCTGACAAAAACAACGCGACAACGGACACAGCCATGAACCGCATGAACAAAACCGACGACATCCGCATCAACGGCATAGACGAACTGCTGCCCCCCATCGCCCACCTCTACGAACTGCCGCTGGACGACAGGGCGGCCGAACTCGTCGAAAGCACCCGCAACCAAATCGCCGACCTCATCCACGGCCGCGACAAACGCCTGCTCGCCGTTATCGGCCCCTGCTCCATCCACGACCCCAAAGCCGCCCTCGAATACGCCCGCCGCCTGCTGCCCCTGCGTCAAAAATACGAAAAAGAGCTGCTCATCGTCATGCGCGTTTATTTTGAAAAACCGCGCACCACCGTCGGCTGGAAAGGCCTCATCAACGACCCCTATCTGGACGGCACCTTCGACATCAACTTCGGCCTGCGCCAAGCCCGCCGCCTGCTGTTGGACCTGAACAACCTCGGCATGCCCGCCTCCACCGAATTCCTCGACATGATTACCCCGCAGTATTACGCCGACCTCATCTCCTGGGGCGCCATCGGCGCGCGCACCACCGAAAGCCAGGTGCACCGCGAACTTGCCAGCGGCCTGTCCTGCCCCGTCGGCTTCAAAAACGGCACCGACGGCAACCTCAAAATCGCCATCGACGCCATCGGCGCGGCCTCCCATCCGCACCACTTCCTCTCCGTTACCAAAGCCGGACACTCCGCCATCGTCCACACCGCGGGCAACCCCGACTGCCACGTCATCCTGCGCGGCGGCAAAGAGCCGAACTACAGCGCGGAACACGTCCGAGACGCAGTTGCCCAACTGACCAAAGCCGGAGTCAGCCCCCGCCTGATGGTAGACTGCAGCCACGCCAACAGCCGCAAAGACTACACCCGCCAAATGGAAGTCGCCCGGGACGTGGCGGCGCAAATCCGCAACGGCGAACAAAACATCATGGGCGTGATGGTGGAAAGCCACCTTGTCGAAGGCCGTCAGGACAAACCCGAAACCTACGGCCAAAGCATCACCGATGCCTGCATCGGCTGGGACACCACCGAAGAAATGCTCGCCCTGCTGGCCGATGCCGTCCGCAACCGCCCCTGACGCACGCACACCGTCCGAGGCCGTCTGAAAAGCACCACCCGCATTTTCAGACGGCCTTTCCGCATCAGCCGTCGGACAGAACCGCAAATACCGATTGCCGTCGGACAAACGGCCTGCTATAACCGCAAACCTTTCTTTCAGACGGCCTTCAAACACACGGAACACCCATGAAAATCATACTGGCCACCTCCATGGGCGGGCTGGGCGGCACCGAAACCGCCAGCCTGCGCCTCGGCAGCCTGCTGGCACGGCACAGACACGACGTATTGCTGGCCGCATCCGACGGCCCGCTGGTCTCCGACGCACAAGCCGCGGGCATGCGCTGGCAAAACATCGACTTTTACGGCGGCGGCCGCACCGGCTACCTGCGCGCCGCCCTGTCCTTCGCCCGCCTGCTGCGCCGCGAACGCCCCGACATCGTCCACTGCCAAATGGCGCGCATCGTCCCCGCCTGCGCGATAGCGGCCAAAATCTGCTCGCCGCGCAGCAAGGTTTTCTACCACGCGCGCGGCCTGAACCCCGAAACCTATCCCAAAATCGCCCGCCTGTTTGCCAAGCTCGGCGTATACATCATCGCCAACTGCCGCCACGAACAGCAGAAACTCATCCGCCACGGCTTTCCCGCCGGACGCACCGCCTACACCTACAACGCCCTGCCGCCCGCCCCCGCCGTTTCCGCCAAAACACCGCGCGGTTTCGTCATGCTCGGCACATTGTCGCGCTTGGACAAAGTACGCGCCGTCCACCTGACAATAGACGTTTTCCACACCCTGCTGCAACGCGGCCTGCCCGTCCGGCTGCACATCGCAGGCACGGGCGAAGAACGCCCCGCCCTAGAAACGCAGGCAGGACGGCTGGGCATTGCCGACAAAGTTTCCTTCCTCGGCGCGGTGCGGGATTTGAACGCCTATTTCGCCGACACCGATATTCTGGTGAACACCCTGGACTGTGCGGGCGACCACGGCGCGGGCGTGGGCAACAATATTTTGGAAGCCGGGCTGTACCGCACCGCCGTCGCCAGCTACGACGCAGCGGGCATTGCCGAAATGGTGGAAAACGGCAAAACCGGTTTCTGCACCCCGCTGCACGACCAAACCGCGCTGGCCGACGCGCTGGAGCAACTCGTCCGCTCGCCCGAATTGCGGCAAACCTTCGGCAACGCCCTGCACGAACGCGTTACCCGCCTGTGCTCGGACGACGAAATTTACCGCACGACCATAGCCGCCTACGCACTGTAAGGCCGTCTGAAAAAACGTTCCATCCAGCCAAACCGCGCTTTCAGACGGCCTCATCCGCAAAACCGCGCTCGACGGAAAACCAAGCCTGCGGCCGCGGATTGCCGAAGCGCACACGCGCGGCAAACCCGACATGCGGAATCCGCACCGGCGGCAGAAAACCATCCTGAAACCGCCCCGACCGACCACCGCCCGCCGCATGGCGGCAAACTGTTTTTCAGACAGCCTCCCCCACACACTTTGCGGATAAAACCGCCGCCCTTACAATAACCCCCTTTTCAGACGGCCTCCCGCACCATGAACATCACCATCGTCGCCCCTTTCTGCTCGCTGCCAAACGAACCCTACTTCAACCGTTTCCGCTATCTGGCCGAACGGCTGGCCGAACAGCACGACGTTTTGCTGATTACCAGCAATTTCCGCCACCACGACAAAACCTTCCGCCGCTCCGAGGACGCGGCCGCCGCATCGGAAGGCCGTCTGAAAGTCATGCTGCTGGCCGAAGACGGCTACCGCAAAAACGTTTCCCCCGCCCGCCTGAAAAGCCACCGCACCTTCGTCAAAAATCTCGAACGCTGGCTGCAAAACTGCCCGCCGTATTCGCAGGACGTCGTCTATTCCGCCTACCCGCTGATGGGCAGCAACATCCTGCTGGGGCAACACAAAGCGCGGCTGGGCTTCAAACTGATTACCGACGTGCAAGACGTATGGCCCGAATCCTTCTCCGCCGTTTTGCCTTTCATCAAAAAACTCCCGCCGCGCCGCCTGCCCTTCGCCCGCCGCGCCGACCGCGCCTACGCCTGCGCCGACGGCCTGATCGCCGTCTCCGACAGCTACCTTGCCCGCGCCCGCGCCGCCAATCCCGACGTACCCGCAGAAACCGTCTACATCGGTGCCGACTTCGGCGAAATCGCCGCCATCCCGCCGCACCGCTTCGCCGAACGCAAAACCCGCCTGTTCTACCTCGGCACCCTCAGCCACAGTTACGACGTCGAAACCGTCTGCCAAGGCGTGCGCCTGCTCGAAGCGGCGGGCGAAGCGGTAGAACTGCACATCTGCGGCGGCGGCCCCGACCTCGCCCGTCTGCAACAGAAATTTTCAGACGGCGGCATCATCTTCCACGGCTACCTGCCCTACCGCGAAATGATGTCGCTGGCCAAAGGCTGCGACATCGCGGTAAACCCCATCCACAGCTACGCCATGCAGTCCGTCACCAACAAACTGTCCGACTACATGGCACTGCAAAAACCCATCCTCAACAGCCAGCAAAACCCCGAAGTACACCGGCTGCTGAACCTGCTGCCGCACGAACACTACCGCTCGGGCAACGGCGCGGACTTCGCCGCTGCCTACCGCCGCCTGACGCACAACCGCCAAGCCCCCGTGCAACGCGACGAAATCGCCCGCCGCTTCGACCGCGACACCGCCTACCGCCGCATCATTGCCATGATAGAAGGCTTCGTGTAAATTACCGTGCTTTCCGCCGCCAAACACGTCAAAGCCCGCGAAACGGTTCAAGAAACCGTCACACGCCTGACCGGTTCGATCTACCAATCCAAGCCGGCCCCGAACTTGGAAAAATCGGATTACAAATACATAGCCGAAGAAGTCGGCAAAGGCGAATTCAAACTGTGCATGGAAGCCGCAATGTCAAACTGATAGAATCCGCCAATCAGGCCGTCTGAAACCGAAAATTCCACCTTTCAGACGGCCTGCATGCGAGGCAACCCGCCTACCCCCGTAAACACGATATAGTGGATTAAATTTAAACCAGTACGGCGTTGTCTCGCCTTGCCGTACTATCTGTACTGTCTGCGGCTTCGTCGCCTTGTCCTGATTTAAATTTAATCCACTATACCGACCGAAAAGGAAAAACATGAATACCAAAGCCACCCTCACCGCCGTCCTGCTGCTGGCAGTATCCACCACCTTTGCAGCACCGATCGAAGACAGCAAACAGCAAAACATTGAAAAACAGCAAACCATCGAAGCCTTCTGCAACGCAGCAGCCAACATAGCATACGACTCCATGCTGTCCGGCCTGAAAGGCGAAAAACGCCCGGCCGTACAAAAAAAACTGGAAGCCAAATACCTCAAACCCTTTGCAGAAGATAAAAACCTGTCCGGAGTCATGAGGGAACAAATCCAATATGCACTGAAAAAAACCGAAGTCATCCTGAAAGAAGCCAAACAAGCCGGCTTAAAAGTAAAACCGGCAGAATACGAGGAACTGGCCATGGAAGCCGGCAGGGCCGAAATGGAAGTCTGCATGAAAAACATGGCCGAATAAGCGATGAAGGCCGTCTGAAAAAGCTTCAGGCGGCCTTTTGTCAAACCGAGGAATACCAATGAACACATCAAAATACGCTGCCGCCATACTTTTTGCCGCCGCTTTTTCCGCCGCATCCGCAGAGCCTCGGGAAGCCTCCGCCCAAGACAAATGCATCCTCACCGGCCTGATGGCGCAAACCGCCATGGGCGAAAGGCTGGCCGGTACGGACATCGGGCAGGCAATGGAAAAAATGACCGAACGCTACATGGTGGTTGCCCAAAACGACGCCACCCGCGCCTTCGTCGAACGGCAAATCGCCCGTGTCGCCCGCAGCATGTACCGTTTGCCGCAATCGGCTTTAAACGCAGTCCCGAAATCCGATCATGCAATCTTCGCACGCGATGCGGGCAAGGCCGAATACCAACTGTGTATGGAAGCACTGACCGGCAACCCCGCGAAAGCCGAATAAAGGCCGTCTGAAAACCATGACCGACCCCGTCAAACGCCTGCTCGACATCATCATCGCCGCCGCCGCACTCGTCCTGCTGTCGCCCGTCCTGCTGCTCCTCGCCTGGCAGATACGGCGCAAACTCGGCACGCCCATCCTGTTCCGCCAAGTCCGTCCCGGACGCGGCGGCATCCCCTTCGTGATGTACAAATTCCGCACCATGCGCGACGCGGCGGACGAAAACGGCCGCCCCCTGCCCGATGCCGAACGCCTCACACCCTTCGGACGCAAACTGCGCGCCGCCAGCCTGGACGAACTGCCCGAACTGTGGAACGTATTGAAGGGCGACATGAGCCTGGTCGGCCCCCGCCCGCTGCTGATGGAATACCTGCCGCTCTACAACGCCGAACAACGCCGCCGCCACCTCGTGCGCCCCGGCATCACCGGCTGGGCGCAGGTAAACGGCCGCAACGCCATCCTGTGGCCGGAAAAATTCCGCCTCGACGTATGGTATGTCGAAAACCGCTCCCTGCTTCTGGATATGAAAATCCTCTTTTTAACAGTTAAAAAAGTCTTGGACCGCAGCGGCATCAACAGCGAAGGCGAAGCCACTGCCGCCAAATTCACCGGCAACGACGACGCATAAAACCGGCCGTCCGAAACCGCATTTTCAGACGGCCTGCCGCCTCCAATCTTGGAAACACCCATGCAGAAAACACATAAAAAACTCGCCATCATCGGTGCGGGCGGCCACGGCAAGGTCGTTGCCGCCACCGCACTGGCCGCCGCCCGCTGGACGGAAATCGTCTTTCTCGACGACGAAGCGGAAGGGGAAATACTCGGCCTGCCCGTCATCGGCTGCACAGGGCTGGCGGGCATGAGCGTTTTACCCGCCGAATACGATTTGGCCGTGGCCGTCGGCGGCAACGCCGTCCGCGAACGCCTCTGCCGCCGTTTTGCCGCGCTGGGCTTCACCCTGCCCGTTATCATTCATCCGACTGCCGTCATCGCGCCCGATGTCGAAATCGGCGCAGGCAGCGTAATCTTCGCACAAGCCGTCATCCAGCCGTGCTGCCGCATCGGCGACGGCGCAATCGTCAATACCGCCGCCACGGTCGATCACGACTGCATTCTGGGCGGCTTCGTACACATCAGCCCCGGCGCGCATCTGGCGGGCGGCACGCAAATCGGCGGCGGCTCTTGGATAGGCATAGGCGCGTGTACCCGCCAGCAAATCAAAATCGGCGCAAACGTCATTGTCGGCGCGGGCGCGGCGGTGGTATCCGATGTTTCAGACGGCCTGACCGTCGTCGGCAATCCGGCCAAACCCTTAATCAGGCCGTCTGAAAACACTTTGGCGGCTAAGTCCGAACAAGCGGGCGGGCAAAAATAAATCCGCCGCCGTATTCAAACAGGCCGTCTGAAAAGCTACAATCCGCCGTTTCGTTTTTCGATTAAAGGCCGCCTGAACGGTTTTCAGATGGCCGGAAAGCCCGTCATGCTCAACACCGCCCTCTCCCCGTGGCCGAGCTTCACCCAAGAAGAAGCCGATGCCGTTTCCCGCGTTCTCTTGTCAAACAAAGTCAATTATTGGACCGGCAGCGAATGCCGTGAATTTGAAAAAGAATTTGCCGCCTTTGCCGGTACGCAATACGCCGTCGCCGTCGCCAACGGCACGTTGGCACTCGATGTCGCGCTTAAAGCAATAGGCATAGGCGCAGGCGACGACGTCATCGTTACCTCGCGCACCTTCCTCGCCTCCGCTTCCTGCATCGTGACCGCAGGCGCAAACCCCGTGTTTGCCGACGTGGATTTAAACAGCCAAAACATCAGCGCGGAAACCATCAAAGCCGCGTTGACGCCGAATACCAAAGCCGTCATCGTCGTCCACCTTGCCGGCATGCCCGCCGAAATGGACGGCATCATGGACTTGGCAAAAGAACATGATTTGTGGGTGATCGAAGACTGCGCCCAAGCGCACGGCGCGAAATACAAAGGCAAATCCGTCGGCAGCATCGGACACGTCGGCGCATGGTCGTTCTGCCAAGACAAAATCATGACCACCGGCGGCGAAGGCGGCATGGTCACCACCAACGACAAAGAGCTGTGGCGCAAAATGTGGTCGTACAAAGACCACGGCAAAAGCTATGATGCCGTGTACCACCGCGAACATGCCCCCGGCTTCCGCTGGCTGCACGAAAGCTTCGGCACCAACTGGCGCATGATGGAAATGCAGGCGGTCATCGGCCGCATCCAGCTCAAACGCATGCCCGAATGGACGGCACGCCGCCAAGCGCACGCCGCCAAGCTGGCAGAAAGCCTAGGCAAATTCAAAAGCATCCGCTTGGTTGAAGTCGCCGACTACATCGAACACGCGCAATACAAGTTCTACGCCTTCGTCAAACCCGAACACCTCAAAGAAGGCTGGACGCGCGACCGCATCGTCAACGAACTGAACGCGCGCAAAGTCCCATGTTATCAAGGCAGCTGCTCCGAAGTCTATTTGGAAAAAGCCTTCGACAACACGCCTTGGCGGCCGAAAGAGCGGCTGAAAAACGCCGTCGAACTGGGCGACACCAGCCTGATGTTTTTGGGGCATCCGACGCTGACCGACGACGAAATCGCGTTCTGCAAAGAACACATCGAAGCCGTATTGGCCCAAGCCACGGCATAAACCGTTTTTTCAGACGGCCTCCCCTGATTGAGGCCGTCTGAAAACAAAATGGAGTACAATCCGCCGTTTCCGTTTTATCCCTTACCGAGGCCGTCTGAAACAGGCCGGGCGCGCTTTTCAGACGGCCTCAACCGTTTGACGGGCCGTCTGAAAACGGCTTTCAAGAAGTAAAAAGGCATCCGCTATGCAAGCATCCGAAATCAAACAATCCGCCATCGGCAAATTCCGCGACAAAACCGCCACAATCGGCATCGTCGGCCTGGGCTACGTCGGCCTGCCGCTGATGCTGCGCTACGCCGAAACCGGCTTCAAGGTGCTGGGTTTCGACATCGACGCCGAAAAGGTCAATAAGCTGAACAAGGGCGAAACCTATATCGAGCACATCACGGCCGACAAAATCGCCGCCGCCCGCGCCGCCGGTTTCGAAGCCACCACCGACTTCTCCCGCATCGGCGAAGCGGAAGCCGTGATTTTGTGCGTGCCGACCCCGTTGAACAAATACCGCGAACCGGACATGAGTTTCGTCATCGACACCACCGACGCGGTAAAACCGTATCTGCGCGCCGGCCAAGTCTTGTCGCTGGAATCCACCACCTATCCGGGCACGACCGAAGAAGAGCTGCTGCCGCGCGTGGAAGAAGGCGGTTTGAAAGTCGGCGAAAACGTATTCCTCGTTTACTCTCCCGAACGCGAAGACCCGGGCAACCCCGATTTTGAAACCCGCACCATTCCGAAAGTCATCGGCGGCCACACACCGGCCTGTTTGGAAGTCGGCCTGGCGCTGTATCAGCCCGCCATCGACAAAGTCGTCCCCGTCAGCTCCACCAAAGCTGCCGAATTGACCAAACTGTTGGAAAACATCCACCGCGCGGTCAATATCGGCTTGGTGAACGAGATGAAAATCGTCGCCGACAAAATGGACATCGACATCCACGAAGTCATCGACGCCGCCGCCACCAAACCGTTCGGCTTCGTCGCCTACTATCCCGGCCCGGGCTTGGGCGGGCACTGCATCCCCATCGACCCGTTCTACCTGACTTGGAAAGCGCGCGAATACGGCGTGAACACCCGCTTTATCGAACTTGCCGGCGAAGTGAACTCTTCCATGCCCGAATATGTGGTCAATAAAACCGCGCTGGCGTTAAACGACCGCCAACGTTCGATTAAGGGCAGCAAAGTGTTGGTATTGGGTATCGCCTACAAGAAAAACGTGGACGACATGCGCGAAAGTCCGTCGGTGGAAGTGATGGAACTCTTGCGCGACCTCGGTGCGGAAATATCCTATTCCGACCCGCATGTGCCCGTGTTCCCGAAAATGCGCGAACACAAATTCGACCTGAAAAGCGTGCCGCTAACCGCCGAGAACATCGCCTCCTACGACTGCGTGGTGCTGACCACCGACCACGACAAATTCGATTACGATCTGCTGAAGCAACATGCCAAACTGATTGTCGATACGCGCGGCAAATATTCGGGCAAGCACGACAACATCGTTAAAGCATAAGAGGCCGTCTGAAAATGTTCGAAACCATCTCAAACCGCAAAATCAAATTTGCCCTAGTCGGCTGCGGCCGCATTTCCAACAATCATTTCGGTTCGTTCGAATCGCTGCAAGACGAGTGCGAACTCGTTGCCGTGTGCGACACCGATCCCGCCGCGCTTGAAGCGGCGGTCAAACGCACCGGTGCAAAAGGTTATGCCCGCTACGCGGAAATACTGGCCGAAACCGATGCCGACGTAATCGTCATCACCACCCCGTCCGGCCTGCACCCCGAGCAGGCAGTACAGGCATTGGAAGCCGGTTTTCACGTCGTTACCGAAAAACCGATGGCCACCCGCCTGCACGACGGCGAACGCATGGTCCAAGCCGCCGACAAAGCCGGCAAACGCTTGTTCGTGGTGAAACAAAACCGCCTGAACGCCACGCTGCAACTGCTCAAGCGCGCGGTAACGGAAAAACGCTTCGGCAAAATCTGCATGGTGCATTTAAACGTCTTCTGGACGCGCCCGCAGTCGTATTACGACCAAGGCAACGGTTGGCGCGGCACTTGGGAGTTTGACGGCGGCGCGTTCATGAACCAGGCCAGCCACTACGTCGATTTGATGGAATGGCTCATCGGCCCGGTTGAAGACGTGCAGGCGATGATTTCCACCCACCGCAACATCGAAGCCGAAGATACCGGCGTGATGAACATCCGCTGGCGCAACGGCGCGCTCGGTTCGATGGCCGTTACCATGTGCACCTACCCGAAAAACCTCGAAGGCTCGATTACCATTCTGGGCGAAACCGGCACGGTACGCATCGGCGGCATGGCGGTGAACGAAATTCAGGAATGGAACTTCGCCGACGAACGCGATTACGACAAACAGGTCAAAAACGCCAACTACGAAACCACTTCGGTATACGGTTTCGGCCACCCGCTGTATTACCGCAACGTCATCGACGTACTGCGCGGCCAAGCCGAGCCTGTTACCGACGGGCGCGAAGGCCTGAAATCGCTGGAGCTGATTATCGCCGCTTACCTCTCCGCCCGCGACCATAAAACGGTTTCGCTGCCGCTGGTTTACTGATAAAAGGCAGCAAACATAAAAAGGCCGTCTGAAAACCTGAAATAGGGTTTTCAGACGGCCTTCCGTTATTTGCCACCCTCTCCTGCCAAGCCGTGCAGCAGCAATCCCAATACGTCCTGCGGCAGCTTTTGCGGCGCAGCGGCATAAAGCGCGGCCAGTTGCGGGTGGCGCATCAATATATCCACCTGTCGGATGAACAGGTCGATAAGTTCCACCGGTAAATCGGGCTGAATCAGGCGGCGTTGTTGCAGGGTGTGGAAGAAGCCGCGCATAAAGGCGTATTTTTCTTCGCTCAACTTATGGAAAAACCGCTCCAGCTCCAAATCGGTGTTCTCTTCGATGTCGCGCAGGAAGGCGGCGGAATAGAGTTCTTCAAACGATTGTTTTTGTAGGGCGAACACGGCTTCGGCGGCTTCGCGCAGGCTGCATTGCCGTGCGAGCAGGTTTTCGAATTCGGCGCGGACGCGGTTTTTCTGTTCGGTAACGATTTCCTGCAAGAGCGCGTTTTTGCCGCTGTAATATTTGTAAAAGGTAACGCGGCTGACGGCGGCCTCGGCGCAGATTCCGCCCACGGATACGGCGGAAAAGCCGTGTTCGCGGAACAGGCGGCGGGCGGCGTTGATGATGGTTTGTCGTGTGGCGGTGGTCATTTGTCTGTTTTTGTGAAATTTTAAAAGCCGTATCAGCCGAAATACCCTTCCAGATGCGCCAGATAGCCTGCTGCGCTTTGCGCCACCAGCCTTCCGGCGGCTTCGTCATAGCCCGCATTGCTGTCTATGGTGTGGAAGGCGAACGGCGGCTGCCAGTCGGCATTGCAGTAACGGGCGGTCAGCTCGAACGGGCGCAATACATCGTCCAACCCGTAACCGACTGTGCCATTCGGGCGGTAATCTTCGGCGGGCGCGCCCAGTGATACGGCAATGCCTATTTTGCGTCCGGCAAACGCCCTGCCCGCCGAACCGTAGGCCCAGCCGTAGGTCAGCACGTCGTCAAACCATTGTTTCAACAACGGCGGACAGTTGAACCAGTAAACGGGAAACTGGAACACGATGCCGCCGTGCGCCTCCACCAAAGCCTGTTCGCGGGCGATATCGATTTTGCCGTCGGGATAGGCGGTGTAAAGCCGATGGACGGTAAAGCGGTCGGGATGCTTGGCCAATTCGTCCAACCAGCGTTTATTGACGACGGACTGCGCGATATGCGGATGGGCGGCGATGATTAGGGTTTTCATCAAAATTTCCTTAATGATTGAAACCCCGCCCTTCAGGGCGGTAGGATTCGGGTTTGTTTGGGAGGGGCGTTACCCCTTCAAAATCAAGGCAACACACGGGGCGGCACCTTATGTGCAGCCCTGTGTGTTGAAACATAGAAATAAGCCTCCTGATGACGGGTTGTTTGAACGGCAGCCGCCATCCTTATGATTGTACCGTTTTTCGCAAACCGCGTTTGCAGGCGGTACGGCTTTATATGCGGAGAATTGATAACCTCTTGCATTTCATCATTCCCTTTCCTATAATTTACAAAAATAGTAATTTTAATGTAAATCTGTAAACCAATATAAACTTATCTGGAAGGATAGAGAAATGCCGACCCCGCGCCCGTTGCCCCTGTTGATTGCCGCCATTTTTGCGTCTGCCGCCCATGCCGCCGACCTGCCCGCCGAAACCGAAGACGGTCAGTTAGAAGAAGTCGTCGTAACCGGTGAACGCACCAACCGCAGCGGCTTTGAAACCGCCACGTCCAATCGCGTTTTCACCACGCCGAACATCGACCGCAGCGGCCACAATCTTTCCGCAACCGACCTGCTCAAACAGACCGTGAACACGGTGGACTTGGGCAGCGGCAACGATTTGCCGACCGTGCGCGGCGTAGACGGCTCCGGTCCTGCCGTCGGCGCGGTGGCGTTTTTCGCGGGCACGCGGCCGCGCCTGAACCTGTCCATAGACGGCCGCTCCGCCACTTACAACGAATACGCCTTCGGCACGCAGTCGCTGTGGGACATGCAGCAAGTGGAAGTCCTGCGCGGGCCGCAAAGCCATGTGCGCGGGCAGAACGCGGTGGCGGGCGCGGTGGT
>ERZ773054.904-NODE-904-length-19920-cov-2.769293_pt1 | contig 19920 bp, 18 predicted proteins | sample MGYA00580630_ERZ773054 | MGnify/ENA primary metagenome ERZ773054 (study PRJEB29015, sample SAMEA2737994) | human oral metagenome | biome: human oral; feature: human-associated habitat; material: dental | place: China | collected 2115 ... | reverse complement strand
GGGCTAAATCTAATCCAAAGCCTCAAAACCCGCCTGCTCCCCCAAAAGAGCCTAAACCCGATGAAATGCCAGAGTGGGCAAAAAGCCTTGTGGAAGTTGTCAATAAACAAAATGAAACTATTGCAGCATTCCAAGCTGAAAAGCAACAACAAAGTGCTAAAGAACGTTTCCTAAACCAACTCAAAACGCAGGGGGTATCAGAAACATTCTACAAACACCACTTAGGGCGTACTTTCAAAGATGATGAAGAAATGAATGCCTTTGTCAGCGAACTAAAAGCCGATGAACAAGCGTTTTTGCAAGCACAAACCAATGCAGGGCTTTCCTCTCTTTCAGGTTCAGTATTAGGAGCAGGAAAAGACAACAATGTCGTTTCTGCCGATGTACAAGCGTATATTAACGATAATTTCAAAAAACAGTAAACACTTATGAAACAAGTCCAAATTTCAGAAAAAGCAGGTCGCCAAATAGTCGTATTTGACCAGTTGGATGTTACCTACCCTGGCGGGGTGTATATAGACCCTACTACTGCTAAGGAACGCTTTACCGATGGAGTTATCCCAGCAGGAACGCTCGTAATGCCTGACACTAATGGTACTTTCAAGGTTGTAAAAGAAGACCTTTCACAAACCAATACAGCAGGAGCACTGGGGCTTACCGCTCACGATGTAGTCATTGACGATATGCCACTTGTAGCAGTCGTTATGGCAGGAACAGCACGCAAAGACGCGCTACCCGACAAAGAAAAAGCAGGCGTGGCATTCCTACGCACCGCTTTGCCTCGTATCTCATTCATTTAATAACCTAAAAAATTAAAAGCAGATGAATATCAACGCAAACAACATTATTACCGAGTTTTCTCAGGCTAATATGAATGCTATTATTCAAGCATACCCTTTGGGAGATTTGCGCTACCGTGAATATTTCCCTTTGTTGTACAATCCTTTTCTTACTTATTCTAATATTGAAGGGGCTGATGGTGCTAAAATAATGGCGGACATCGTGGCTATTGGCTCAAAAGCACCACGCAAAAGTCGTGAGTTCGTGGAAAACATCAAAGGCGAAATACCAAAAGTAGAAATCGCCCGCGATTTGAACGAAAAAGACCTCCTAACGATTCAGCAACTCCGTTATGCGGTGAGTGCAAACCCTACTAATGCGGGTATCAAAAACCAGCTTATTAACAAGATATACGAAGACCCTCGTTTTTGTATAGACGGTATCAATGCTCGTATGGAGTGGATGGCTAAACAACTTGTGTCTACTGGTAAATACAAAACTACCACTACCAATAATGGCGGAGTGGTGAATGTATCGGTAGACTTCAAAGTAAAAACACAAAACGCACTCAAGAAATGGGCGGATGCTGATGCTAACCCTATAGAGGAAATCGAAAAATACCAAGAGGAAGCCAAAGGCAAAGGGTATAGTTATGCTACTATTACTATGAGCCGTGCAACTCTCAATCAGGTATTGAAAAACAAAAACACACGTGCTTTTGTGTTAGGCATTCCTATCAACGCTACTACCATTTTGCCTGATGTACGTTTGGAGCAACTTAATGCCGAACTTGCTGAACGCGGATTGCCTATTATCAAAGTATGGGAGTCTTTCATCAGCTTTGAGGGCAAAAACGGAGAAGTATCTGTGGATAATGGTTGGGAAGAGGGTAACGTTTTATTCTCTACTTCAGCATTGTTGGGTACTACTCAATACACCACTACTCCAGAGTTCACAATGGACTTTGCCGATGTGATGAGCAAATCTATTAAGGATAACTTCATTTTGGTAAATACCTTTGGACATCAAGATCCTATATCGGTATCTACCAAGGCAACCGCTTTTGCTACTCCAGTATTGAACGACTCTAAGCGCAAACTCATCATCAAAACAAAGTTCTAAGATGACCGCACAAGCGTACATAGATGAAAAACTCAAACTCTGGAATGTAGAATACCCCACGACCCTACTCATTGCAGAAATGCAACGAGTAGGATTGGGGCTTTCTGATGAGTTCAACGAGGAGAATGAACGAAAAACGAAGCTGTTTTTCTACAACCTCATTCCTGAACTCTTATTGCGCCCAGTGTCCTTTTCTGAAGGTGGTTTATCTTTCTCTTACGACAAATCAGCTATAACCGCTTTTTACAATCTCCTTTGTAAGCAGCTCGGTAGAGATAATTTGTTAGAAGTCAAAGCCACTGTAAGAGATATTACCAATATGTTTTAAAGATGAAAATATACCCTTATTTACTTAGAAAAAAAGTGTCCCAACAGCCAACTATCAATGAAGACGGCATACCTACCTACCCCACAGACACTATAACATGGGAGGAAGTAGGTGTTTGTCGTGATGAGATAGCAGGAGCAGGGCAAAAGATAACTAAAGTAGATGGGCAAATCTTTGATTGTACCGCTACTATCTATGCCCCGAAAGGAACGCCTACCATAACAGCAGGCACCACGGTTCAGGTGGTAGATAACGAGGGTAATATCCGCCTTGAGAAGCAGGTAATTCGTTTTTCCACTGATTATTTCCATTGCCGTATATTCGTATGATAACACCACAATTCACACCCGCAGATATTGAGCGTATGCTTCAAGAAAAGATAGCCAAATACGAAGAGAAAATCGTTCGTATCCTGCGCTTTGTAGGTGAAAAGTGTATCAATGAAGCACGTGAGTATGGTAGTTATCAGGATAGGACTGGTAACCTCCGTTCTTCCATTGGGTATATCGTCTTGAAAGACGGCAAACCTATTGAAAAAGGAGGATTTCAACTCACCAAATCAGGCAATGATGGACAGAAAGAAGGCGAGACATTTATCAATAAGGTAACATCCAAATATCCAAAGGGGTTTGTACTTGTCGTGGTTGCAGGAATGAAGTACGCAAGCTATGTAGAAGCCCGCAACTACAATGTACTAACATCAGCTGAACTCTTAGCTGAGCGGGAAGTTCCGAAACTCTTAAAAGCATTATCACAATGAAAAAGACAGCCTCACAAATAGAAGCCGACCTATATAAGTACTTTAAGGATAAGATAAACCCTCTTATCAATGGGCAAACTTACCGCTCAGGGGTACGACCCTTGAACTCACAAAAAGAGGATTGTGTAATATCGTTCCTTACTGGGTTAGATGGTCAATATCAAACAGGCGTGGTCAATATCAATATCTTTGTCCCTATGGTCAAAAATAACGATAACCAGTATAGGAAAGACTTCGTAAGATGTGATGCTATCGAGCAGGCTTTAACGCCAATCATAGAGGAAGCAGAAACAGATCTACGCAATTACAGATTACAGCTTCATCAGATGATACAGACCTTTGAGGAGACAGATATAAAGCAGTTTTTCATCAACGCAAAAGTAAAATTCAGATATAACACCTTTAACGGGTAGCACCCGTAGGCAATTAATCATTAATCATTAACAATTAATCATTACATTATGGCATATACAGATAACAACGCCACTGCTTGGGGCGAAGTAGAATTCAAGTTTGGAGCACCAGGAGCTGGGGGCGCCATGGGTACAGTTCTTAAAACATTAGGGATTGTCAAAGAAGGTAGTTTTTCTATAGAAAAAGAAGATGGTAAGGAGTACAAATGGGTGGCTATCGGAGGTAAAACCATCGACCAGATGAAAGGAGAGCCTACCTATAAGGTAAAATGTACTGTTAAGAACGCTAACAAGGCGTTACTTTCCGAAATTTGGGATATTGAAGAATCGGGAGACAAACTCATCATCAAGTCTTTTGTTTCCACTAAGAAGTTTTCAGCATCTATTATCCCTAAAGTTTCAGGGGCTGAAAAAGTAGATATATTCTACTGTACTATGGCAGGAACACTTGTCTATAACGAGGAGAGTGGTTACGATGTAGAAATTGAAATCACTATGCTCAATGGTGGTAAAGGATATTTTTCTATTGAAAAAGTAGCGTAACCCATGGAAGAGAAAGTAGCACAAACACTACTTGAAGAACCAACCACAATAATCATTGGGGGCGAAGCGTATAAAGTCGCTCCGCCCTCTATTATTACACTGGTAAGGGCTTCAAAGTACATCAGCAAGATACCCGCCGATAGCATTGACGAGAAGCATATATTTGGCTCTATTGTTCACAAGGCGGAAGATTATGAAAATATAGCATGGGCTGTGGCTGTTATCATCTTAGGTAACCGCTTCACAGAGACCGTACGCCCGCCTTTTTGGCAGTTTTGGAAACGAAAGAAGCATATTACCCATGGGGAGGTATTAGCCCAAAAACTCACCAAAGCACCTATGTCTGAACTCTCTGAAGCTTTTTTTAAGGCATTAGGGCAAATGGATATACGCTCTTTTTTCGTCATTTCCACTTCCCTCAAAGGAATGATGATCACCAAGCCGACGAAGGAAGTGGAGAACGAAACGATAGTATCTGGGGACTCGTAGGCTCATTTGCCAAGCAGTACAGACTGACATTTGACTATGTCCTGAATATGAGCTATGCCAATGTAATGCTATATAGCTCTGTGATACCCTCGTATGATTACGATAAAAAAGATAAAAAGGAAGCACCAAAAAAGGAAACACGAACTAACTTTGCGGGCTTTCTTTCAAAATTAAAAGCACTTCAGTAGTGGTTAGCGATTAGTTGTTAGTTGTTAGACTATGGCAGCTAATCATTAATCACTAACCACTAATCATTAATATTATGCAAGAAAACGAAGGAAAACTACTCTTTGAAGTAAGAGCAGACCAAAGCGATATAAAGAAAGATATAGAAGCTATCAAAAAGCAATTTGAGAGCTTAACCAAGAAAACCCAAGAAGAGGGAGAGAAGCAGGCGCAAGTATGGCAGAACCTCATCAAGGGGGCAACTGCTTATTTCACTTTTCAGGGAGCCTCTGCCTTTATAAAACAAGTGATAGCCGTCCGCTCCCAGTTCCAACAGCTTGAAATTGCCTTTGGCACCATGCTAAAGAGCAAGGAGAAAGCCAATGCCTTAATGGCACAAATGACTGATTTGGCAGCTAAAACCCCTTTCGGACTACAAGAAGTATCCGAGGGGGCTAAGCGCTTACTTGCTTTTCAAGTTCCTGCCCAAGAGGTAACGGAAACGCTTAGGCGTATGGGTGATGTAGCAGCGGGATTAGGAGTACCTATGGGACAACTCATTCACGTATATGGGCAAGTCAAAGCACAAGGCAGGTTAATGACGAATGACCTCTATCAGTTCATGAACGCAGGTATTCCTATCATTGCCGAGCTTAGTAAGGTCGTGGGTAAGAGTGAAACCGAGATTAAAGACATGGTTTCAGCAGGAAAGATAGGCTTTCCTGAAGTACAAGCCGTTATCAAAGGTATGACTGACGAGGGTGGGCTTTTCTATAACCTAATGGCAGAGCAGAGCAAGACCCTAAGCGGTCAGCTGTCCAACTTGGAAGATAATTTTGACAATATGCTCAACGAGATAGGTAAGGCTACTGAGGGGATTGCTTCAGGAGCTATCTCAAGCGTGGCTTTCTTGGTTGAGAATTACCAAACCTTGGGTAAGATAATAGCAGGGCTTATTGCTACTTATGGGGCGTATCGTACAGCTGTATTGGTGAATATTGCCCTTACCAAGGGCTGGGCAGTAGCAGCTAAGGAAGATGCTATTGCAAAGGGGATACAGACTATTGCTACTAATGCTGCCACTGTTGCCACTAAAGCCCTCAATGCTGCTATGAAAGCCAATCCTTATATATTGGTAGCTACCGCGGTAGTAGGATTAGGTGCTGCTATATGGGCGCTAAAGGATAACACCACAGCCGCTGAGAAAGCACAGCAGGACTATAACAACCAAAAGCAGCAAGCCATAGACTGGGAGCAGCAGCATAAGCAAAAGATTGACGACCTGATAGAGAGTGCCACTAATCAAGCATTAGCGGATACAGAGCGACAAAAAGCCCTTATTGCATTGCAAAATGAATACCCTAATATCTTTGCTAAGTACGATATTGAGACTCTTAAATTAGCAGATATACTCAAACTAAAGCAGGAGATTGCTAAACACGATTCAGAAGAGAAGAAATACCATCGTACCAATGAATTTCTGAAGTATCAAGACTTTGAAAAAGCATTAAATAAAGCAAAGACAGGTAAAAGCACTTATGATATAAGTAAGCTAAAAAACTCCATTCTTGACGAGGAAATGACTCGTGTATTTGGCAAAAACTGGTTCAATGGGAGTAATCTATCAGATGTAGAAAAGTACATCAAAGAAAGGCAGAAAATTGCAAAGAATGATGTTAAGGGGGATGTTATTGCTTCTTGGACATCGAATCTTAAGAACCTATCAGAGGACGAGATAAAGAAAGAATTAGAGCATAGGCAGAAACTCATTGCGGACTTGCAAAAGCAAAAGAAAGCAGGTAACAAATGGGCTTCTCATGGGGTGAATTTCGGAGGTGATTGGTTTGCTTTCAACGAAGAGGAACTACAAGCGCAATCAAAGACATTGCAGGCACAATTGGATAAACTCCATGAGCAGACATATAGTTATACTGACCTTTCTAAAAAGTATGCAGAGGCTGTTAAAAAAGCCGAGCAAGAGCTTGCAGAGATCACCAACAACAAGGCGGGATATAAAACTGAAAGTGACTATCAGAAAGCTGTTGCTGAAGCTAAGGAAAACCTTAAACAAGCAAAAAAAGTATATGATGATTTTTCAGTAGGTAATGATAAAAAAGCAAAAGCCGCTAAAACCAAAACAGAACTCCCTACTTTTGACTATGAAAAGGACAAAAGGGACAAGGAACGTTTGGAAAAGGATAGAATGTTTGAGGAGGACGAAGCTAAAATCAGAGCAATGAAGGACGGCGGAGAAAAACGTAACGCCTTGCTTGTTCTTGAGTATGAGAAACGAGCCGAGACAATCAAGCGAAAAGAAGATGAGTTACAGGCTTTTATTGAAACAGAGAAGCAGAAAGCAGAAGCAGAGGGCAAGTGGAAGAAAGGGCAAGATTTTAATACTGATACCCCAGCCATTCAAGAAGAAAAGGCAAGAATAGCTAAAAATCAGGAAGTCCTCAACCAGGACAATTTAGACGAATATACCCGCCAGCAGAAGGCTATGTATAAAGAGCTATTGGAGAAGTACCAAACCTATACAGACCAACGCAAAGCCATTGAGGAGAAGTACAACGCTGACATTGCTGCCTTGCAAGCCAAGTTAGGTGCAGACGCTCCACAAGTGAAGAAAGCACAAGACGAAAAAGCTCGTGAGCTTAAGAAGCTGGATATACTCTACAAGAAAGAGGGGACAGCCATTGCTAAACTCTTTGAGAACATGCGCAAAAAGACTGTCAAGGATATACGTGAGACCATAGCCGATGCTGAAAAGGAGATTGACCAGCTGGCAAGCACCCTTGACATGAGCGACAGTGCTAATGTAGAATTTATTCAAAACCTAAAACAGCAACTTGAGCAAGCAAGAGATACAGCTGATCGTGGTGATACAGTCTTTGGCAGACTTGGTACAAGTATCAAAAATCTATTCAAAGCCAAACCTAACACCGCAGAATGGCAAGAAGCGTTTAACGGTATGCTTTCCTCTGCTCAATCTATCACAAGCGAATTTGGACAGTTAGGGGATGAATTCGAGCGATTAGGACAAAGTACAGGAAATGCAGGACTAAAAAAGATAGGGGAAAATATAAAAGATTTTAGCAATATTGTAAGCAAAACCGTTTCTTTTGCCCAAATAGGAGGGTCTGTAGGAGGCGGATGGGGTGCTGCTATTGGCGGCGTTATTGGTGCTGTATATGGTATTTATGAAAAAATAGGGAGAGACAGAGAACAAGCAAGACAAGCAGAACGACAATGGAAAGAAGAACAAATTCAGTTTGAAAAAAAACTAAACGATCTTTATGATGAACGTATTCTAAAAGGGCAAAAATTCATAAATGCTTTTACTGAAAACAAGATAGGAAAGCAGATAGATGTTATTAAAAATTATAAAGATAAAATCGATGGTTTAAGAAAAAAACTTATTGACATCCAAAACTCTCAAGTTATAAGTCATTATGATAAAAAATGGGTAACTGATAAAGCTCTTGGCTTTATTCCTTTAGGAGCACATCAAGAAAGTATAGCTCGCACTAAGGCTTTCAAGGATAAATATCAGAAGTTAGTTGATGATTTCGGAAATATTGATTTTGAATTTTTAGAACGTCTTAATGAAAACGATTTGGGAGCATATTTTTCACGAATTGGATTAGGAACTGCAGAAATAGATGAAGGTTTGAGGAGGGTGATTTCAGATGCTAAGGGAGTCAATAAAGAACTTAAAGAATATCGAGAAGAAATAGACAAATATACCAAAGAGACATTTGGGCCGTTAGGTGCTAATTTTTCTGATAGTATTATATCAGCTGTAGAGAAAGGAGAAAGTGCTTTTGAAAACTTTGGGCAAACCGTATCAAGAGTGATGAAGAACGTCATCAAACAAACGTTGGTAACCCAAAACATAAAAAAACTTTTTGATGATTTTGATAAAGCTGTAGGGGATATATACACAAAAGGAATAGGATTGAGCAATGAGCAGCTTTATGAAAATGTAAAAAATAAAACCATTGAGTTTGTTAATAATACACTGAAACCTGAAATCCAAAAAGGAGAGCAGAAAGCTAAGGCAATGTTTGATGCCTTAGAGCAATCTGGAATAAAAATGTATGATGATAGAGGAATAGGTCGTCAAGCGGTAGAAAAAGGATATATGCGAATGAGTCAAGATACTGGAGACGAATTGTTAGGACAACAAAGATTATTGACAGAGTTGCAAAAACAGACCAAAGACGGCATACTACAAGCTATTGAGTACTACAAAGGGTTTACAAATTCATTTGAAACACTCAAAAACAATTTAGCCCAGCAGTTACAGCACCTTGCAGGAATTGAAGCTAATACCTATAAGCTAAACAAAATGGAAACAGACCTCGCAAGCCTTAAACGAGGTATGGACGAGCTAACTACCAGAGGAATAAAGATAAGGTCATAAGAAAAGCCCCTTAATAGGGGCTTTTGGTTTATTTGACTTTCTTATAGAAATTTTCTCTTTCTGAAATAATTTCAATTTCAGCTCCATATTTAGTCACTTTTTCATGTTTTATTTTAAACATTTCCCTTCCTTCAAAATAAGGGGATTTTTCTGCCCACTCAGTCCATTCATAACTATGTTTATAATATGTATTGCTTTGATGATGAAACTCTATAAAATAATATATATGTTGATTATTCCCTTGAAACTTATCAGAATATTCTTTCTGTTCAACTAATCGTGATTTTTGTGTTTCAAAATATGACCCCTTAAAAACTCTATAATCATCCCTTGTAAACTCAAAAGAATAATCAACATACCCAGATATATATTCCCATCTACCCACTAACCAATCAGGTACATTCAATTTATATTTACTAAAATCTTCTTCCTTATCCTCACTCTTAGAGCACCCCAAGGCAATCAGCCCTACGAGCAGCAATAGTACTTTTTTCATGTGTTATGTGTTAATTTAGTAAATTTCAACTGTATGTAATAGGCGTTCCTTGTGGGTGTAAATATCGTCCAAACTGTCAATAAATACCTTTTCGGAGCTGTCTTTTCCTTTGTCAAAGAACTCGATATATTTCTTTGCGCCGTTGAAGTGTAACCTACAAATAGGCTTGCGGTTGTTATCGTCCAACAATATTCCAAAGTAGGAAATAGTATCTCGATAGGCAATTCGTGAAGCGGGTACTTTCTCTCTGACAATAGCTTTGACTATTTGAAAACCCTCTAACTCTTCCTCAGTGGTAATAATTCTATTTTCGTCTTCCTCTTCTATAAGCTCAGGCCCTGCGGGTTCTTCCTTTGGTTGTGGTGTTTTACCCTCGTTAATGTCAAGGGCTGTTTTTAGACGATTATTAATTGTATCATTGAAATAGGAGGTCATTGCGCGCTTGAGATACCCACGGAATATTTCCAAACGTCCGGAGGTGATTTGCTTATCAAAGAAACGGCGCGCCAATAGCTTGATAAAGTCATCGGACGGCTCCTGTATCTCCTTTTCAAACTCGTTCTTGAAAGCACGTACATACTTGAGAGCTTCTGCACTCTCTAATATATTGTCAATGCTAAAAGTAGCCTTGGTAAACTTCACCAGTTCCTTAATGGTGCTGTCCTTGAGATTAGCCAAATTCACGGTAAGGAAAGGGTTGTTGTCCATGATATTGGGCTTTTCAAGGTCTGTGAAGAAGTCATACACAATTCCGTTGGTAATAATACCAAAGCGTGCATCAGTAACGTGATAGTATCTGTGCAATTGTGAGTTATGTGCATTGATATTCTCTTTCCAATGCTTACACTCAATGATAATCACGACTTGATCGTCTTTCTTGATTACATAATCTACCTTTTCTCCTTTCTTAGTACCTATGTCAGCCACGTACTCAGGAATAACCTCAGTAGGGTTGAATACATCGTAACCGAGTATCTGCAAGAAAGGCATGATGAAGGCGTTTTTAGTTGCTTCCTCCGTGTTAATTTGGTCTTTGAGACTTTCCACACGGTTATAAAGCTGCTCTAATTTGCCTTTGAGTTCTGCTTCTATTTCCATGTTATGATTGATGTGTTATTAAATTAGGCACAAAATTAAGAAATTATAAAGGAATGCGAAAGAAATTTAACGTTTAAAAAATGACACACGTTTTTAAAGATGGTTATATCTCTATTTTCAGCTGTTTAAGCATTTCCCTATCCTTTTTGGCTTTATTGACCTGATAGATAGCCGTGGTATTCTTATTGGTATGGGAAGCCAAAAGCATAGCGGTATCACTATCTAAGTTATCAAGCATATAGTGTTTGAGTGAATAAAAATCAGCTTCAATACCGAGTTTATCCTTTACATTTCGTTTCCAAAATCGGGTAACAATTTCTTTATTTCCCATTTTCTTACTGGGTACGAAGTTCAAGGCAAAAAGATAATCATCAGGGCTTTTACACTCACTGCATATGTCCTGCCAATATTCCAATGCAGGGCCAAGTATCACCTTAGTACATCGTTTATACTGCCCACCTTTTTCAAGGAGTATAACGAACTCCTGCTTATCCAAATCTACATCTTTGCGTTGTAATCTAAACAGCTCTGTATTACGTGCTCCTGAGTAGAGGAAGATCATCATATAGCGATAGAAATCAGGGTGTGCCTCCTCTAAGTACTCCCTTACCCTATCTAATTCGTTTTTCTCAAGCACAAGGCGCGGTTCCTTAAAAGTCTTTTTAGGGTATATATCCCTTGTAATATTACTCTCGCAGCACTCATACTCTATAAGCTCTCGATAGAGACTTGAGATATAAATCACGAACTTATTATAATACTTATCAGGAAGTTGTAGATAATCAAGCATACGCTTAAGATCCACACGGCGCAAATCCTTGATTTTGATATACTGCATACCAAGCGCTTCACTGGCTTCCTCAAGTCTATCAATAGCACGCTTTATATTATAGAGATGTGATTTAGTGCCTGATTTTATCTCCAAGGCACGCCTATATGCCTCAATAAAGAGCAGGTCGGGGTACAGCCCCTCATTTCTGAGGTTCATGTACTTTTTAGTAATAGGGTTATACCCATCATTGAATTGTTGGGGAATACTTTTGAGAAAGAAAGAAATAAGCGCCTTACGCTCCTCTATCGTTTGGGGCTTGTTTGCCCTCTTTCGAAAAGGAAAGCCTTGGGGATATTTCTTTTCATAACGAGGATCAAAGAAAGTGCATTGTACATACCAATCTTTGTCTAAATCCTTTTTAGTAGCTTTTTGCCAATTGGCTGGGGATACCCATAAATCGGTATAACTACACCCTTGAAATGTTTTTGTTGCCATTTTGTTTGTAATTTTTACCTTGCCGTTTACCTTGCCGTTTTGGTGAAATTACAAACGAAATTTTAGCCTTAAAATAGTTGTAACACATTGAGTGTAAGAGTGTTACACTTAGTGACCGCGAGAGGCTTCGAACCCCTAACCCTCAGAGCCGAAATCTGATATTCTATCCAGTTGAACTACGCGGCCTTTTGTGAAATGATAAATATATTATGACAATACTTTCTTAACTACAGCAGCTATGAGCTTACCATCGGCCTTGCCTGCAAGCTCTTTGTTAGCCTCGCCCATTACTTTACCCATCTCTTTCATACTTGAAGCTCCCACACGGGCTACGATTTCCTTAATAATAGCCTCCACTTTCTCCTCGGAAAGTTGCTCAGGGAGAAACTTAGCTATAATCTCTGCTTGTGCCAATTCTGGAGCAGCCAAATCCTCTCTACCTTGTTTCTGATAAAGGTCAGCACTCTCTTTACGCTGTTTTACAAGGCGTTGTAAGAGCTTTATTTCATCTTCTTCTGAAAGGGAATCTCCTGCCTTAGCTTCTGTTTTAACCAGTAATATAGCTGATTTTACAGCTCGTAAGGACTCCAAAGCAATGGTATCTTTGGCTTTCATAGCCTCCTTAAGGGCTTCCATTATTTTTGCTTCTAAACTCATTGTAAAATTTTTGTAAATACAATCTAGCACTATTACAGGTGCAAAGTTACATCTTTTTTCGAAACTAAGAAAATATTTTTTATTTTTGTTCTAGGTAAAAACAAGTTTGTAATTCTTTCCAATTCTAATATTTTTTGTACCTTTGCCGCACAACACTAGGAACACAGTTCTAGAAAATTGCAAGATTTGATTTACCAATTAAAATGACTCAACAAAAAACCAAAAATACCGATATTTCTATCCTACGGAAACTTTTCTCATATGCCAAACCCTATAAATGGACCTTTACATTAGTGTCTTTTTTGGCTATATTTATCTCTGGGGCAAGTTCTTTAAGAGCCTATATATCCAAGGAAATCATCAATAACTACATAGTACCCAAAGACTATAATGGTCTGTTATACGCAAGTATGCTGCTGGTGGCTATACTAATCTCAGAGATCATTTCCCAGATTTCGTTTGCTTATTATTCTGGTTGGATAGGGCAAGCAGTCATCTATGATATTCGCAAAAAACTATTTTCCCTCATGCTTCGCTTCAATATGAAGTACCATAATCAATCCTCTGTAGGAGTACTTATCACTCGTGCGGTAAATGATTTGGAGCGTATTGGGGAGATCTTCAGTGCAGGACTCTTTGAGATCATCTCAGATGTACTCAAGATGACCCTAATCATGTCACTTATGTTACTAACAGACTGGAAGTTGTCTCTACTCACCTTCCTCACCTTACCTATTATTATATATGCTACTCATGTATTCCAAAAAGCGAGTAAGGCCGCCTTTACCGATATCCGGCGAGAGGTAGCCAACTTGAACTCTTTTGTACAAGAGCGTATCAGTGGGATTAAGGTAGTACAACTCTTCAACCGAGAAGAGGAGGAATATAAAGCCTTTAAAGAAATTAATAAAAAACACAAAAAGGCGTGGTTAAGAAATATCCTGCAAAACTCAATCTACTTTCCTATTGCTGAAGTACTTAGTTCCTTGGCTATTGCTTTAGTTATTTGGTATGGAGGTCTACAAGTTGCACACCATGAAATGGCGAGTTTAGGTGTGATATTCATGTTTGTCCAATTAGTACAAGAACTCTATCGCCCACTTCGACATATTGCTGACAAATTCACAGTCCTACAAATGGGTATGGTTGCCTCTGGTCGTGTGTTTGACATCATGGAAGAAAGCAAGGAAAGCCAAGAAGATTTCAGCAAGGGACATCACCGACAAATACAAGGAGACATTCGTTTTGAAAACGTTACCTTTGGTTACAAAAAAGAAGAGGAAATTCTTCATGGCATCAGCTTCGAAGCCAAAAAAGGACAAACCATTGCCTTTGTCGGCGCTACTGGAGCAGGAAAATCTACTGTAATACAATTACTTACAAGATTCTACCATATTACTTCAGGACAGATATTAATCGATGGAATAAATTGTGATGATTACAATTTAGAGAGCTATCGCCAGCAAATAGGTGTTGTCCTCCAAGATGTATTCTTATTTGCCAACAGTATCTATTACAATATCACCTTAGGAGACGAACGTATTACTTTAGAACAAGTAAAAGAAGCTGCCAAAGAGATTGGTATACATGACTTTATAAAACAGTTGCCCAATGGCTATTTCTTTGATGTAAAAGAGCGTGGAGCCGTGCTTTCAGCTGGTCAACGCCAACTCATCTCTTTCCTTCGTGCTTATGTACACAAGCCAAAGATACTTATCCTTGACGAAGCTACCGCTTCAGTAGATTCCCATTCAGAAAAACTCCTACAACAAGCCACTGAGAAAATCACCCAAGGACGTACCTCTATCGTTATCGCCCATAGGCTTTCTACCATACGCAAAGCTGATAAAATTATTGTAATGAACAAGGGAAATATAGTAGAGGAAGGCACTCATGATGAACTCCTTAAGATAACCAATGGATACTATAAGAATCTCTATGACATGCAGTTTGCCTCCTAAAAGGAGACACCTAATAAAATAATTTATAGAAAAAACACTTATTTTGGGGGTACTATGAATTTTTTATGTAAATTTGCCCCCTACTAACAATTACCAAACTAAAAACAATTATGACAAACATCAAAAAAATAGCTGTCCTCACCTCAGGAGGTGACGCACCAGGAATGAATGCCGCCATACGTTCAGTAGTACGTACTTGTGCCTACCATAATATAGCTGTATTAGGAGTATACCGCGGCTATCAAGGAATGATAGAAAATGACTTTGCCCCTTTGGATGCCCGTAGTGTACGTAACCTTGTCAATCGTGGAGGTACCTTCCTCAAATCGGCTCGTTCTAAGGAATTTCGCACTCCTGAAGGGCGCAAGAAAGCCTATGAAAACCTTGTCGCTGCAGGTGCCGATGCCTTGGTAGTTATTGGAGGAGATGGATCCTTTACCGGTGCCCTACTCTTCAACCAAGAATTTGGATTTCCTGTAATGGGAATTCCAGGTACGATTGACAATGATATATATGGTACTACTTATACCCTTGGTTATGATACAGCTCTAAACACTGTAGTGGAGGCTATTGACAAAATTCGTGATACAGCTAGTTCCCACAATCGTATGTTTTTCATTGAAGTAATGGGACGCGATGCAGGCTTCCTTGCGCTCAACTCTGGTATAGGAGGAGGTGCTGAGAAAATCCTTATCCCTGAACAACATAGCACCTTGGAGGATTTGGTCAATGAGATTGCCATCAATCACAACAAAGGAAAAATGTCCAACATCATAGTGGTAGCTGAAGGATATACGACAGGACAAAATGTATACGAACTTAAAAAATATGTAGAGGCGCAAAATCCTGACTATGATATTCGTGTAACTGTATTGGGACACATACAACGAGGCGGTGCTCCAACCTGCTTTGATCGTGTCTTGGCTAGCCGTATGGGTGTGAAAGCTGTGGAATCCCTTCTTGAAGGCAAGTCCAACTATATGGTAGGTATCAACAATGACAAAATAGACCTCACTCCTCTGGAGAAAGCTATCAAAGGTGGTGAAAGCAAGCTCGATCCAGACCTTATCCGTATCGCAAAGATTATGAGTGTGTAGTCTACAAATTTTGCCTAAAAAGATTTTTTTATTAAATTATTTTTTCGTAACTTCGCCTCATGAAAATAGCAGTTATAGGTACAGGTTATGTGGGTTTGGTATCAGGTACTTGCTTTGCAGAAGTAGGTAATACCGTTACTTGTGTAGATGTAAATACTGAAAAGATAGAAAGTCTTAAGAAAGGAATTATCCCTATCTATGAACCTGGTCTTGAGGCTATGGCTTTGAATAATATAGCTAATAAGAACCTCTTTTTTACCACTGATATAGCACAAGCTATCAAGCAAGTAGAGATAGTCTTTATTGCGGTAGGGACTCCTATGGGGGAAGATGGTTCAGCTGATTTGCAATATGTGCTCTCTGTAGCTAGATCTATTGGTGAGGCAATGGAACGGCACTTGATTATTGTCAATAAATCCACTGTACCTGTTGGCACTGCTGATAAAATAAAAGATGTTATTAGCCTTGTATTACAAAGGAGGGGCTTGGACATAACCTTTGATATTGTTTCTAATCCTGAATTTCTTAAAGAAGGAAAGGCTATTCAGGACTTTATGAAACCTGACAGAGTAGTTATTGGAGCGGAGAGTTCTTTTGCTTTTGAGAAGATGAAAGCGCTTTATTCCTCTTTTTTCCTACAACATGAGCGCTTTATCACCATGGATATTCGTTCAGCTGAAATGACCAAATATGCTGCTAATGCGATGTTAGCTACTAAAATTTCGTTTATGAACGAAATTGCCAATATCTGTGAACGTGTAGGTGCCGATGTAAATAAAGTTCGGTTAGGAATTGGTTCTGATACCCGTATAGGTTATAGCTTTATTTACCCAGGTTGTGGCTATGGAGGGTCTTGTTTTCCAAAAGATGTATTAGCCTTAAAAAAATTAGCTGAAGAAGTCAATTACAAAGCAGAACTTATAGAATCTGTAGACAATGTCAATAATAGACAAAAACTAATTATTGCAGAAAAAGTAATTAAGAAATATGGAGAAAATCTCAAGGGACATACCTTTGCTATATGGGGGTTGGCCTTTAAACCAGAAACAGATGACATGCGAGAGGCTCCTGCTATCTATATTATCAGGAAACTAATAGCACAAGGAGCAAGAATAAAGGCCTACGACCCAAAAGCAACTCATGAAGCTAAGACTTTCTATCTGAAAGGCTATGATATTGAATATGTAGAGAGTAAATATGAAGCTCTCAAAGGAGCTAATGCTCTATTACTGCTTACTGAATGGAAGGAGTTCCGATCTCCTGATTTTGAGGAAATAGGCAAACTCCTTAAAGATAAAGTTATATTTGATGGCCGCAATCAGTACAATGCTTTTAACTTGCCAAGCATGGGGTTTGAATATATACAAATAGGAGTCTAAGCTATGAAGATATTAGTAACAGGAGGTGCTGGTTTCGTAGGTTCTAACCTTTGTGAGGCTTTAGCTAAGGACCCTAAAAATGAGATCTATTCATTAGATAACTATTTCACAGGGAATCGTGATAACCACGTGGAAGGAGTAACCTATATAGAAGGAAGTACAGAACATATCTTTGAACTTATTGATTTTACACCTGACCTTGTATATCACTTAGGAGAATACTCACGAGTAGAACAAAGTTTTGATGATATAGACAAAGTATTGTTATTCAACAAAATAGGAACTCTCAAAGTACTAGAGTTTTGCCGTAAGCACCATTGCAAATTAGTATATGCGGGCAGTAGTACCAAATTTGGGGATGGCGGTTTAGGAAAAGACCAAAGCCCTTATGCATGGAGCAAATCGTCCAATACGGAACTGATTATCAATTATGGGAATTGGTATGACTTGAAATATGCTATTGTCTATTTCTACAATGTATATGGTAAAGGTGAGATCAGTACTGGTAAATATGCCACCCTCATCGCACTATTCACTGAGCAAATGAAAAAGGGAGAACCCCTCACTGTGGTAAGTCCTGGTACACAACAACGTAATTTTACTCATATAGATGATATAGTATCAGGTCTACTTATTGTAGGAGAAAAAGGCAGTGGTGATGGCTATGGCATTGGCAGTCCTGAGACCTATACAGTATTACAGATTGCTCAGTTTTTTGGGGGAGAGATACAGATGCTCCCTGAGCGAAAAGGAAACCGTATGACAGCCGAAGTGGTTACCCAAAAAACAGAAGCTCTTGGCTGGAAGGCAACAAGGCATATAAAAGACTTTATAAAAAAAATAAAAAAGTATTATTGCTTTTTTCAAATATTTTTTTGTAACTTTGCTTGTGATTTAATTTAGAATTTATCTGATGTTAAACATAGAACACTTTATTTCCAAATACGTTACTAAACGTCCTGAAAGTATGTTTCTTAAGGACTTGCATACCCATCAAAAGGAGCTTATAACAGCTATAGAAGGGAAAAGTGTATTGGTCATAGGAGGAGCTGGCTCTATTGGAAGCTCTTATATTAAAGCATTGTTACCATTCAAACCTAAATCCTTAGTGGTTGTGGATATTAATGAAAATGGACTGACAGAACTCACCCGTGAGCTACGTAGTACTTCCTCTTTCTCAGTACCTGACGACTATGTAACCTACCCCATGAGTTATGCTGATGATACTTTTGTAAAGATGTTCAAAGCTCGTGGTGGATTTGATATAGTCGCTAACTTCTCTGCACACAAGCATGTGCGATCAGAAAAAGATAAATACTCTGTAGAGGCCTTACTGAAAAACAATGTTGTCAATGCCAAACGCTTCTTAGACTTATTATGTGATTATCCTCCCAAACATTTCTTTTGTGTCTCCACAGATAAAGCGGCTAACCCCGTAAATATCATGGGAGGTAGCAAAAAAATCATGGAAGATATGATCATGGCCTATGCAGGAACTTTTCCTGTAACTACCGCTCGTTTTGCCAATGTAGCTTTTTCTAATGGTTCCTTACCTGCAGGATTTTTAGAACGACTTGCCAAAGGACAACCCCTATCAGCCCCTTCAGATGTAACACGTTACTTTGTCTCTCCAGAGGAAAGCGGACAAATATGCTTAATGGCTTGTATATTAGGTTCTACTGGGCAAATATACTTCCCAAAACTAAAAAAAGAACAAGTACTTACCTTCTCCACCATAGCCACTGAATTGCTTAAAGGCTTAGGATATGAACCCCTAGAATGCCACAGTGAGACAGAGGCTATTGCCAAAGCAGAAAGCAGGAAAGAAAATGACAAATGGTATCCTGTTTATTTCTCAAAGAGTGATACTACTGGAGAAAAGCCCTACGAAGAGTTCTATACCGAAGGAGAACAAGTTATTTTAGACAAATATGAATCATTGGGTGTGATCAATCTTCAAAGTTTCAAAGAACTAACTGAAATAGAAAACTTTATAAAAGAGCTAACAAAACTATTTGACAACCCTGATACCCAGAAGAATGATATAACCCAACTGATGAAAACGTTCTTAGTGAATTTTGATCATCAAGAGACTGGGAAATATTTGGATAGTAAAATGTAAATACTAAACTACCTTTGAAAACTAAAAACTATTGTGATGAATATTTCTGAGACTATATCTTTTATACGTGACCTTTATGGTGAGAAGGAGGCCTTTATTCCCCTACATGCTCCCACTTTCAAAGGTAATGAAAAAAAATACTTAGAAGAATGTATTGATACTACTTTCGTCTCAAGCGTAGGAAAGTTTGTTGACCTCTTTGAAGAGAAAGTGGCAGCCTACACGGGGGCTAAGCATGCTGTTGTATGTGTAAATGGTACTAATGCCCTCCATATAGCTCTCAAGCTAAGCGGTGTAAAAGAAGGAGATGAAGTGATTACCCAACCACTAACCTTTATCGCTACTACTAATGCAATTGTATATGCTGGGGCTGTACCTGTTTTTGTAGATGTAGATAAAGATACTATGGGACTCTCCCCTACTTCCTTAGAGTATTTTCTCAAAGCACATACTGAGCTAAGAGGAAATGAATGCTATCATAAAGAAACAGGTAGGCGTATTAAGGCTTGTCTTCCTATGCATACCTTTGGACATGCTTGCCGTATAGAGGAGATTATAGCTATCTGTGAACAATATCATATTGAGGTAGTAGAAGATGCAGCCGAAGCAATGGGTAGCTATTACAAGGGTAAGCACTTAGGTACTTTCGCTAAGATAGGAGGTATTTCTTTCAATGGAAATAAAACAATCACTACAGGAGGTGGAGGTATGATCCTTACTAATGATGATGCCATAGGCAAACATGCTAAACACCTTACCACTCAAGCCAAAGTACCTCACGCTTGGGAGTTCGTACACGATGAAATAGGTTATAATT
>ERZ773054.903-NODE-903-length-19969-cov-20.133675_pt1 | contig 19969 bp, 20 predicted proteins | sample MGYA00580630_ERZ773054 | MGnify/ENA primary metagenome ERZ773054 (study PRJEB29015, sample SAMEA2737994) | human oral metagenome | biome: human oral; feature: human-associated habitat; material: dental | place: China | collected 2115 ... | reverse complement strand
AAGAAGCCGCCGCAACGCTGCAATACGTCGGTTATACGTCGCCGCTGAACATGAGTGGCAACCCCGCCATGAGCGTGCCGCTTTACCGGCATCACGGGCTGCCTGTCGGTACTCAGTTCGCCGCCGCACACGGACGCGAAGACACGCTGCTTAGCCTCGCCGCGCAGTTGGAACAGATACAGCCGTGGGCGGAAATACCGCAGTTGGCTTAAGGGTTGCATTGGATAAAAAGCAGCCTGCACTTGATAAACACCCTGCGCAGGCTGCTTGATACCATTCCAAATCTGACAAGGAACATTATGAAGCTACTGAAGATTTTTTGTATATCTGCCCTGCTCATGCAGCCTGCATGGGCCGACACATTCGCCCACGACGGCTGCCAATACCAAGGCGCCAGCCTGCACGGCAAACCGCACGGGCAAGGCGCGCTCACCTGCGCGGACGGCCGCGTCTATACCGGCGCTTTCAAAAACGGCCAGTTTCACGGCAAAGGGCAATACGTCGTCCCGAACCGCCACAGCCTGATGCTCGCACCGTTCAACATGAACAGCGACAAATTGCGCAACATGGTGCTGACCGGCACCTTTGTGAACGGCCTGGCCAACGGCAAATTCAAAGTCTTCCAAGAGGGCAAGCACGTTTTCGATATGCAGTTTGACCGCGGCATCGTCAAAAACATGACCCTGCCGCAGAAACGCTGACGTGCAGGCTGCCTGAAAACACACGCCATGTCGGTAATCTCACACATACCCAGCCGCCACAGTGCAGGCTGCTTTTGCCATAACGTGCATTAAAAGCAGCCTGCACACCTATTAAAGCAGCACAAAACCGCAAAATACTGTAAAATCACGTAAAATTGAAATGCGGCAAAAAGGAACAATATGAGCTACTACACCCGCGTTGAATGCACTTGGGATGATGGCGATTATGTGCAAGGCAATTTGTCGGTAGACGATATCCTGCCTGTGGCCGAAAAATGGCTGGAGCAAATGAATATCCACTCCGACGTGCTAGATGATGTGGCGGCCGCTATTAATCAGCCGATGGAGGTCGGTTTCAACGGCCTCTATTCCAGCCTGATTATCGACCTGTTCGCCCACATTGCCCAAGCCTTCCCCAGTGTACATTTCTTCGTGCGCGGCGTGGGTGAAGAGTTTGACGATATGTGGCTGTGCGAGTTCCAACAAGGTGAACTGGTGCGGCAGCAGGATTTTTATCCGCCCGACGAAGAAGTAGACGACGAATAATAGAATAAGGCCACTTGAAAACTTCAGCTGCCCTTTCAGGTAGCCTCCCTCTAAACCAACCTAGGACAAACACCATGACCATCAAATCCGACAAATGGATACGCCGCATGGCCGAACAGCACGGCATGATAGAACCGTTCGAGCCGAACCAAATCAAAGAACACGACGGCCGCCGCATCATTTCCTACGGCACGTCCAGCTACGGCTACGACATCCGCTGCGCCAACGAATTCAAAATCTTCACCAACATCAACAGCACCATCGTCGATCCCAAAAACTTCGACCCGAAAAACTTCGTTACCGTGGAAGACGACTGCTGCATCATCCCGCCCAATTCTTTCGCGCTGGCACGCACGGTGGAATATTTCCGCATCCCGCGCAACGTGCTCACCGTGTGTCTGGGCAAATCCACCTACGCGCGCTGCGGCATCATCGTGAACGTGACCCCGTTCGAGCCCGAATGGGAAGGCTATGTAACGCTCGAATTCTCCAACACCACGCCGCTGCCCGCCAAAATCTATGCCGGCGAAGGCGTGGCGCAGGTGCTGTTTTTTGAAAGCGACGAAATCTGCGAAACGTCTTACAAAGACCGCAGCGGCAAATACATGGGGCAGACAGGCGTTACCCTGCCGAAGGCCTGATGGCCGGCTCAAAGCAGCCTGCACCATTGAAAGAACGATATGCCCGTTATCATCCCCCTACCCACTCCCGCCGGACTGCTTTACGGGCGCGACTGTGTTTATTTGGACAACGCGCAATTTGTTGAGAACCCATCCCGGCTGTATGTCACAGGCGAACTCAACGGCGCACTTATCCGCCACTCGCACCCCGAAACCCAAGGTAGAGAAACACAAGATTTCTTCCCCTTTTACCTGATTTTTGAGCGCGTGATTGCCAGCAGCACCTGTGAACTGGATACCCATGAAAACCTTGCATCGCCCCATCCGGATGGTACACGCCCTTCGTTTGTGGAAATCCAAAACATCCCATGGCTCGAACGCCTGCCCGTGCGCCAAGATTTTGACCGCCGTATTTACCGCCATTTCCGGCTGTATACCTACGATACCGTATTGGACGTATTTGCCGCTTCCTACACATGGCAAATAGATTTTTAGCGTTCAGGCAGCCTGCACCCCGCACCGAGAGAAAAATGCCGCACCGCCTCAAACTCAAAACACCCGCAGAAATTACCCAAACCCTGCCCGCGCGCCCCAAGCCCATCGACAACAAAGGCAAATTGCCCGATTTGGCCACGCCTTATTTGGATTTTCTGACCCGTTTTCATGTTGCCGAAGCGGTTGCCGAATTTATCCCCTTCACCTACGAGCAGGCCATTCTGCACAACCGCCGCCTGGCAGGCGAATACCCCGAAACTGCGCGGCATTTTTGGATTATCGGCGAGGCGGGACAAGGAGACGAATGGTTTATCGGAAAATCCTGCGGCCGCATTTTTTATTTCGACCACGATATGGGCGAATTATCGCCCGAGCGGCTGGCGGATTTGCACATCGGCTTTACGCAGTTTTTGCAGCTCATGTTCTTGTGCCAAGACTGGTATGCCGTGATGGAAAGCGGGCAGGCAACCCCGCAGGGACGGGAGCGGTTTGCCACACTGTGCCGCAGTATCCATGCAGATTTACCGGAATCATATCCGTTTGATTATAGTGAATTAAAATAAAATTAGACAAGGTGGCTGAGCCTGCCGAAAGCAGCCTGCACCTTACTGCCGTTTTGCACAACCCTTACATTACCCGCCTATGGTCACTAAAACAACCACCAACGCCTACACCGCCCTCATCCAAGCCCTGCGCATCCTGCCCAATGTGGGCGCGAAAACCGCACAGCGCATGGCGCACACCTTGTTGCAGGAAAACCGCGAAGGTGCGGCAGAACTGGCCGCCGCCTTGGACACCGCGCTCAAACAGGTCGGCAACTGCCAAAGCTGCAACACGTTTTGCGAAGGCGAAACTTGCGAAATCTGTGCCGACGAAACGCGCGACCCGACGCGCCTGATGATTGTCCACATGCCCGCCGATGTCGCCGCCATGGAAGCCGCCCGCTGCCATGACGGTCTGTATTTCGTGCTAATGGGGCAGGTCAGCCCGGCGCAAAATATGGATTTGGGCAGCATTGCACTGGAAAAGCTGATTGCTCGGCTTTCCGGCAGCCCCGTGGCTGAAATCATCATCGCCACCTCGTTCACCGCCGAAGGCGACGCCACCGCCTATATCCTGTCCGAACTCTTAAAAGGCCAGCCCTACAAAATTAGCCGCCTGGCACGCGGCATGCCGTTGGGCAGCGAATTGGAATATGTCGATGCGGGCACGCTCGCCCAAGCCGTATACGAACGCAGCCTGCTGCAAGAAGGTGAAACCTCATGACCAAAAACGGATTTATTGCCTTGTTCGTCTGCACCCTGTCGTGCTGGATGCCGAACGTATTGGCCGTTTCCAGCTTTTCCGCCATTCCCGTCAAGCAGCCTGCACCCGTGCCGAAAACCAACCTGCTGCTGGACAAGGAACGCTTACGCGACGCACAGCAACAGCTGCTCGGACGGCCGGAACTGGCGCAGCGTCCGCTGTATGTGTTGGACAAGGTGGACTTTTTTGACGGAACCCGCCCGCGTATCGAACTGATTGTCGCGCACCGGAGCGGCAAAGACGTGCCGCTGAATATTTACACCTTTGAAAACGGAACGTGGCGCGCCGAGCCCATCGAACAAGATTATTCGGACAACTATATCGCCAAGCACCAAATGCAGCTGAACGACACAGATTGGGCGCAAGTGGCCGATATTGCTCGCGTGTGGCAGGAAAAAGCCCGGGAAGTGAAGGCGGTGGAAACCGAGCCGTATTATATTTCGCTGGTGTGGCTGCCGCCGCAAAGGAAGCGTTTCTGGCACACCGCCACGCTGGAAGCCGTGGGCAAGCAGTATTATTTGAGCCTACATGAAAACGGTAGCATTTGGGAATGGAAACGGCCGGCCGCCGAACAAGAATAATGCCGACACGCCAAAAGCAGCCTGCACCCGTTTTGCCGCCTATTGCCCGAAGACACGGCCAAACAAAGTGCAGGCTGCTTTTGCCGCATTTGCGTTATAATGCACGCGTATCACCCACCGAATAGAGAAAAAATGAATACCAAAGAAAGAAGCTGCTCGTTTTGCGGCAAAGACGAACATCAAGTCAAAATGCTGATTGAAGGCGAAGACGCGTTTATCTGCAACGAATGCGCGGCCGCCTGCGCCCAATTAAGCGGCAACGACACATCCGCCGACACGCAAGCACCGCAAACCGACGACACGCCGCTGCCCACGCCAGCCCAACTGGTCGCACAATTAAACGAACACGTTATCGGTCAGGAAAATGCCAAAAAAGCGCTGGCCGTCGCCGTATATAACCACTACAAACGCCTGCGCCAACCCGAAGCCGACAGCCGCGTGGAGCTGAACAAATCCAACGTGCTGATGATTGGCCCGACCGGTTCAGGCAAAACCTATATGGTGCAGTCGCTGGCACGGCAACTGAACGTGCCCTTCGCCATGGCCGACGCCACCACGCTGACCGAAGCGGGCTATGTGGGCGAAGACGTGGAAACCATCATCACCAAGCTGCTGGGCAACTGCGATTTCAACGTGGAAAAAGCGCAGCACGGCATTATTTATATTGACGAAATCGACAAAATCTCGCGCAAGAGCGACAGCCCGTCCATCACGCGCGATGTGTCGGGCGAAGGCGTGCAGCAGGCATTGCTCAAACTCATCGAAGGCACTATGGCCAGCGTGCCGCAACAGGGCGGCCGCCGCAACCCGAACCAACAGTTCATCAGTGTCGATACGTCCAACATTCTGTTTATCTGCGGCGGCGCGTTTGCCGGCTTGGACAAAGTCATCCGCCAGCGTACCGAAAAAGGCGGCATCGGCTTCGGCGCGGACGTGCACAGCAAAGATGAAGACAGCAAAATCGGCGAACTGTTCGCCCAAGTGGAACCCGAAGATTTGATTAAATTCGGCCTGATTCCCGAACTCATCGGCCGCCTGCCGGTGCTGACATCGCTGAACGAATTGGACGAAGATGCCTTGGTGCGCATCCTCACCGAGCCGAAAAACGCGCTGGTCAAACAATACCAAGCCCTGTTCGCAATGGAAAACAAAACGTTGGAAATGGACGAATCCGCCCTGCGCGCCGTCGCACAACTGGCGATGAAGCGCAAAACCGGCGCGCGCGGCCTGCGTTCCATCATGGAGCGCGTGCTGCTGGACACCATGTACCTGCTGCCCGATTTGCCGGAAGTGGCGAAGGTGGTGGTGCGCCGCGAACATGTGGAACAAGGCACGCAGCCGCAATTTTTCACCGCCGACGGCAAAGAATGGGCGGCAAAATGAAATAAAGTGCAGGCTGCTTTCCGGCTTTTTTACACGCCATCCGAAAGCAGCCTGCACCCGCATTGACCGACCCACCGTAACGAATCCCCCACCAACACGAAAGGAAATGATGATGCTCGACAGCAAACCTGCACTGGCCACCGCGCTCAATCACCGCTCCATCCGCAAATTCACCGACCAACCCATCAGCACGGAAATGCTGGAAGCCGTGATTCAGGCAGGGCAAATGGCCTCCACGTCCAGCTTCATGCAGGCGGTGAGCGTTATCCGCGTGACCGACCCTGCCCTGCGCGCCCAAATCCGCCAAATCTGCGCCAATGCCTATCAGGGTAAACTGGGGCATCATTATGTGGAAAACTGCGCCGAATTTCTGGTGTTCTGCATCGACACCGAACGCTACCGCCAACTGGCTGCCGACATTCAAATCGACTGGACGGAAGTGCTGCTCACAGGCGCGGTGGATGTGGGCATTTTTGCGCAAAACGTGCTTTTAACCGCCGAATCATTGGGTTTGGGCGGCGTGTTCATCGGCAGCCTGCGCAACGATTTGCCGCAACTGAGCCAAATTTTGCAGCTGCCCAAAGGCGTAGTGCCGATGGTGGGCATGTGCCTGGGTTATCCCGACCACGACCCCGGCCAGCGTCCGCGCCTGCCGTTTTCGGTGGTGATGGGCGAAAACCGTTACCGCACCGCCACGGCCGAAGAATTGGCGCAATATGACGAAGTGGTACGCGAGTATTACCAAAACCGCAGCAAACTGGATTTGACGTGGACGCAGCAAATCCGCAACAACGTGTGCTGCGAAGTGCGCCCGTCCGTGCTGCCGTATCTGCAAGAACAAGGGTTTGCGAAAAAATAAACCCACATACCAACCCAAAGCAGCCTGCACTTTCATTAGGGCGAAAGTGCAGGCTGCTTTTGACTTTGTTTGACCCAATATTCAGCAGAAATCTCCCCACAAGGTCTGCATGGCCGCGATGGCCGCCAGCGACGCGGTTTCGGTACGCAAAACCCGTTTGCCCAACGTGATGGCTTCAAACCCGGCCTCCACCGCCGCCTGTTCTTCCGCCGCCGTCCAGCCGCCTTCCGGGCCGATAAGCAGATACACCGGCCGTTGTGCAGGCTGCTTTTCGCGCAGGCTTTGGGCGTTTTGCAGGCTCATCAGCAGTTTCAGTCCGTCTTCTGCGGCGGCTTGGCGCAGGTAATCGGCCAAGCGCAGAATCGGGCGCACCGGTGGCACTATATCGCGGCCGCATTGTTCGCAGGCGGAAACGGCAATTTCCTGCCAACGCTGCACGCGCTTGTCGGCACGTTCGCCCTGCAGCCGCACCACGCAGCGTTCGCTCAACACCGGCGTGATGCTGGCCACGCCCAATTCCACGCTTTTCTGCAGGGTGAAATCCATGCGCTCACCGCTGGAAACGGCCTGAATCAGATGAATGTGCAACGGGCTTTCGCTGTCGCTTTCCAAAACGCTGTCGACGGTGCAGGCTGCTTTTCGTTTTTCCACCTGCTGCAAAGTGGCGGCCACGCGCATTCCCTGCCCGTCAAACAGCACAATTTCGTCGCCCGCCTGCAAGCGCAGCACATGGATATGGCGCACGATGCTTTCCGGCAGAACCAATTCGCCTTGATTCGGCAGTTGGGGCAGATAAAAACGCGGCATTTGTGGTACTATCCTTATTTTTTTGCAAACGTTTATTTTAACAAAAAGCACGCCATGAACGCGATTGAGTTGTTACGGGATTTGGTGCGCCAAGTGGCCGCACAGGAAATCATGCCCTATTATCTGAAAGTGGAAAGCGCCCGCAAGGCAGACGGCAGCATGCTTTCCAAAGCGGATTTGGCGGCACAGCAAGCGTTTGAGTGCAGGCTGCCTGAAATTATCGCCGCCCCCGTGCTGGGCGAAGAAATGACATCTGAAAAACAGCATCTGTTGTGGAACAATGCCCAGCAAGGCCTGTGGGTGCTCGACCCGATTGACGGCACGAATAATTTTGTCAACGGCATTCCGCATTTTGCCGTGTCGGTGGCGTATGTGCAGCATGGCCGCGCACAATTGGGCGTGGTGTACAACCCCGTTTCGCAAGAATGTTTTTCCGCCGTACGCGGACAAGGCGCATGGATCAATGGCAAACCGCTGCCGCTGCGCCGGGTGCCGAAACCCCTGCGCGAAGCTGTGGCCGGCGTGGAAATCCGCCGACTGCGCCCTGCGCGGCTGGTGAACAGCATCAATAATTTCGCGCCGTTCGGCACTTTGCGCAGCATGGGCAGCAGCACGCTGGACTGGTGCTACCTCGCCGCCGGACGATACGATATTTATGTACACGGCGGGCAAAACCTGTGGGATTACGCCGCCGGCGCGCTGATTTTTGAAGAATCGGGCGGCCTGCTCGCCACCTTGGAAGGCGACAGCTTTTGGAGCGGCCAGCATGCCTTCCAGCGTTCGGTCATTGCCGCAGGGCAGCCTGCACTGTTCGAAAGCTGGCTCAAATGGATACGCAATAACCAATAGCCCGTGCAGCCTGCTTTTTTATCTTAACATATCAACATATTAACCTGAAATCACCCATTCATATCAAAGTGCAGGCTGCTTTGGCGTTTCCGCCCGTTCGCCGCCGCCTTTGTTCACTATCGACCTCGCATTATGCTTATACTCGGAATTGAAAGTTCGTGCGATGAAACCGGCATCGCGCTATACGACACGCAAAAAGGCTTAATCGCCAACCAGTTGCACACCCAAATGGCCATGCACGCCGAATATGGCGGCGTGGTGCCCGAATTGGCCAGCCGCGACCACATCCGCCGGCTAGTGCCGCTCACGCAGGCGGCTTTGCAGGAAGCGGGCGTGCAATATGCCGACATCGACGCCATTGCCTACACGCAAGGCCCCGGCTTGGGCGGCGCGCTGCTGGCCGGTGCGGCCTATGCCAACGCGCTGGCCTTTGCATTGGGCAAACCCGTCCTGCCCGTGCACCATTTGGAAGGCCACCTGCTCTCGCCGCTGCTGTCGGAAAAGCAGCCTGCATTCCCCTTCGTCGCCCTGCTCGTATCGGGCGGCCACACGCAATTCATGGCCGTGCGCGGCTTCGGCGATTACGAACTTTTGGGTGAAACGGTGGACGACGCGGCCGGCGAAGCCTTCGATAAAACCGGCAAACTCATCGGCCTGCCTTATCCCGCCGGCGCGCTCTTGTCCGAATACGCCAAACTCGGCTCGCCCGACGCATTCGCCTTTCCGCGCCCCATGCTGCACAGCCACGATTTGCAGATGAGCTTCTCCGGCCTAAAAACCGCCGTGCTCACCGCCGTGGAAAAAACGCGCGCCGAATTGAACCTCGCCATAGACGACCCGTTGCCCGACACCGTCCGCAACGATATTTGCCGCTGCTTCCAAGACGCGGTGGCCGACGTATTAACCGCCAAAGCCCAGCGCGCCCTGCTGCAAACGGGCTTCCGCACGCTGGTGGTGGCCGGCGGTGTGGGCGCGAATTGGAAATTGCGCGAAAGCCTGTCGCACATCAGCGTGAAAACATCGCCCAAAGCCGCAGCGGAAACCGTGCAGACCTATTTCCCGCCGCTGCCGCTGTGCACCGACAACGGCGCGATGATTGCCTTTGCCGGTGCGATGCGTTTGCAGCACGGCGTGCAGTCCGCCCAAACCGCCGACGCATTCAATGTGAAGCCGCGCTGGCCGCTGAGCGATATTGTGAAGCAGCCTGCACTTTAAAAATCATTCAAAATCAGTACAATAAATCCAAACCCAATGTGCAGGCTGCTTTTGCCGCCTGAACCGCCCATCCCGAAAGAGCGCTATGTCCCACGTCCTCGTCATCCAGCATCCGCAGCTGCCGCAGCTTTCACTGCCCGCCACCGAACGGCGGTTTGCGCTGTCGCAGCATTGCCAAGCCACATTCGCCCGCATTCCCGTGCCGGCCGATACGCAGTTAGACGATGAAGTCCGCCGCGAATTGCAGGCAGCCTGCACCGATTTTGCCATGCTGCCCGATTTGGCGTTCGGCCACGATGTGCGCTTGATTGTCAGCGACATGGACAGCACGCTCATCACCATTGAATGCATTGACGAAATTGCTGCACAGGCAGGTTTGAAAGCGCAAGTGGCCGAAATTACCGAACGCGCCATGCGCGGCGAGCTGGATTTCGAACAATCGCTGCGCCGCCGCGTCGCCCTGCTGGAAGGCATTCCCGAAAGCAGCCTGCACGCCGTCTATGCCGACACACTCAAACTCACCGAAGGCGCGGAATATCTGTTGCAAGAATGCCACAAACACCAGGTACAGTTCGTGCTGGTATCCGGCGGCTTCACCTTTTTCACCGACCGCCTCAAAACGCGGCTGGGCTTTGAACACGCCTTTGCCAACGAATTGGAAGTGGTCGGCGGCAAACTCACCGGGCGCGTACTCGGCCGCGTGATTGACGCGCAGGCCAAAGCCGAAATTCTGGCGCAGTTTGCCGCGCAATATGGCGGTCGTTCCGTTGCCGTCGGCGACGGTGCCAACGACATCCCCATGTTGCAGGCTGCCGACTTCGGCATTGCCTTCCGCGCCAAACCTAAAACCCAAGCCCATGCCGATTTGTGCATCAACCACAACGGTTTGGCCGCACTGCGCCATTGGTTCGCCTAAATCCATCGCCCCCGCTTGAAAAAAAAGCAGCCTGCACCCATTTAGATTCTACTTATCAGACTATCCAGAGAAAATCATGGCCCGTAAAAAAACCGAATGCATCACATTGCCGACCCTGCCCCTGCGCGATATGGTGGTTTATCCCCACATGGTGCTGCCCCTGTTTGTCGGCCGCAGCAAATCCGTTGCCGCCCTGAACGCCGTGGCAGAAGAAGAACAAAACGTCTTCTTGCTGGCGCAACGCAATGCGGGCATTGAAGACCCCATCCCCGAGGACCTGCACCAAATCGGCACCATCGCACGCGTGATGCAGGTGTTGAAGCTGCCGGACGGCACCGTGAAGGTGTTGGTGGAAGGCGCACAGCGCGCCAAAGCCGTGTCCATCCACGACAACGGCGAATATTTCGAAGCCCAAGTCGAAGTGCTGGCCGAACACGACAGCGTGCCGGAAAACAGCGAAGCCCTGCGCCGCACCCTGCTGGCTCAGTTCGACCAATACGTCAAAGCCAACAAAAAAATCCCCGCCGAAGTCGTGGCCAGCATTCACGATATTGACGACAACAGCCGCCTGTCCGACATCATCGCCGCCCATTTGCAGCTCAAACTGGAGCACCGTCAAAACCTGCTGGATTTGACTGATGTCGGCGCGCGCATGGAGTATCTACTGGCGCAAATCGAAGGCGAATTGGAAATTTCCCAGTTGGAAAAACGCATTCGCGGCAAAGTGAAGCGCCAAATGGAGAAAAACCAGCGCGATTATTATTTGAACGAGCAAATCAAAGTCATCCAAAAAGAATTGGGCGACGATGAAGATGCCAACGATTTTGAAAAGCTGGAACAGCAAATCAAAGCCGCCGGCATGAGCAAGGAAGGCGAAGACAAAGCTTTGTCCGAATTGCGCAAACTGAAAATGATGCCGCCAATGTCGTCTGAAAGCACCGTGGTGCGCAATTACATCGAAACGCTCGTCGAGCTGCCGTGGAAGAAAAAAACGCGCGTGAGCAAAGACTTGACCAAAGCCGATTTGGTGCTGAACGAAGACCACTATGGTTTGGAAAAAGTGAAAGAGCGCATTTTGGAATATTTGGCGGTACAAAAACGCACCGACAAACTCAAAGGCCCGATTTTGTGCCTGGTCGGCCCGCCGGGCGTGGGCAAAACCTCGTTGGGCGAAAGCATTGCCAAAGCCACGGGGCGCAAATATGTGCGCATGGCCTTGGGCGGCGTGAAAGACGAAAGCGAAATCCGCGGACACCGCCGTACCTATATCGGCTCGATGCCGGGCAAAATCATGCAAAGCATGACCAAAGCCGGCGTGAAAAACCCGCTGTTCCTGCTGGACGAAATCGACAAACTGGGCAGCGACTTCCGTGGCGACCCTGCCGCCGCGTTGCTGGAAGTGCTCGACCCGGAACAAAACTCCGCGTTTGCCGACCACTTTGTCGAAGTGGATTTCGATTTGAGCGATGTGATGTTTATCGCCACGTCCAACAGCTTCGATATTCCGCCCGCCCTGCTCGACCGCATGGAAATTATCCGTTTGTCCGGCTACACGGAAGACGAAAAAATCAACATTGCCATGCAATACCTCGTGCCCAAGCAAATGAAGCGCAACGGCGTGAAAGACGGCGAATTGAGCATTGCTGAAAGTGCGGTACGCGACATTGTGCGCTACTACACGCGTGAGGCCGGCGTGCGTTCGCTTGACCGCGAAATTGCCAAAATCTGCCGCAAAGCCGTGATTAAAAACGAGCTTGCAGGCAGCCTGCACACCGGTCCGCGCAAAAAAGCCAAAGCCATCACGGTGAACAGCGACAATTTGAGCGAATTTTTGGGCGTGCGCCGCTTCGATTACGGTGTAAAAGCCGGCGAAAACCGCATCGGCCAAGTTACCGGCCTGGCATGGACGGAAGTCGGCGGCGAATTGCTGACGATTGAAGCCGTCGCGCTTAAAGGCAAGGGCAATATCGTGCGTACCGGCAAACTGGGCGATGTGATGCAGGAATCCATTTCCGCCGCGTGGTCGGTGGTGCGTTCCCGCGCCGAAAGCTTGGGCATTGCGCCGGAGTTTTATGAGAAAAACGACATGCACGTGCACGTTCCCGAAGGGGCAACGCCGAAAGACGGCCCGAGCGCGGGCATTGCTATGACGCTGGCCATAGTGTCCGCATTAACCAATATTCCCGTGCGCGCCGATGTTGCCATGACGGGCGAAATCACCCTGCGCGGCGAAGTATTGCCTATTGGCGGCCTGAAGGAAAAACTGCTGGCGGCATTGCGCGGCGGCATCAAGCATGTGCTGATTCCGAAAGACAACGTGAAGGATTTGGAAGAAATCCCGCAAAACGTGAAAGATGGCTTGGAAATCCACGCGGTGCAATGGATTGACGAAGTGTTCGAGCACGGCTTGGAATACCAGCCGCAACCTTTTGCTGCGGATGCCCTGCCGGAAAACGCCATCAGCGTGCAGCCTGCACCAAAAAAACGCCGTTCCACTGCGCCAAAACATTAAATCTGTGGTCAATAAGCGATAAATTGTCATCAAAAACACGTTTATCGCTTATTTTGCGCTTGACACAATTTCACGGGAATTGTATAAATCCGTTATATTGAAATCGCTTGTAATGCCGAGCTTTCAGTGTTACCACCCAATCCTCCACATCATTCTGAAAGGAATTTTCATGAATAAATCTGAACTCATCGATGCCGTTGCCAAAGAATCCGGCTTAACCAAAGCGGACGCTGCCAAAGCTGTTGATGCATTTACCAATGTTGTAAAAAATGCGCTGAAAGCAGACGACACAATTACTTTGGTGGGTTTCGGTACTTTCAAAGTGGCCGAACGTGCCGAGCGTCAAGGTTTGAATCCAAAAACACGCGAAGCCATTACCATTCCTGCTGCCCGCGTGCCTAAATTCACACCTGGCAAAGGTTTGAAAGACGCTTTGGTCGCACCTGCAAAAGCCGGTAAAGCAAAGAAAAAATAAGTTGATGCATTAAAAAAACCGCCCTTGAAATTTCAGGGGCGGTTTTTCCATTGGGCGTTTTATAAAAATGCTTGGAAGCGCTGCTTCAAATCCAACACGATAAAAGCAGCCTGCAAGGCAAATGCCAGCACACTCAATACGATAATCTGCCGTGCGCGGACAACGATTTCGCCCGCATTCCACGCCCAATGTGCCAATGCCGCCATGGCCATCAGCCATAGGGTCATGCCCCACCAAATGGCAGGCTGCATATAAAACGCGCCCAGCGCAGCGGCAACATACACGCTGAAACCGTCGGGGAATATGGCATAAGTGGTCGCAACGGTTAAGGCCAAGGCACAGTGCATGGCCAGCAGGCTTTGGGCAAAATAGGTCAGCAGGCGGCCGGCCGTGCTGTGGTATTGCTGCGAACCGGGCTGTTTCTGCACATGGTTTACCCAGAAAAAAATGCTGGCGAGCAGGATATAGGTGTGTGCCAGATATAGGTTGGCGGCATGGGTAACGCCCATCACGCGTGGCAAGATCTCTGCGGAAAACCACGCGGCCGCCAACCAAATCACGATGCTTGCCCAAAACCATTGCCATGCGCCGTATTTCAGCGATTGCCAGAAAAAAAGTGCGACAATCACCAATGTGATACTGCTGTGAATATCCAAAAATCTTCCTTTCAAAGTGCAGGCTGCTTTTTTCGATGGTGCAAAAAGCAGCCTGCACGTTTATGAATAATACAATTCGCCTTCAAACACGGTGACGGCGGGGCCGGTCATCCACACGGGTTCGCCCTCCGACCAGCGGATATACAAATCACCGCCGGGCAGGCTCACGCGCACGTCTTCGCCGGCCGCCAGCAAGCCCCAGCGCACACCGGACACCACCGCCGCACACGCCCCCGTGCCGCACGCCTGCGTTTCGCCGGAACCGCGTTCAAATACGCGCAGGCGGATGTGGTGCGCATCGACAATCTGCATAAAACCCACATTCACTCGCGCAGGGAAACGCGGATGGTTTTGCAATGCCGCGCCCCATTCGGCCACGGGCGCGCTTGCCGTATCCTCCACCAGCATGACCGCATGCGGATTGCCCATGCTCAACAGCGACATTTGCGCGCTGTCCAATTCGTTCACCACGATATAACTTTTTTCGCCCGCCTGTTCGCCGGAACGCAGCACAAACGGCACGTCTTGCGGCGCGAACTGCGGCTGTCCCATATTGACGGTAATCAGCCCGTTGTCGTTCAGGCTCGGTTCGATAATGCCACGCGCCGTCTCCACGCGGATGGTGCGTTTGTCGGTCAGCCCGTGCTCCGATACGAATTTAACGAAGCAGCGCGCGCCGTTGCCGCATTGTTCCACTTCGCCGCCGTCGGCATTGAAGATGCGGTAACGGAAATCGACATCCGGCGTGTCGGTCTTTTCCACCAGCAGCAGTTGGTCGAAGCCGATGCCGGTGTGGCGGTCTGCCCATGCTTGGATTTGCGCGGCATCGGGGCGGAAGGTTTGGCGCGTTCCGTCAATAACCATGAAGTCGTTGCCCAAACCGTGCATTTTGCTGAATTTCAGTGTTGCCATGATGATTCCTTAATCGGATATAGAGAAGTGCAGGCTGCTTTCGATGAAAAAGCAGCCTGCACCCTGTCATTCATTTAACGCGGACGGCCGCGGCGTTTCGGCTGGTGTTTCGCCATTTCCTGATTGGCCGCCTGTTTCGTCATGCGTTCGCTCAAGCGTTTTTCCGCCTCCTGCACCGAGCAGTTCATGGCCTGGCTGGCGATATACAGCGCATCTTTACGCGCTTTGCCGCCCGTGAAATACATGCGGCGCAAGTCGGCCGGGTGGATTTTGCCTTTTTTCAAATCGATATTGAATTTGGCGGCGCTTTCCAGCAAACGCTTCTGCCGTAAATACAGCGTGCCGGTCGCCCCCGCCACAATCGCCGCCACGGTCACCACGCCGATAATGGCGGCCAGCCACCATGCCGCGCCGAACAAATAGGCAATCACGGCAATCACCGAGGCCATTACCAGCCAAATCAAAACCACGCGTTTTTTATCCATTGTATTTCCTTGTAAAAAAATCAAACAATTAATCTGTCCGGCTCAAACGCATCAGCAAATGGCGCAAGCTGTCCCACGCATTGCCGTCTTCCGCGCCTTTGATTTGCCGGTCGATTTTGGCGCATTCTTGCAGCCATTCCAACCACTGCCCTGCCGAAAACCGATAAGCAGCCTGCGCCGCATATTGTGCTTTATCGCCCCACAGGCGCAGTTCGTTGCGCACCTGCGCCACCGTTTTGCCCTGCCGCAATGCCGCCGCCAAACGAATCAACGTGCGGATGTCTTCCGCCACCGACCACAGCATTAACACGGGTTCGTCGCCTTCCGCCTGCAAGCCGTCCAGCAAACGTGCCACCCGCGCCATATCGCCCGCCATCCACGCGGAGGACAGTTGGAACACGTCAAACCGCGCCACTTGCGCAATTGCCTGTTCGATGTCGGCTGTTTGCAGCAAATGCCCCGCTTCATACAGCAGCGATAATTTGTCAATTTCCTGTTTGGCGGCCAGCAGGTTGCCTTCCACACGCTCGGCAAACAGCGTCAGCGCGTCGCTTTCAATATCCAACCGATACTGCCGCAGGCGTTCGCGTATCCATGCCGGCAACGCATGCCCCGTAACCGGCTGTGCTTCGACCACTGCCCCCAATCGGGAAAACGCGCCGAACCATTTGCTTTGCTGCTGCGCTTTGTCAAGCTTGGGCAACACCAGCACCAACACCATGACATCGGGCAGGCGTTCTGCCAGTTCGTACAACGCATCGCCGCCGTTTTTGCCGGGTTTGCCGGCAGGAATGTGGATTTCCAACCATTTCTGCTCGGAAAACAAACCCATGCTCTGCGTTTCCGCCAGCACGGCATTCCAATCGAAATGGCTGCCCTCCACCGTATAAACGGTGCGCTGCCGATAACCCTGCTGCTGGGCGGCGGCACGGAGCATATCGACCGCTTCGATGCGCAGCAATTCTTCGTCGCCGTGAATCAGATAGGATTTTTGCAGCGGCGCGTGCAGGCTTTGCGCCAGTTGGCTATTGTTCATACGCGTAACAGATTATTCTTTGGGCAAAAATGCCAAACGCCGCACGATTTGCGCTGCCGCATCTTGGCGCATTTCCTGCCACAGCAGGGCTTCTTCGTGTTCTTTACCCAAAATGGTTTCATCGCGGTAGCTCATGCTGCGGCGCACGTCCACCTGTATGGGTGCGCCCCACGCTTTGCCGCGGCGATATGCCTGCGCCGATACACGCAGCGAATAGAGGTATTCATTCAATTTGGCGCCGCGCGTGATGGTGTAAATATCGCGCTTTTCCGCCACGTCCAGCACGCGGATTTCGGCATCGGCATCGCGGTGCAGGCTGCCTTTGGCTCGAAGCAGCGCAGTTTGCAAATCAGCATCAAGCTGCGCCCCGCTCACGCGCCATTGCGTTGCGGGCAGCGTGTCCTGCGGCAGGTTTCCTTTCAAATGGAAGCCGCAGCCGCCCAGCGCAGCCGCCAAAATGACGGCGGTTATTTTTGCATTCATATTGCTTATCCGTTGCCAAGTCCGTTCACGCGCCACATTATAGCTGGCAAGTTAAAAAAAGTAAAAATCCAGCGCCTGCCCGTGTGTGCGGCACGGCGGCAAAGCTGCTAAAATAGGCGCTTTAGCTTCGCAGAAACTCCGTTTTAGCTTCGCAGAAACTCCGTTTTCCTGCCACAAAAGCAGCCTGCACTTCAAAACCGATGCAACCACGCTGTTTATTTTCCGGCAGCTGTTGCCCAACACCCCATATAAACACAAACAAAAGCAGCCTGCACTTTCTGCCAACCCCACCACCAACGCATCCCATGAACTACCCCATCCCCGCCGCAAAACAAAAAACCGTTTGGACCGCCCTTTCCGCCGGCAGCCTGCCGCTGGTTCTGTCGCAGCACCTGCCGCAGGGCACGCCCAAAATCGTGCTCACCGCCGACAGCGAAACCGCCCTGCGCCTGCAAACCGCGTGGCAATTCTTCCGCCCGCAGGACAACGCGCTGTTCCTGCCCGATTGGGAAACGCTGCCTTACGAGCGCTTTTCGCCGCATCAGGATTTGGTGTCCGAGCGGCTTTCCGTGCTGTGGCAGCTGAAAAACGGCGCAGCGGACGTGCTGTTCGCGCCCGTGTCCACCGCCATGCAGCGGCTTGCGCCGCCGTCTTTCCTGATGGGGCGCACGTTTTGGCTGAAAACGGGGCAGACGCTGGATTTGGACAGGCTGCGCGAAAACCTGGTGGAAGCGGGTTATGCCGCCGTGTCCAACGTGGTGGCGGCGGGTGAATTTGCCGTGCGCGGCGGGATTGTGGACCTGTTCCCCATGGGCACGGATTTGCCCTACCGCATTGATTTGTTTGACAATGAAATCGACAGCATCAAAACCTTCGACCCGGATACCCAGCGCACGCTCGCGCCCGTGTCCGAAATCCGCCTGCTGCCCGCACACGAGTTTCCCACCGATGCGGACGCGCAAAAAATCTTCCGCAACCGTTTCCGCGAGGAAATTTCAAGCAATCCGAACGAGGCGACCGTGTACCAAGCCGTGGGCAAGGGGCAGTTCGGCGCGGGCGTGGAATATTACCTGCCGCTGTTTTTTGAAGACGGCTGCGCGGATTTGTTTGATTATGTTGGGGAAAACGCGGTTATTGTCTGCACGGACGATGTGCACGCCCATGCGCACCGTTTTTGGGACGAGGTGAAATCGCGGCACACGATGGCGCAGGGCGACCCGACTTATCCGCCGCTGCCGCCGCAGTCGCTGTATCTGCTGCCCGACCAATTTGCAGGCTGCCTGAAACGCTATCCGCAGGTGTGGACGCAGGCGGATGCGGAGAGCGGGCTGCCGGACGTGGCCGTGAACCGCCAGTCGGACGAGCCTTTGGCGGCTTTGGCGCGCTTTCAGGCTGCCTTCGGCGGCAAAATCCTGCTGTGCGCGGAAAGCGCGGGGCGGCGCGAAACGATGACGGGCTTTTTGAAGCAGCACGGCTTTGACGTGAAACCCGTGTCGGGCTGGGCGGAATTTTTGTCGGACAGGTTTTCAGGCAGCCTGAAAGCCAACAGCTTGGCGCTGGCCGTTGCGCCGTTGTCGCAGGGGTTTGTGTTGGGCGAAAGCAGCCTGCACTCTTCAATCGGGCAGCAACCCACCTCCTCCCCCGTGGGGGAGGGCTGGGGAGAGGGCAAAACGTCCGCCCCCCAAACCGAAATTTCCGCCACCGCAGCAAGCCCTCTCCCTAACCCTCTCCCGCAGGAGAGGGGACAAAGTGCCGCAACTTCAATGGTTTCAGGCAGCCTGAATGCCGAAAGCAGCCTGCACCTTGCTGTCATCACCGAATCCGAGCTGTATCAATACGTTGCTCGTTCGCGCGTCCACAACCGCCGCAAGAAACACGCCGCCGTGTCGGACGGCAGCCTGCGCGATTTGGCGGAAATCAGCATCGGCGACCCCGTGGTGCACGAGGAACACGGCATCGGGCGGTATCGCGGGCTGGTGCTGATGGGCGAAGACGAAATGCTGCAACTGGAATATGCCAACGAAGCACAACTCTATATCCCTGTTTCGCAACTGCATTTGATTAGCCGCTACTCCGGTCAGGCGCATGAAAACGTCGCCCTGCACAAGCTTGGCAGCGGCGCGTGGAACAAGGCGAAACGCAAAGCCGCCGAAAAGGCGCGCGACACCGCCGCCGAGTTGCTCAACCTCTACGCCCAGCGCGCCGCCCAATCGGGACACAAGTTTGAAATCAACGAGTTGGACTATCAGGCGTTTGCAGACGGCTTCGGCTACGAGGAAACCGAAGACCAGGCCGCCGCCATCGCCGCCGTGATTAAAGATTTGACGCAGGCGAAGCCGATGGACCGCCTCGTGTGCGGCGATGTCGGTTTCGGCAAAACCGAAGTCGCCCTGCGCGCCGCGTTTGTGGCAGTGATGGGCGGCAAACAAGTCGCCGTACTCGCCCCGACTACGCTTCTGGTCGAGCAGCACGCGCAAAATTTCGCCGACCGTTTCGCCGATTTCCCCGTGAAAGTCGCCAGCCTTTCGCGTTTCAACAACAGCAAAGCCACCAAAGCCGCGCTGGAAGGCATGGCGGACGGCACGGTCGATATCGTTATCGGCACGCACAAACTGGTGCAGGACGATATAAAATTCAAAAACTTAGGTTTAGTGATTATTGATGAAGAACACCGCTTCGGCGTGCGCCAGAAAGAGCAACTCAAACGCCTGCGCGCCAATGTCGATATCCTTACCATGACCGCCACGCCGATTCCGCGCACCCTCAGCATGGCACTCGAAGGCCTGCGCGACTTTTCGCTGATTACCACCGCGCCCAGTCGCCGCCTCGCCGTCAAAACCTTTGTCAAACCGTTCAGCGAAGGCAGCGTGCGCGAAGCCGTGTTGCGCGAACTCAAACGCGGCGGGCAGGTATTTTTCCTACATAATGAAGTGGATACCATCGAAAACATGCGCGAGCGGCTGGAAACCCTGCTGCCCGAAGCCCGCATCGGCGTGGCGCACGGACAACTGCGCGAGCGCGAACTGGAGCAAGTCATGCGCGACTTTTTGCAGCAAAGATTCAACGTGTTGCTCTGTTCCACCATCATCGAAACCGGCATCGACATCCCCAACGCCAACACCATCATCATCAA
>ERZ773054.900-NODE-900-length-19979-cov-93.459195_pt1 | contig 19979 bp, 14 predicted proteins | sample MGYA00580630_ERZ773054 | MGnify/ENA primary metagenome ERZ773054 (study PRJEB29015, sample SAMEA2737994) | human oral metagenome | biome: human oral; feature: human-associated habitat; material: dental | place: China | collected 2115 ... | reverse complement strand
TGACCCGCACCGGCTCCACGCAGGGAGCCAGTCGGGTAGGAGCCCTGGCCGTCGTTGTGTCGGCCGGGGCGAGCCCGTTTCTGGCGCAGACGCTGACCGCCGTCGCCTCGCAGACCTGCGCGCCCGACGTCGTTCTTGTCGTCGATGTCGCCTCGCGTGTCAACGGGCTGGGGGACGGGACCCCGATCGAGGAGCTGGTCGAGAGCTCCGGGCTGGACAAGGCCACCGCGGTGCGTGTCGTACGGGTCAAGGAGGCCAAGAGCTTCGGGGACGCGGTGTCGCGGGGACTGGCTGCTTACGCAGAACTCGTCGCCACCGGTAACCGGAGGCGACGAGGTTCGGGTGATGCCGACGGCTCGGACGTTGACAGTACCTCAAGTGGCTCACGCACCTCTGTTCGCGATCTTCTGCTGACGGGTTCCGGTCCCGTCACCGGCCCCACCGGTGCGCTCTCGCCGATTACGTCCTACGAGCAGCAGCTCGTCGTGGCTCCCGCAGAGGAATCGGAGGAGACGGCGGAGCACCAGGTGTGGTTCTGGCTCCTCCACGACGACTCCGCCCCCGAGCAGGACTGCCTTGAGCAGCTCCTCACCGCTGCGACCAATGCCCGATCCGTGGGGATCGTCGGTCCCAAGCAGGTGGGCTGGGACAATCCGGAGCTGCTTCTGGAGGTCGGACTGCGCACCACGGCCTCGGCCCGCCGCGCCAACGACATCGTTCCCGGCGAGGTCGATCAGGGGCAGCACGACGACCGCAGCGATGTCCTGGCCGTGGGGACGGCCGGCGCCCTCATTGACCGTGCCGTGTGGGAGGAGATCGGCGGCATCGCCCCCTGGCTCGGCCCCTTCGGGGACGGCCTGGAGCTCTCCCGCGCCGCGCGCCTGGCCGGATACCGGGTGATCGTCGAGCCCGGTGCCGTCATCCGCCACCGGCGGGCCTCCTACCAGGGCCTACGCCGGCCTGCTCACGTATCCCACTCGTCGCGTCCCGAGACTCGCAGTGACACCGAGGCTATCGAGGTCCGACTCCCCGAGCCCGACCCGGAGCGGTCCTTCCGCGCTCGGCGCAGCGCCCAGCTGACCAACTGGGCGGCCTTCTCGACTCGTCCCATCTGGCTACTGCTGACCTGGTTCGTCATTCTCGGTGCAATGCGTACCGTGTGGCGGCTCGCCTCCAAGGCGCCGGCGCTCGCCCGTGACGAGCTCGGTGCGGCTCTGGCAGTAGCCGGTCGCGGCCGTCGGATCAAGGCAGCCAGACGGCGGCTCGCCCGGCACGCCAAGGTTCCCGCCTCCGCGCTGGGGCGCCTCTATGTCACTCCTGCCGAGATCAGGGGCATACGCCGAGACCGCACCCGTCAGGAGCGCGAGCGCCGAGCCCGTGCTGCCGCCCCCAGCGAGCTCGAGCTGCGGGAGCTCGCCGCCCTGGCCCGCAGTCGACGTCGGACCCTGGGCGCTGTCATGGTGCTGGTTCTGGCGCTGAGCGGCTACGGCCTGTCCCGGTTGCTGCTCACCCGCTCGGTCAACGGAGGGGCGCTGCCCCTGTTCAGCGGTGGCTGGCGACAGATGTGGGACGCAGCCTGGAGCACCTGGATCGCCACCGGCGACGGCTACCCGGGTGGGGTCACCCCGTTGCTGGGCATCCTGGCCCTGCCGACGGCGCTGGGACGCTTCGTCGGGCTGGGGGACGGTTCCCTCGTCAGTGCTCTGGTGCTCCTGGCCGTGCCGCTCGCTGCCCTGGGGGCCTGGTTCGCCTCCGGCACGATGACCCGGAAGGTGGTTCTGCGGGCCTGGGCCGCACTGGTGTGGGCTCTGGCTCCCAGCCTGCTGCTCGCCCTGGGGCAGGGGCGCCTCGGCGCGTTGCTGGTTCACATCATCCTTCCCTGGGCGCTGCTGGCCCTGGCACGTGCCGTTGGTGCCGACCGGAGGGATCTCGTCCTGTCCGGACTCGTGGGCGCTCACCTACTCACCGATCAGGAGCGGGCCGAGCTCGATCGCTTCTCCCACGAGAAGGTCACTGACCTCGCCCACCTCGACGAGGAGGAGCAGGCTGCAGTGAGCGCCGAGGACGGGGCCGACGAAGACGCCTCCCAGGAGGAGATCGAGTCCGACCGCGACCGGGGTGGAGCTGATGAGGAGGTCGGTGCAGCGGAGTCGGTAACGGTCGGCGAGCCTCGTGAGCCTCACGATGCCTCCGATGCGGTCGCTGCCGAGGGTGACCTGCCTGAGACTGAGAAGTACGGCTACGGCTCGGCCACGGCGGCCGCTGTCGCCGGTCTGCTGCTGAGCGTCGTCGTCGCGGCCGCCCCCGCCACAGCGGCGGTGCTGGCCGTCATCCTTCTCCTGCTGTCCGTGACGACACGACGCGGGTTCAAGCTCGTCCTCACCCTGGTTCCCATGGTGGTCACCGCCGCCCCGGCCTGGTGGGGCGCCTGGCGCCTGGGGCAGAGGGCCGGTTGGGTCGAGGGAGCTCGGTTGCTGCTGACCGATATCGGTCTACCCGTCCGGGTGCCGACGCCGAGCAGCCTCGACCTGCTGGCCGGCTCACCAGTGGCCATGGGTGCCATCGCCGGCTCCGGGGCCTGGAGCATCCTGGTCCGGGGACTGCTGCTGCTCGTCCCGGTCCTCGGCATCGTCGGCCTGTTCATCTCCCGGCGCGTCCGGGTGGCCCGAACCGGCATCCTCCTGGCCCTGGGCGGTCTAGCTCTGGCCGGGATCTCGGTGCGCATGCCCACTGGGCTGGGCGGTGACGTCTCCGGCTCGGGCCTGGCCCCCGTCAACGGCTGGGGCGGTGTCGGGGTCTCTCTGGCGCTGAGCGGGTTCCTCACCGCGGCCCTTCCCGCCGGCGAGGCCATCTGGAGCACGATCGGACGGCGTGCCACAGGCGGTAGCAGGACCCTGAGTCGCCAGCACCGCAAGGACGCCGAGACTGCCGCTGCCTCCTCCGCGCTGTCCGTGCTGTCCACAGTGTCCGGTGATGGCCTGCGTCGGCTGAGGACGGGCTTCGTGGTCGCCGCCTGCCTCGTCCTGCTGGCTCCGGTGACGGTCGGTGCCGTCTGGTCCTACCAGGCCCATCGCGGCAGCAATCCCCAGGTCCTGGCGCTGCGCCCCACTACCCAGCAGGTCCCCCTCATCGCCGAGCAGTTCCAGGGTTCGGCCACGGCCGGCCGGGTCCTCAAGCTCACCTCCACCTCTGAGGGGTTTCAGGCCACGATCTGGCGCGGACCCGGAACTCAGATCAGCGACGCCCTGCCGGGGGCGGTCAACGCCCAGGCGCGCAGCCGCGCCTCAGGTGCACTGAACGATCCTCGTCTGAGACCCACCAGGACCGGTCAGACGGGGCGCAGTACGGCCTCCGGTGAGGGTCTCGTCCTGGAGGACACGGCCGACGCCGAGCTCGCCCAGATCGTCACCCGTGCCACCGCCGGGCAGGATACGGAGGTCGCCGACGCCCTGGCGGCACACGGGATCGCCGTCGTCCTGCTGACCGACAAGGAGGGCGACGCCGTCACCGCCGAGGCCCGAGTGGGACTGGCCTCCACACCCGGACTGGAGCAGCTCGCTCAGACCGCCGCGGGCAACTCCTGGCGCGTTACCTCATCGGCGTACCCCGACTCGGCCCGCCTGAATCTCATCGACGAGGGCGGAGAGGCGACTCCGGTCGCGTCCACCGGTGCCGGATCCGGGACCCGCACCCGGATCCCCGTCGGCTCCGGCACCCGCACGCTGGTCATGGTGGAGCGGGCCGACGCCGGCTGGAGGGCCACTCTTGACGGTCGGCGCCTCCAGGCCACCACGGTCCCCGCTCAGGACGGCAGCTGGAAGCAGGGCTTCGCCGTCGGATCCGAGGGCGGGGAGCTGGTCATCACCCACACCCGCCGGTCCACCGCCGCCGCGACCTACACGATCTGGATCGTCTGGGCCCTGACCCTGGTGGCGGCACTGCCCCTGCGACGCGGAAAGGAAATGGCCTCATGACTCAGCCTCACGATGACGATTCCCGCCGTCGGCAGGACGAGGACGCGCAGGACCAGCACGGGGACCAGCAGGGCAGCCGGCGGAAGGGGCGGCACAGCCATCAGGAACCGTCCGAGTCGCAGTCCCTCGAGCACGGGACGCTCCCGGAGACGGACCAGGCCGATGACGAGGTCGTCACGGACGAGGCCGGCGAGGAGCCCCGTGCCGGATCCGGGGTCGGGCCCGTCGGGGACAGCCCGGACAGCGCCACCAGCCAGGATCAGGGCCACGACCAGCAGCCTGAATCAGGTGGTGATGCTCCCGAGCAGGACTCGGTCGAGGTCGAGGCGGACCATGACGAATCGGCCGGTTCGGACGGCGACGACACTGCCGAAGCCTCTGACTCCGCCGGCTCCGCTGACGTCCCTGAAGCTACTGATGCCGGGGACTCGGCCGAGGCCGACGACTCCGACGCCGAGGCTGCGAGCCGATCGGAGACCGACGCCTCCTCCCGGAGGCGTCGTACCAGGGCCGGACGGCGCTCTCGCACCGTGGGGCAGTCGATCGTCCGTGGCATTGGCATCCTGACCTCGGTCGCACTCGCCGGCGCCGTCGGGGGAGTCGCCTGGTGGGGCTACACCGCACCGCGTACACCGACCCCGCAGCTGGAGGCTCTCCGACTGACCGAACCTAGAGCCGCCACCACTTACGTGTGCCCTCACGCCCCCACCAATACGCTGCGGGGCACCGACGTCGGCGCCGTAGAATCCACCACCACCATCGTTCCCGCGGACGGGGCTGAGTCGATCCAGTCGGCCACCTACGCCGGCAAGTCGATCCCCGTTGACGCCGCCACCTCCATGAACGCCGCCGAGGGAGGCATCCTCAGCCTCGCTCCTACTGGTGGTCGGGTGGCCAACGCCGTCGGCTCGGTCGCCACCGTGACGAAGAGCGGTGACCTGCGGGGACTCACCACCGCTCCCTGCGCCCAACCGGGTGCCATGTCCTGGATCGTGGGCGGCTCCATCGCGGCGGGCTCGTCGGCCGAGCTGCGTCTGACCAACCCCGGCGCCACCCCGGCGACGGTGAAGGTGAACCTCTACGGATCCATCGGCCGCCTGAGTCTGCCCAGTAACGGGGAGGTCACTGTCCCGGCAGGCGGTTCCTCCTCGCTGGTCCTGGAGACGAAGGGCAGCCAGGACCCACGCATCGCTGTGTCCATCGAGGCCGACGGGGGTTCCGTGGTCCCCACCCTCGTCACCGAGTCCCTCGATGGTGAGACCCCCGCTGGCACCGACGTCATCACCCCGGGAGCTGCCCCGGCCACCGACCTCGTGGTGCCCGGCGTGGAGATCGTTGAGCCGGCCACACAGGGCGAGGTTCCCGACGCCAAGACCAGCGCGGACTCCTCCGACACCCCGGCAGTGCGCATCGTCAACCCGGGACAGGCTCCGGCGACGGTGTCGGTGACCATGCTCAGCAAGGACGGTGCCCACCCCCTGGCCGGTGCGCAGTCGGTGACCATTGATGCGGGTTCCGTCTTCGACATCCAGCTGGCTGGCGTGGCCGCGGGTACCTACGGTGTGCAAGTCACCTCGAGTGCGCCGGTGGGAGCGGCGGTTCGCATGGTGCGCAGCGGCGGTGAGTACCCCGCGCGCTCCAAGGCCCTCGTCCACGATCAGGCTTGGGCACAGGCCGCCCTTCCCGGCGCTGCGGACTCCGGCCTGCTGGCGGTGCCGCGCGCGGCCTCCCTGACCTCTTCGGTGACCGTGGCCAACAGCGGCCCCGCCACGTCTCTGACGCTGTCCTCCCTTGATGGCTCCTGGAGTCAGGACGTCACTGTCGCCAAGGGCAGCGCCGTCGTCGTTGAGGTACCGGCCAAGGTTGCTGCGGTCCGCCTGAGCGCTGCTGGCAGCTCCTCAGGGCAGTCGCGCACACCCAGCGGACTGGCCGCCGCCACCGTTGTCACGGCGCAGGCCGGAGGACAGCTGGCTGGGACGCTCATCTCGACGGTTTCTGCTCAGCCCGACGCCGCCGCTCAGGCCCAGCGCCGCATCCTCCTGGGCTGACGCAACGCCCCCTTTTCGCCCGCCGGCACTCCTCGCGCAGCCCAACGGAAGAACGGTAGGGCTCCGCAAAACCCGCCCGGCTCGGAGAAGTGCGCCGTCGGCTCACAGACTCGAGCCCGGGTCGATCTCCTCGGGGCGGCGTCCCAGCATGAGGGCGACCTGCTCGACGACGACGCGGCGCACCAGATCGGCCAGATCCGCCTCATCCGTGGCCCGAGAGGCCACCGGGCGCCGGTAGATGACGACCCGTGCCGGCAACCCCGCACGCGGTTCCGCCGTGAAGCCGCGCCCCAGCACCACCGAGCGCTCCCAGGGTGCAGGGTCGGAGGGCGGCACCTCCTCCACCGCGAACTGGATCTGGTCCACCGACGGCCAGTGCCTGGCCAGGTCCTGGGCCGTTTCCACGACGAGCTCATCGAAGCGTTCGGCTCGTGTACGCCAGGCCGGAAGGTTCGGCGGCAGAAGCGGACCGCGCAGCCCCCGGCCGTGACGATCACGACGCCTGCCCGGGCGCCGCGCCGGCATTGTGGCGGATCGCGGCGGAATCGGCCCGGGTGAGAAGGGAAACAGCTCAGTCACGTCAGCCAGCCTAGGCGCCGCCTGGATGACCGCCGGGCAACGGCACGGTAACCTGCGGGCGTGAGAAGAGTCCGACACTGCCGCAAGCCCGGCTGCGAGCGCCCAGCCGTGGCCACCCTGACTTCCGTCTACGCGGACTCCACCATTGTGCTGGGGCCACTGGCCACCGAGGCTCAGCCCGAGGCCTATGACCTGTGCGAGAAGCACGTCTCCTCCTTCACGGCGCCCCGTGGCTGGCAGATCATCCGCCTGGCCACCGAGTTCGAGCCCGCGCCCCCCAGCGAGGATGACCTCCTGGCCCTGGCCGACGCTGTCCGCGAGGCCTCCCGCGCCCCGCGACCGGTTGCCTCACCGGCCGAGCACCGCCCCCGGCCAGGCGGGATCATGCCTGCCTCTCTGACCGCCCCGCTGCCGCCCCCGCCGGAGGTCGCCGAGGACGAGATTCTACGGCGCGGCCACTTGCGGGTCCTGCGCGGGCAGAAGGATGACGCATGAGCCACGACGCCCGCGTTCCCGGTCCCGACGAGCAGGGGCCGGTGCTCTCCTCCGTGCTGCGCTCCAGCCTGCGTTGCCCGTTGAGCGGGCAGGAGCTCGCTGACGGCGTCGACGACACCGGTCACCCGGTACTCATCTCCCCAGCCGTGGGCCTGGCCTACCCGGTGCGCGACGGCGTCCCGATCCTCCTGGTCCACGAGGCCCTGCGCGCTCCCGCGCACTTCTGACCCCCGGTACCGAGCCGGCTGGACGCAGCCATTCAGGTGCTTCCCCGCGAGGTCCAGGACGGAGCTGCTCAGCGGCGTCGGGCTTCTCGACCGACGCCGTAGGGCGGGCGCGCCATGTCTCGGAGCACATCCTCCTCCAGACGGCGGTCGCGGCTCTCCAGTACTAGCTCGCGGTTACGCCGCTCGGTGAGCACCGCGGCGAGGAACCGCTCAGGGTGCGTGCCCGCAGGAGGCGGGGGAGAGACGTAGTCCTGGACCTGGGATGCCAGCTCTATCCCCAGACGGTGGCGGGAGACGGGTGTCAGGACTGAGGCCCGCTGCAGGAAGGTCCGGGCCGTCAGACTCAGCTCCCCCGGTAGAGCGCGCAGGTCCGTTCCCGCCGCCCACTGCGTCAGCTCGGGGGGCATGAGCAGGGGCGGAGTGGCGGATGAGCGATTCCGGTCACGAACCACATAGGTGCCGGCCAGCATGTCTCCGAACCGCTTGCCCCGTTTGGTGACGATGCTGGCGCACAGCGCCGGTACGGCCCAGGTCGCCCAGATCTCGACGATGGCGAGCAGCGCGCGCACCAGGCAGTGGCGAAACCTCACGGTACCGCCGTCGTCGCGCACCACCCGGGTCCCGGTCACCATACGGCCCAGGCTCCGGCCTCTACTGAGCAGCTCAACGAGCAGGGGGATGACGACCATCCAGGCCAGCACGACCAGGGAGATGAGGACTCTGTACAGAGCGAGGTGCCCGGCCAGCGCCGACTCGGGGCCGGTGCCCAGGATCAGGGCCCTCACCGCGAGGACGGACAGTAGACCGCCCAGCGAGTAGGCGGTGTAGTCGATGATCCCCGACATCATGCGGTTGACGGCTGTTGCCGGGATGACCTCCAGGGCGACGGCCTCACCGGTGACCATGAGCTCGCGCTCGATCATCCGCTCGGAGGATGTGGACGACTCGGTCACCATGACAGACTCCTTGCGTGGATCTTGATGCCTTCGCTGCAGCGCACCGTGATCAGTGGGAACGCCTCGACGTCCTCGTGTCGCGTCGTCACCTCAGCGGCGCTGAGACCGACGAGCTCGTGGCTCTCTACCGCATCTGCGCCCGTCACCTGTCGCGGGTGCGCTCGGCGGCGCCGGATCCGCAGCTGATTGCCGAGCTGTCCTCCCGAGTGGCGACGGCCCGCGGCCGCCTGACTGGGACCCGTGAGGTTCGGACTCCCGCGGTACGTCGGTTCGTGCTTGAGTCCGTGCCGGCGGCTCTCTACCGGATCCGTTGGTGGACCTGCGGGGTCATGGTTGCTGAGATTGCTCTGGCGCTCGTGGTGGGGGTGTGGGCCCTGCACAGCCCGGAGGCCATGGCCGCCCTGGGGAGTCCCGAGAAGCTGGACGAGTATGCCCATGAGGCCTTCGAGTCCTACTACTCCACTTACTCCGCCCCCGACTTCGCCGCCCAGGTATGGACCAACAACGCCCGGATCGCGGCGATCTGTGTAGCCAGCGGAATCACGGGGATTCTGCCGCTCTACATGCTCTACGCCAACGCCGTCGCCGTCGGGCGGGCCGGGGCGATCATGGCCGACCACGACATGCTCGGGGTGTTCTTCTCGCTCATCTCGCCTCATGGGCTGCTGGAGCTGACCTGCATCTTCATCGCCGGCGCTGCCGGCCTCAAGCTGTTCTGGACCATACTGGTCCCCGGCCCTCGCAGCCGCTCGGCGGCGCTGGCAACGGAGGGCCGCGCCCTCATCACGGTGGCTGTCGCCCTGACCGCCGCCCTGGCCGTCGCCGGTTTCATCGAGGCCTTCGTGACCCCGGCTCCCATTCCCTGGCCGGTCAAGATCACCATCGGAGCCGGCGCCTTGGCACTGTTGTGGGCCTACACCCTGATCCTGGGACGCTCCGCCGTCCAGGCAGGAGCTACGGGAGACCTCGAGGAGGATGAGGCCGGTTACGTCCAGCCAGAGGTCGGCTGACCGGTGCGCCGCAGGAGGGTGTCCCAGCATCACAGCCGCCCCGCTGCCTTGAGGTCCAGGTAGCAGTCGGCCAGAGCCGGGGCGATTCCCTGGTCCGGGGCCTCAACGACCTCGACTCCGCCGCGGCGCAGGCGGCGGCGCACGGCGTCGAGCTCCACGAGGTCCTTCTCCGCGGATGCGGCCACGTACACGGAGTCGGCGTCATCGCGCGCGGCCCGCAGATCCTCCAGCTCCGGGTCCAGGGCTGAGGCGAGAACGACCGTGTGGTCATGGGCCAGCGACGTCAGTGTTCGGAGCATCGGCGCATCTCCTCCGCTGCCGTCCAGAGCGGAGATGACGACCACCAGGGCACGCTGCGAGAGGGACGTGTGCACCCGGGAGGCCAGGAGGGGCCAGTCGAGCTCGGTCAGGCGCGGCTCCACATCCGTCAGGTTCTCAGCCAGTGCAGTCATGAGCACCGGTCCGCTACTGCCCCGCACCTGGGCGCGCATCGAGTCGTCCATGGCCAGGACATCGACCCGGTCACCAGCGCGTGAGGCCAGGGCGGCCAACAGCAGGGTCGCCTCGATCTGGGCGTCGAGACGAGGGGCGTCGCCCAGTCGAGCCGCAGACAACCGTCCCGAGTCGATGACGATGAGGACGCGCCGGTCACGCTCGGGACGCCAGGTACGCACCAGGACCTCGCCCCGGCGCGCGGTGGAACGCCAGTCGATGGACCGTACGTCATCGCCGACGACGTACTCGCGCAGGGAGTCGAACTCGGTTCCCTCGCCGCGCACCATGACCGCGCTGCGCCCGTCCATCTCCCGCAGCCGGGCCAGACGCGAGGGCAGATGACGGCGAGAGCGGAAGGCCGGCAGGACCCGGACGGTGGCCGGAACGTTGAGGGAGGCCTGACGCCCTGCGATGCCGAGAGGGCCCATCACCCTGACGGTCAGTGGACCCGCGTCGCGCTCTCCTCGGCGTTGAGGCGTCAGCACTGTGGAATGACGGCGCCGCTGAGCCGGAGGGATGGTCATGCTCCCGCGCTCGTGGACCGCTCCAGCGCTCGGGGGCCAGGCATCGCGCAACAGGAGCCGGACTGTGCGCCGGCCGGTGTTGGCCAGCGTCAGTGTCGAGGTGATCGACTCACCCAGCCGCACTCCGTGGCCCACTGCCCGCGATGCCCTTAGCAGGCGGGGTGAGGGCGCGTAGGCGACGTCGATCACGACGAGGACCAGGACTACGCCGGCCCAGGCCAGCACGGCTGCCGGGCGCGGCGCGATGAAGGCCAGGACGATCCCCGGGAGCAGCGCCCACACGGCGCGCATCGTCAGGAACATGCCACTCCTGTCGTGAGTCGGTCAGATGATCGGTTACGTGTTCTGTGGTGTCGCCGGCCTGGGCCTCAGCGCGGTACTGGCACGCTCCTGAGCACGGACTCGATGACGGACTGAGGGGTGATGCCCTCCATCTCGGCCTCTGCGCGCAGCTGGATGCGGTGGCGCAGCGTCGGCAGGGCCAGGGCCTTGATGTCGTCGGGGGTTACGAAGGACCTCCCGGCCAGCCATGCCCAGGCCCGTGATGCGGCCAGGAGCGCGGTGGCGCCACGGGGCGAGACCCCCAGGGACACCGAGGGCATGGAGCGGGTGGCACGTACGAGGTCGACCGCGTAGGCCAGGACCTCCGGGGTGACTCCGACGGTGCTCACCTGGGTGCGCGCCAGGGCCAGGTCCTGGGCTCCGGCCACCGCCTGTAGTCCCGCCGAGAGCAGGTTTCGTGGATCGAAGCCCGAGGCGTGCCGGGAGAGAACCTCGATCTCCTGAGCCCGCTCGGGTAGGGGCAGTACCAGCTTGAGCAGGAAGCGGTCCAGCTGGGCCTCCGGCAGCGGGTAGGTCCCCTCGTACTCCACCGGGTTCTGGGTGGCGATCACCATGAAGGGATCGGGCAGTGCGCGGGGCTCACCGTCAACCGAGACCTGACGCTCCTCCATGGCCTCCAGCAGGGCCGACTGCGTCTTGGGAGGGGTACGGTTGATCTCGTCGGCCAGGAGCAGGTTGGTGAAGACCGGTCCGGCGCGGAAGGAGAACTGCGCGCTGCGGGAGTCGTAGATGAGAGAGCCGGTGACGTCACCGGGCATGAGATCGGGCGTGAACTGGATGCGCTTGGTCTCCACGTCCAGGGCAGTGGCCAGCGATCGCACCAGCAGGGTCTTGGCGACTCCGGGAACCCCCTCGAGCAGGACGTGCCCACCGGCAAGCAGGGCGATGACCAGTCCGGTGACTGCGGCCTCCTGACCGACGACGGCCTTGCTCACCTCGCTGCGCACGGCCACCAGTCGCCGGCGCGGGTCGTTACCCACGTCCGTCTGGGCAGTCGGCTGGGCGATGCCACTGGTCCCCGGGGTGCTCGGTGCCTGGTGGGCAGATGGCGGGTGAGGATCACCATTGCCCGCGCCGACGGCGCTCGGGTCGTGGATGGAATCGGTGCTGTCCGTGCTCATGCGGAGTGAACCTCGCTCTCGAGTTGGTCAAGCTGAACGGCCAGGGTGGCCAGGGCCCGGTCACTGCTCGGCGGCGGACCGTAGAGAAGGGCGTCCACCGTGGCCGGGACAATACCGGAGGCCTGGGCGACAGCGGCTATCACGTCACCGCGCGAGGCCCCGGGAGGCAGACCCAGGGCTGCCCCTAGACGCAGTGCGGTTCCCGAGCGCAGGGCCTCGGCCGCCCGGGGACGGTCCGAGCCCTGGCGGTACAGGCGCCCGCGCGCAACGGTGGTCTCGGTGGAGCGCACGACGACGGGCAGGTCCTCACTCATGATGCGACCGAAGCGACGGCCCTGGACGATGGCCAGGACGCCGGCCATGACGACGAGCTGGAAGATGAGGACCGGTAGCCAGACGGGCGTGGTCGGGGAGTTCCACACGGTGGGGGTCTCAAGGTGCTGTCCGTCCAGCCATAGGACACGGTCGTGGTGGCCCAGTGCGCGCACGGCCAGGGCCGCATGGCCCTCCTGAGTCAGGCGCGCGTTGGTGACTGGAGCGGCATCGGGCAGAACGCGCAGCGTGGCGCCACTGGTCAGAGTGTCGCTGGCATAGGCGTAACGGTCTTCGCCCACGGGGAAGCAACCGATGGCGTCGTCGTCGCCCTCGAGCGACACCGAGGCGTGCGCTCCGGCCAGGCTCTGAGCGGCTTGGGCATCGGCGTCGGCACACTGCGCGGTCAGGCTCGTGGACTCAGGAGATGCGGAGCCCTTGGTGGTCATGTCCGTCAACCCCGTCAGTGCGTCGCTACCGCCTTTGGCGCCAACGACGACGACGTCCCCGCCCGCGCGGGCCAGGGCCTGCCTGTCCTCCCGGCTGAGAAGGTCGGCGTTGACCACGGCAATGGTGGCCCCGCTCCGACTCGCATCCAGCGCCTCGGAGACGTTGCCCGCCTGGCTCACGGAGATGCCCTCCTGGCGCAGCAGCTCGGCAACGGCCATCGTCCCTGAACCCTTGGGATTGTCGATCGCCAGCGGAGTGTTGGAGGTGACGGGTGTGGTCCACAGGCCGATGAGGGTGGGGATGAGTATGAGGGCCAGGGCGATGGCGACCGGGCGCCACCGGTGCCACCTTTGTGACCAGCGCGGATTCGTCACCTGGTCACCGGTGGCACCCGTCTGGGAGGGGCCCTGTGGAGAGTGCGACGTCTGCGCAGACGCGTTCGTGGGTGTGCTCATGCCGGTGCCCCCGGGGCCGTGGCCGAGGTCGTGACGAGGGGCTGGTGATGCTTGGCGGGCAGCGTCGTCCTGGCAACCTGGTCGGCCAGTACTCGCATCTGCTCGTCCTGGGACCGGGTCGAGACCACGTGACCATAGAGAACGGCGTCGAACAGGTGCGCCGCATCGTACAGTGGGGGCACGACCTGGTGCTCGCCGAGGGCCTGATGCGTCAGGGTTGCGGCCTCCAGGGCTGTCATACCCGGGTACTCGTCGATGATTCCGCGTTCATCGAGGGAACGGATGATGGCGCGGAAGCGTTCGACGACGGCGGTGGCGAAGTCGGCTTGTGCGGCCGCCTCATCCGCCGCCCGGGTCAGGGTAACGGCGTCGCGGTCGTCGGTGAGCACCGACAGCGAGGGCTTCGCGACCCGATGCGCTGAGGAGATCCTGGTCAGCAGGAGGATCAGCAGTGCGATGCCGACGGCGATGACGATGACGACGATGACCGTCGATACCCAGGAGGGGACCCCGGGGACCATGCTGCCGGTGTCGAGATGATCCAGGATCCATCTCCAGATCCGGTCCCACAGGTTGGGCTTCTCGTGGTAGATCTGACGGGAGAGTTCTTTCTCTGCGGCTCGCCGTGCCTCATCGGCGTCGGGGGTCGCGGGGGCCTTGAGACTGATCGTACTGAGGCTGACCACAGGCGGCTCACACTCCGGCGGCGCGCCGCAGCTCCACGTCCAGGCCCTCGGAGCGCATCCGCAGGTCGGTGTAGATAAGGGCGTTGACAGCGGAGTCGAAGGGAAGTGTGGCGGCGGTGACGATGTTGCCGAGCAGAACCGACACACCCAGGGCGAGGATCCGAGCACTCGGTGCCGCAGCGGCGAACACCCCGGCGGACAGCATGCTTATCGGAGTTGTCACTATCGCGCTAGCGAGGCTCATGATGAGTAAGGAAAGGATCTGAATCCCCACGACCCTCCAGAAGTAGCCGCGGGTCAGGGCCCACGAGCGAGAGATCCCCTCGAAGACACCGACGTTCTCCAGAATGAGTGCCGCCGGCGCCAGGCTCAGCTTGCAGTACAGGGCGAATATCCCCAGGCCGACAAGCGCCACGAGAAGGAAGAGCCCCAGGATCGTCAGAAGGATGGTTCCTACAGCGTCGTCAGGAGAGGCGCTATCGACGTCGGGGATGCGGAGACCGAAGAAGAAGGCGAAGAAGACCCCGATGGCTGCCGCTAAAACGGCAGTGAAGACGAGCTGGATGATGACTGCCTGGCCGATGAGTGCCCACACGCGCGGCTTGGTCCGTTGCCACACGTCGCTCAGGGATGCCTTGCGACCCAGGATGGTGCGTGAGACGGTCACGATGAGCAGGCCGGTGAGAATCGAGGAGGCGAACATCGTCAGGATGCTGTTGACACCGGACTGGGCGTAGAGGCCGAACAAGGATGACCACTGCTTCTCCAGGTCGGCCGCGTCGGGTTGGCTGGAGGAGGAGTAGGGCGAGGAAGTGCCGAGCCGGTCGAAGAAGTAGGTGGTACCCAAGGCAGAGATGAGGCCGAGGATCGTCATCACTACCAGCGAGGGGATGAACATCGCCTTGGGATTGGCGCGTAGGGACTCGAAGGAGCCTCCGAGGATCTCCCCGATGGACAGCGGCCGCAGTGGGATGATTGACGGCTTGGGCGCCAGGACCGACGCGTAGCCTCCGTATCCCGGGGTTCCGGAGGCGCCCGGGCCTGCCGGACCACCGGGATGAGGAGGATAGCCGGTGCCGGCAGGACCCTGGCCGCCGTACGTTCCGTAACCCGGCTGGCCGCCGGGGGCATTGGGAGGGTAGCCGGGAGGCGGGCCGGGCTGACCGACCGGAGGCGTCTGGTAGTTGCCGTAGCCGGGGTACGGGGATCCCTGTGGCGAGCCCTGTGACGGGTAGGGGAAGGGAGAGGTGTCTGTGAACGCTCCGGCGTCGGGGGCCTGCCATCCGTCCTGGTCGCCTCCAACGAAACCGTTTCCTGAGGCGGCAGGAGCCTCGCGGCTCGGGTCTCCGCCCGGGTTGAGGCCGTCGGGGTGCGGGTCGGTACTCATGGTCCCATGCTGTCACGCCTTCCCGTTGCTGCGCTCTCCCCCTGGAGGAGGAAATCTCGATGCAGGGTCGCCGGCGGCCTTGTGAGGGTGTCCGGGCGGCGCCACGAAGGTCACGGTTTGGATGCAATATTCCTGGCTCGCGTGTGCGCCTGCGTTACTTTTTTCCCGGAACTGAAGGGAATCTCTTAAATTCCTGAAGAAATTGTGAACGTCGTCTCGGTGGCCCAGATGTCCCTTGGGACATGGGGCTCATGCCAAGATACGGGCTATGAGCACGCGCATTCTGGTCGTCGACGACGATGCATCCCTGGCCGAGATGATCGGCATCATGCTGGAGTCGGAGAGCTACACGCCCACCCTTTGTCATGACGGAGCCAAGGCCCTGGACGCCTTCCATGAGGTCAACCCCGACCTCGTTCTCCTCGACCTCATGCTGCCGGGGCTCGACGGCGTCGAGATCTGCAGGCTCATCCGCTCAGAGTCCGACGTGCCGATCATTATGCTGACCGCGCGGACCGACACCCAGGACGTCGTCGCCGGTCTGGAGGCCGGGGCTGACGACTACGTGACCAAGCCCTTCAAGTCCAAGGAGCTGCTGGCCCGCGTCTCGACCCGTTTGCGCCGTACCAACCCGGGAGCGGCCGAGCACGTGCGCGCCGGTGACCTCGACATCGACGTCGCCGGTCACCAGGTCAAGCGCGGCGACTCGGTCATCGCCCTGACTCCGCTGGAGTTCGAGCTGCTGGTCACCCTGGCTCGCTCGCCGTGGAAGGTCTTCACCCGCGAGGAGCTGCTCAGCCAGGTGTGGGGATACCAGCACCCGGCCGATACCCGCCTGGTCAACGTTCACGTCCAGCGCCTGCGGGCCAAGATCGAGAAGGACCCCGAGCGTCCCTCGATCGTGGTGACGGTGCGCGGTGTCGGCTACAGGGTCGGCGAATCCGCGTGAGCGACGGCGCATCGGGCGCCCTACAATGAACCCGATGCGTAATTCAGTGGGCACGTCGATGGGATCATCGGTGGGCACTGCGGAGGAACGGCTCGTTCGGCGTCTGCCCTTGCCGGGGCTGCTGCGCCGCAGTCTTGAGGTGCGCATGGTGTGTACCGCCACAGTCATCGGCCTGCTTCTCATCGCGCTGCTGCTGACCTTCGTGACCGACCGGATCCGGTCGGAGGTATTCGCCGATCAGCGGGACGTCATACTCGCCGACGCCGCACTGCGTGCCAGCGTTGCCCAGGCCGAGTTCGACTCGACCACCGCCGTGACCGTTGATGAGGTCTCCGCAACTGCGGAGCAGCAGGTCAACAACGCCAAGAACTCGATCTCCTCCTCGGGAGGGGTGGGTGTTCTCATGCTGCGCAATGAGCAGGAGACCTCGACGACGGTCGTCAACGACCTGGAGACCGATACTCGTCTGCGCTCCCTCATCACCGACGAGATGTCGCAGGCCCTCGACGAGGGCGGGGCGCGCTCGCAGTACTGGCAGTCGGTGGCCGTGCCCAATGATGAGGGAGGCACTGACCCGGGTCTCATCGTCGGCACCCGGGTGAGTCTGCCGCTGGCCGGCGAGTACGATCTCTACCTCGTCTACAGCCTGGCCGGGGAACAGCGCATCGTCTCCCTGGCCTCGCGCAACATCACCATTGGCGGCCTGGGCTTTCTGGCCATCCTTATCGTCGTGGTGTGGGCCTTCACCCGCTGGGTGCTCAGTCCTGTGCGGCACACCGCCCGGGCCGCCGAGCGTCTGGCCTCTGGGTTGCTGGCCGAGCGGCTGAGCATCGAGGGGGAGGATGAGATCTCCACCCTGGCCAGATCCTTCAACCATATGGCGACCTCATTGGAGGACCAGATCGAGCGGTTGGAGTCCCTGTCCAAGGTGCAACGACTCTTCGTCTCCGACGTCTCCCACGAGCTGCGTACCCCGCTGGCCTCCATCCGCCTGGCCACCGAACAGATTCAGGACGCGCGCGAGGAGATCTCCGACCCCTTCGCCCTGCGCAGCATCCAGGTCCTGTCCAGCTCGGTCGACCGCTTCGAGACCATGCTCACCGACCTGCTGGACATCTCCCGCATCGACTCGGGCAACGTCAAGCTGCGCCTGGAGGAGGTCGACCTCGCCCAGGTGGTCGACACCGTCGTCGAGACCACCCAGTTCCACTTCGACGCCACCGGCACTGAGCTGCGCCTCCATCTTCCCGAGGAACCCGCCATCGCCGAGGTCGACGTCACCCGGGTTGAGCGCATCATCCGTAACCTCGTGGTCAACGCGCTCGAGCACGGCGAGGGCAAGCCGCTGGATGTCACCGTCGCCGTGGACGACGACGCGGTCGCGGTGCGGGTACGCGACCACGGGATCGGAATGAGCCCCGACGTCGTCGCCAAGGTCTTCGACCGCTTCTACCGCGCCGACCCCTCGCGCAAGCGCAGCTTGGGAGGCACCGGCCTGGGCCTGTCCATCGCCATGGAGGACGCCCGTTTGCACGGCGGCCGTCTATCGGCCTGGGGGTGGCCGGCTGACGGCGCCTCCTTCCTCCTGGTCCTGCCCCGCACCCAGGGCGCCGACGGCGGCCCTGGCCGGCTGGGCGGCCCCGGCCCCCTTGAGCTCGTTCCGCAGGATGCACCCGCAGTGGCCCGCGCCGGTATCCCGGTCGATGAGGAGTCCTCCTTCTCCCCGGTCGGCCCCCTGGGGCCCGCGCCCGCCACGCGCCGGGCGCGTCAGAGCGTCGTCCTGGGCGACATCCCCCTGGCCGGGGAGAGCCACGACGCCGTCACCGAGGACGTCGGTCGTGTCGTCGTCGTCCTGCCCGGTCAGGAGCCGGCCACCCGCACGCCCGAAGAGGCCGACGAGGAGGGACGACGTCGATGAAGCGGCCGAAGAGACTCAGCATGCTCACCGACGCTTGTGAGCGCATCGGGAGCACCGCCGGCTCTGTGTCCTCGTTGCTGACGCGCCGCAGCGCGCTGGGACTGCTGAGCGCCGGTGCCGCGGGTGTGCTGGCGGGGTGCACGGCGCTGCCCACCTCCAGTGGCGTCACCCGCTCCGGGGTCGCCGCCTCCGGCACCAACGCCCTGATCGAGACCGCACCGGGCCCCAGGGAGAGCGACTCGGCCGAGGATATCGTCAACGGCTTTCTGCGAGCGGCCATTGCCGGGTTCTCCGACGACTTCGCCACCGCCAAGCAGTTCCTCACTGAACGCACCGCCGCGCAGTGGAAGCCCCTGGAGACGGTGAGCGCCTACAACGGTTCGACTGAGCCTCAGGTCTCCGTCGCTGCGGACGGCTCCTTCACGGTGACCTCCGCTCAGGTGGGGGTGCTGGACTCCCTGGGGGTCTTCACCCCGGCGCAGGAGGGAGCCACCTACACCGGTGAGTTCTCCCTGGCGACCAACTCCACCGGGCAGTGGCGCATCGTTGGCCTGCCCCAGGGGATCCTGCTGCCCCTCTCCCGGCTTATGCAGAACTTCGCGGTCAGCTCCCTGGCCTTCCTGTCACGGGACCGGACCAGGTTCGTCTCCGAGCTGAGGTGGTACCCGCGCAGCTCGCAGGCCGACTCGCTCATCTCCGGGCTGCTGGCCGGGCCCTCTTCCTGGTTGTCGGATGGGACCACCAACCTCATCCCGCGCAATGCGGAGCGGGCCAGCCGGGGCGTCGTCGTCGAGGCGGGGACCGCGACCGTTCACCTGAGCGCGGACTCCGACCCCGCCTCGGAGGAGGCCCGCCGGCTCATGGTGGCCCAGATCGAGCAGAGCCTCGTCCAGATCAGCGGCATCGACCGGGTCCGGGTGCTCGCGGGCACCGTTGACCTCGGTGCGCCCGCCCAGCTGACGCCGATGGCCCCGGAGGTGGGCGGCATCGTGGGGATGTCGGAGGGTTCCGTCGTGCGCGGTACCGGGGCCAGGCGCATCACCCTGGCGACCGACCGGGTACTGGGGACCAGTGACGCCCGCAGCCCGAGTCTCGGAGCGGATGGGGCCGTCTACGTGCTGTCGGCCTCCAGCCTGCTGCGTCTGCCTCAGGGGCAGGACTCCGCCTCCGTCATCCTCTCGGTGGGCGACCCCTCCGCAGGCGCTGGTGGACTGGGGGCGCCGCTGGGTGACCGGCACGGTTGGGTCTGGTTGCTGGCCGAGGGGCAGCTCACTGCTGTCAACGGCTCGGGACAGCGTGCCGCCCTGAAGTCGTCCTGGTTGTCGCAGAGCGCGATCGTGGCCTTCGACCTGTCCGTGGAGTCCGAGCGCATCGCTGTGCGTAGAGCCGATGGGCGGGTCGCCGTCGCCGCGATCATCAGGGACCAGGAAGGCCGCCCCTCGGGGCTGGGGCCCGCCCTGGAGATGCCTCGCGCCAGCGGCGGGGGAACGCGCGGGATCTCCTGGTGCGCCCCGAACGCCGTGTGCGTCCTGGCCGACGGCGGTAGTGAGGGGGGAGGAGTGCCCGAGGTGCGTCTCATCCAGGTCGGCGGCGCCGTCAACACGCTCGTGGGAGTGCGTGGGGCGCGCTCGGTCATCTCCGACCGCTCCGAGGAGTCCCTCATCATCATCGACGAGGCGGGGCAGACCTGGCAGCGCCGCGGGACGATGTGGCGGGTACTCACCTCGGAGGTCACCGACCCCTCCTTCCCTCTTCCCTGAAGCGGCGGCCCAGCAGGCCGGGTGCCCCCGGTCCGCTGGGACCGTGGAGCACCCGGAGTCAGGATGGGGTCTGAAGGGGGACTAGAGCACCTGGGCGTCCAGGCGGATGACGCCGTAGGTCCACCCGTGACGGTGGTAGACGGCGCAGGGCTGCTTGGTGGCCTTCTCGATGAACAGGTAGAAGGGGTGGCCCACGAGCTCCATCTGGTAGAGAGCCTCGTCAACGGTCATCGGCTTGGCCTCGTGCAGCTTCTGGCGCACGATCACCGGGGAGTCGCCGAGCTGGGCCTC
>ERZ773054.898-NODE-898-length-20029-cov-32.377140_pt1 | contig 20029 bp, 17 predicted proteins | sample MGYA00580630_ERZ773054 | MGnify/ENA primary metagenome ERZ773054 (study PRJEB29015, sample SAMEA2737994) | human oral metagenome | biome: human oral; feature: human-associated habitat; material: dental | place: China | collected 2115 ... | reverse complement strand
ACATTACTAGTATACCAAAAAAAGACATAATAAATATTACGCCTTTGTTACATTTATATTTCTTTCTTATAGATAAATTTTTTCAAAAATAAATTGAAAAATCGCCATCCATAAAAAGTTCAGAATCATTGACGGGACAAGGCTATAGACGATGAATACTGGCATGGAATCTACAGTCAGTCCCACAGCAAGAGCCAAAAGATAGCTCCCCATATCAAACAGAAAACTGATCACAATAATGGTCAACATCCTTGTCCAACGATTTGTCAAAATCACGCTGTTAAACTTGTGGAGCGAAGCACCAATCAAGATAAACAAAAGCGTGGCAATTCCAATCAAGTGGAAAAAATAAATATCGTAAACCAAACCCACTATACAACAATAGGCTAGATAGAGATACTCCGACACCTCGATTGTCTCAAATAAGAGAAACAAGAATAGAAAATGACTGGCTAAATGAAAGTGGGGGAAGAAGGATCCCACCAATTGACCAATATGAGCATCAACTAGAACAACAACGGGGAGTAAAAAGAAAATACCAACTTGTTTTAACAGTCTCATTGTTAATTCCCCACTAACTCTACCACATGAAGATTTTTGGTGTCAGCACTTAACTTTACTGTTACCTCTCGTGTTAGATAATCACTGCTGTGCGTTGTGGCAACAACCTCGCCAACAGGAATATCCTTAACATTGAAGTTTCCGAGCCCCCCTGTAGTCACCTTATCTCCCGCGCTAATGTCGCTATTACTATTTAATTGACTAATTTTAAGCAGTTCGGTTTCCTTGTCATAACCAACGATGATTCCATAAATTTCAGTAGAACCATGCAGGATTTTAACGGAAATTTTGTCGGAATTTTCAGTGTTTGTCAATAGGTTTACAGTTGTTGAATGTTCCTCCACCTTTGAAACACTACCAATCAAGCCACCGTTTGCAATGACCAACATATTTTCAGAAGCTCCTTTTGAACTTCCCACATCAATTGTTAACTCTTGCTTCCAAGACACTGGAGCTCGCATAATCACATCTGCTGCTAGGGTTTTTGTAGTCTGCAATTTTGACTTCATATCCAGCAACTGACGTAGTTGTTCATTTTCAGTTTTTAAACTTTCTGATTGATTAGATTCTACCTCTAGTTGATAGAGCTGTTTTTTTAGACTCTCGTTCTCATTATAAGTCTGCGTCAAATGTCCCAAATCTGATTTGAAAGAGTCAAACCACTGAAAGGGTTTCTGAACAATTCTATCTACTAAGGAAATCCCATCTCCTAGTTTCGTCACAATAGCACTTGAATAAGTTGTCACTAATAGTACGGAAACTGCCAGAACTGTGACAAAAACGATGATTAGATATTTTGATTTTTTAAAACGGTTCATATTCCTACCTTTTTACTAAAGATCTACTACTGTGATTTTTTTATCAATCTTATAAATCCACTAAGATTTTAAGAAAAATAAGAAACAACCCAGCACCAGAATCACAAGAATCGCCAGTGTATCCTTTTGACTCCATCTCAACTGTCTATACTGACTTCTGCCCTTTCCTCCCTGATAACCACGCGCTTCCATGGCTATTGCCAATGAATCTGCACGCTTTAAGCTAGTAGCAAAAAGAGGAATTAAAATCGGAATCATAGCCTTTACTTTTTGAACGATACTGCCTTCGCCAAAGTCAACTCCACGGGCTTTTTGAGCATTCATAATCCGCGTTGTGTCATCCATCAAGGTTGGAACAAAACGCAAACTCATTGATAACATGAGACCAATTTCATGAACGGGAACTTTCAAACGTTTCAGAGGCGCTAAAAGAGATTCAACTGCAGCTGCCAAACTCAAAGGCATGGTCGTTAACGTTAGCAAGGTTGAAAAGAAAATAATCAACACAAAACGACAGAAAATAATCCCAGCTTGTTGCAAAGCATAATCTGTTATTCTTATAAAAGAAAACTCAAATAAGACATTTCCACTTGAAATGAAAAAGAGTTGAAATAGAGTCGTAAAAGCAATCAAGAAAAACATGGATTTTAATCCCTGGACAAAAAATGAGAGGGAAACGCCCGACAAAGCGATAAATATACCTGTTGCTACAAAAAGAATGAGATTGGCGAGGGGATTATTAGCCCAAAATACAATCAAAATCAACAGGATCATAGCGAGTAATTTACTACGGGGATCCAAGCGATGAATGATGGAATCTCCTGGTATATATCGCCCTAAAATCATACTATCCATTTAGCGACTCCTTAAACTCCTCTATCTTGATTGGCAGTTTGTTAAAAGCTACACCTCTATCTGCCAAACGTTTACAAAAGGCTGTGATTTTAGGCACACCTAACTGCACATTTTCCATAGAGGCTACATCTTGGAAGACATCACTTGGTTTGCCACTTTTGACCAAGCACCCCTTTTCCATAACGTAAACCTGATCAGCATACTCAGCTACGTCATCCATCAAATGCGTTACCAGAACGATTGTCATTCCAGCATGGTGAAGTTTTTTAAACAGGGTCATCAATTCTTTTCTGCCCAAAGGATCTAGTCCAGCTGTTGGCTCATCCAAAACCAAGACAGTAGGCTCCATCGCTAGCATCCCTGCTATAGCCACACGTCTCATCTGACCACCCGAAAGTTCAAATGGACTTCGTTCAAAGAGTGACTCAGCAATGCCCACCAAGGCTAACTTTTCACGCGCAATTTTCTTGGCTTCCTCCTCAGAAACTCCAAAATTTTGTGGTCCAAACGCAACATCTTTCAAAACAGTCTCTTCGAAAATCTGATTTTCAGCAAATTGAAACACTAGACCGACTTGCTTTCGAATCTGTCGAATTTCTTTATTGGTTGATGTAGGAGTAATGACAGTATCAAAAACTCGAACAGAACCCTTACTTGGTACCAATAGGCCATTTAAAAGCTGTAAAATCGTCGATTTTCCACTACCTGTATGTCCTATCAAAGCTGTATAGGAGCCATCCTCAATCGTCAAGGAAACATCAGTCAAGGCTGATGAAGATAGGGGGGTTCCCTCTTGATAGGTAAAGCTCACATTTTCTAGAGTAATTCCCATAGTTTGTCCTCTAGCTCTCCTTCTGTCAAATAGCCATCCGGCAACTGATAGCCAGTCTCTCTCAAAGATTCTCTCAGTTGATTCGTAAAGGGAGCATCTAAGCCTATCTGGTCAAGATCAGCCCGAGAAAAAAGTTCTCTTGGGCTGCTGGTTGACTCCACTTGGCCTTTTTTCATGACCAAGACACGATCACTCATCGCAACTTCTTCCAAGTCATGCGTAATGGAGACGACTGTCATCTGGTAGTCTTTTCGAATCTCTTGAACTGTCTGAATCAGTTCTCTTCGCCCCTCGGGATCCAACATACTTGTAGCCTCGTCCAGAATCAAAATAGCTGGTCTCAAAGCAACAACTCCTGCAATGGCCACCCGTTGTTTTTGTCCACCAGATAAGCGAGCTGGTTCTCTCTTCTTAAAGTCCAGCATACCCACTAACTCCAAGGATTCAGCTACTCTCTTCTTCATTTCTTCACGAGGAAGTCCCTGGTTTTCTAAGCCAAAGGCGACATCATCTTCAACAGTTGCCCCCACAAATTGATTATCTGGATTTTGAAAAACCATACCAATTTGTCGACGCAAGTCCCAAACATTCTCAGAAGACAGCAGTTGGTCATCTATCCAGATTTCTCCAGACTCTGCTTCAAGCAAACCATCAATCAAACGAATAGTTGTTGACTTTCCACTCCCATTATGACCTACAATTGAGAGCCACTCCCCACGTTTCACGTGAAACGAGACATTATTAACATCATAATGATCTTGGTCTTCCTTATAACGAAAAGACAGGTCTTTTACTTCAATAATCGATTTCATTTCGAACCAAACGTCCCTTTGAATACATGAGCGCTACCCTTGAAATAATCATAACCAGAGTAGATAGTAAAAAACAAAGCGATATAAAGCAACAGTTGCCCAATTAAATTCCAATGTAAGAGCAAAAAGATAATCGCAAACATTTGACTAAAGGTTTTGATTTTCCCTGGCATCGCTGCTGCTAGAACTGTCCCTCCTGTCTCAACGAGCAACAGACGTAGACCTGTCACAGCGAGTTCACGGCAGATGATAATAGCAACAACCCAAGCTGGAGCCATACCCAACTCAATCAACATGATAAAAGCTGACATAACCAACAACTTATCAGCCATTGGATCTGCAAACTTTCCAAAGTTGCTAACCACATTCCATTTACGAGCAAGATAGCCATCAAGATAATCCGTTACACTAGCAACTGCAAAGATGATTGCTGCCAACAGATGACTGCCTTGTGAATGGCTCAAAGTCAAAACAAGAATAAATAGAGGTATAAAGAGAATTCTACCAATAGTTAATACATTAGGAATTTGTTCTTTTTTCATTGGTTCTTCCTTAATCTGTAGTGAATGTAAGTGTTACAGTTCCAGTCTGAGTTGTCAGCTTGGAAGTATCAATCGTTTGATTGTCCACAGTCACAGTAACTCCCTTCACTACACCTAAAGTAATAGTAACGGGACTCTTAGTTGAAACTGTTGTTTTTGCATTCTTATTGTCTGCGGACAGTGTTACACCACCTTCAAGTTCACTTCCTGAAACGCTAACCCAGCTAGTTGCATCTGAAACTGTTAGCTGAACCGTAGCTGTTTCCTTACTCGTTTTATAGCGAGCTTCAATGCGGTTTCCTTCACCTGAAACGGTAATAGTTGATTCCGCAATAGAAGATGAGCTTGATGTCTGACTACTAGAAGATGAACTAGACGAGGTTGTTGAACTAGTTGAGTTCACAACACTATAACTAGCCGAAGACGGACTTGGCTGAGTTTGGATGTAGTTCCAAACATAATAGGTCACAAAAATTAAAATCGACAAAGCAAACAGAACGAAGTAAAACAGAGGGAGATAAGACGTTTTTTTCTTATTTGATCGTCTACGACCAGACAAGTCTTCTTCATCAACATCGACCTCTTCATAGGTGATCATACTACCTGAATCATAGGCATCCAAAATGATTCGCTCGTCCAATTCAACCGCCCAGGCATATTTTCTTAAAAAAGAACGAGCATAAAATGGACTAGGAAGGCGATCAAAATCATCAGCCTCCATAGCCTCTAATAAATTCATCTGAATATCCGTTTTTGCCTGCAGTTCTTCTATACTCAATCCCTGATTAATTCTGGCTAAACGCAGAACCTCACCAATCGTTTTTTTTCTCATACTTAACATTCCTTCTTAACTAATATTCTTATCTATTTTAGGATGGAAAGATAGTAAAATCAATCAAATCACCATCATCTATCAAACGATGCCCAGCTTCAAGAACATCGTCTAAAGTAATTTCTTGTAAAATTTTTGGTAAATCAAAAATAGTTTCCCCTCTGTCGACTGGTTCATACTGTGTCGCAATAAACTCCAAGGAGTTCATGCTACTAAAAAATTCCCCAAACATCTCACTCTTAACAAGATCCAGATGTTCCTCTGTAAGATCTGAATCTTTCGTGAAGTTGAGAATAGCCTTTCGAAATTGATGCGACAACGAAACAGGTTCCTTGGTATCCATCGTCAACATCACAAAATGAAAGCGACTATTCACTTCTACCTCTAAGGACAGCGAGGCATCCAACTTCCCTGTCTCATATAACTTTTGAAATCGCTCAGAAGTCCAACCAAACATCATCGTAAACAGTAATTTTAGCAAAACATTATAACGGTAGCAATCTTCTTCTGCCACCTCACCTGCTCCTCTAATTCCAACAGCAAGTTTTGGTGAAGAAACTTCCATCCGAAGGCTATCTGTTTCTTTGACAGCTTGTAAAGTAAGCTTCTCCTTCCTTACTACCATTTCTTCCAAGTCCCCAAGTTTCTTTTGCGAAAAATACTTCTCAACCGTATCTACATCAAAATTTCCAACTAAAAACAAAGACATGTTGACAGGTTTGTAAAAGGTTGTAAAGTTATCTTTTAAGTCATTTAGCTGAATATTGTTAATTGATTTTTCACTTCCAACAATATCAGCTGCCAGAGGAGTATTGGGATAAAGATTTGCTAAGGTTGCAAAAAACAGACGCGAATCTGGATCGTCTTGGTACATCTCACGTTCCTGTTGGATAATTTCCTTCTCTCTCTCAACTGACTCTTCTGTAAAATGCGCAACTGTTACCAATTCTTCAAGCAAATCCAAATTTTCTGATAACTGATTTATTGTTGAAAACAAATAACTCGTCTTTGTAAAACTTGTAAAAGCATTGCTATCAGCTCCCAAGCGTGTAAAAGACTCCATAATATCTTCAGCATTTTCTCTCTCAAACAGTTTATGTTCAAGAAAATGTGCAATTCCAGCTGGATAAGACTGTAAACCTTTTTCATATAGTGTAAAGCTTGTATCTACTGATCCAAATTGAACTGTTACAACCCCGTAAACTTCATTAAATTGTTTCTTAGGAAGGAGAGACACTGTCAATCCATTTGATAGACGAGTCTGATAAACCGTCTCCTTTACAGCAGGATAGTATTTTTCTTCAAAGGTAACTGGTGTCATTCTATTCCTTCCATAAAGTATATCGCTTGTAACCGAACACTATTTGCTGCTTTGCAGATAGCTTCTTTGTCAACTTGGTTTAATTTTTCAACCCAACTGTCAAAATCTGATGTGGATTTCCCTAACAGACTATTCAAATAAACTCGCTCGATTAGTGAGGTCTGACTATCTTGCGCAAGCAACAAGGTTCTGCGAATCATCTCCTTGGTCTGTTCAATCTCCAAATCTGTAAAATTACCTTTTTTTAGTTCAAGTAATTGATGATTCATCAATTTTCTGGCTTGATTGCGATTTCCCCGATCAATGCCAGCGTACATCCTCAATTGACCACTAAACAAGTCCAATTGACTGGAGATAGTGTAGGCTAGACCAGCATTTTCCCGAACATTTGTAAAAAGCTTAGAATGAGCAAAACCACCTAATAGACCATTCATTACTACCATGGCCAAATGATGCTTGTCTCCATAGCTCGTAGAACAATGGTAAGCCAATTCCAAAACGGATTGGCCTACATTCTTACGAATCATTCCTTCCCGAAGGACATTTGAATATGGTTGTTGGTACTGAGGCTTGACATCAATTTGACGCCCAGTAAAGGAGAATGACCTCAACCACTCCTTCACTTCTACTTCATTAAAATCACCCAAGAAAAAGAAATCAATTCGATCATTTTTCAGAGCATCTTGAAAACAAGTGTAACTACTTTCTGGGGACTCATTTGAAATACGATTTCGTAAATCACTGTATCTCAATTTAAGACGTTCATCATGGAAGAACAAGCTATCCAACTCCTTATGAGCAAAATAAAATGAATCATCCATATCAGTAGCTAAGCTAGCCAATAATTGTTTTTTTTCAATTTCAAATAAGGCTAACTCAAAAGCACCATCTTGAACTAAGGGGGCAAATAAAGTCTGTTTCACCAATTCCAAAATTCGAGAAGTCAAGACATTTTTCTTACTCAAAAACTCATCCCGCACATAGGTAAAGGTTAAATCAAGAACATGTGCCTGTCCCCTACGATAAGTACTCGTAGAAATATCTGTTCCATACAAACTTGCTAAATATCTACGAAAAACTTGAGATGTTGGGTAAGCTTTATTGGCAGTCTCCAACATACTCGCACTTAACATGCGTCCTGCTACTGTCTCAAGAGATAAGGGAGCAGTAAAACGAACAGTAATTTTATTTGTTTTAAACTGTTTGGATTGAACAAAATGTGCTGAAATACCAGGCACTAACTCCATACCTTACCTCCTTACATATAGAGTTCTATTATACCATGAAAATCAAAATTTTTCTTGTTCTCTTTATAGCTTTAAAGAGTAAAATCGTTTTCATTTTCAGTAATTTTGCTCACTTAATTCTAAGAAATATGGTATAATACCTTAGATTGAGGTAAATTATGGAATACAAATTATTTGAAGAATTTATTACGCTCCAAGCCCTTCTAAAAGAGCTTGGAATTATACAAAGCGGTGGTGCTATTAAATCCTTTTTGATGGAACATCAAGTTTACTTTAATGGTGAATTAGAAACTAGACGTGGGAAAAAAATCCGTATTGGAGATGAAATTGACATCCCTGATTTAAAGATTGACATCACCTTGACACAACCAAGTTTAAAAGAGCAAGAAGAATACCAAGCAGATAAGATTGAAAAAGAGCGGATTGCTAAACTTGTCAAAGAGATGAATAAGGGTGTAAAGAAAGAAAAACAAAAAACTACTTTATCACCTAAAACCAAACAAGCTCCACGTTTTCCAGGAAGATAATCATGTGGCTCCAACATTTAACAATTAAAACCTTTCGAAACTACAAAGAGACAAAAATTGATTTCAATCCAAAATTAAACGTCTTTTTAGGTCAGAATGCACAAGGAAAGACCAATATTCTAGAAGCAATCTATTTCTTGGCCTTAACACGTAGTCATCGTACTCGGACAGATAAAAATCTCATTCATTTTGATGAAGAACAACTCCATCTTTCTGGCTTGCTACAGAAAAAAACAGGTTCTATCCCTCTAGAAATTGATCTAACACCGAAAGGGCGTGTGACTAAAGTCAATCATTTAAAACAAGCTCGCCTCTCAGACTACATCGGACATATGAATGTGGTTCTCTTTGCACCTGAAGATCTCCAGTTAATTAAAGGAGCGCCCTCCGTTCGTCGAAAGTTTATAGATATAGAACTGGGACAAATTAAACCAATCTACTTGTCAGACTTGTCAAACTACAACCATATACTCAAACAAAGAAATACCTACCTAAAATCCAGCCAAAAGATTGACGAAACATTTATGTCGGTCTTAGATGATCAGTTAGTAGAGTATGGTTGTCGCGTCATAAAGCATCGGATAAAATTCATTAAAGACTTAGAAAAATTTGGTCAAAAAAAACACTTAGAAATTTCAAATCAATCAGAAAAGTTGTCAATATTTTATCAATCAACTGTCAACTTCACTAATGAAGAAGTCTTAATGGATTCTTTTAAAATAGCTTTAGAGAAAAGTAGATCAAGAGATTTATTTAAAAAGAATACTAGTGTTGGCCCTCATCGAGATGATATTGCTTTCTATATCAATGGTATGGATGCTAGTTTTGGAAGTCAAGGGCAACATCGTAGTCTTGTACTTTCTATCAAACTAGCAGAGATTGAACTAATGGAAAGTATTACCAACGAGTCTCCAATACTCTTGCTTGACGATGTTATGAGCGAACTTGACAACACACGACAATTAAAATTACTAGAAACTATTTCACAATCTATCCAAACCTTCATCACGACAACAAGTTTAGACCACTTGCAAAACTTGCCAGAAAATCTTAGTATTTTCAACATCCAAAACGGTAAAATATCTGTAAATTAAAATTGACACCTCTGTAAAAAGAACTCCTGAATTTCAGGAGTTCTTTTTTACTTCTTACATGGAGTAGTTTGGCGCCTCATTAGTGATTTGTACATCATGAGGATGGCTTTCTTTCAAACCAGCCCCAGACATTTCAATAAATTGAGCGTTGTCGTGCAATTCTTTAAGGTTAGCTGCACCACAGTAACCCATACCAGAGCGAATACCACCAATCATTTGGAAGACGATATCGGCTGCAGCACCTTTATAGGCAACACGACCTTCAATTCCTTCTGGAACGAGTTTGTTTGCTTCATTAACAGAACCTTGGAAGTAGCGGTCACTTGAACCTTTCTTCATTGCAGCGATTGATCCCATACCACGGTAAGTCTTGAACTTGCGTCCTTGGAAAATTTCAGTTTCACCTGGTGCCTCGTCTGTTCCAGCAAACATGGATCCAAGCATAACTGCATTTCCACCTGCAGCAAGGGCTTTTACAATATCTCCAGAATACTTGATTCCTCCATCAGCAATGATGGTCTTTCCATACTCACGCGCAACTGCTGCAGCATCATAAATTGCTGTCACTTGTGGGACACCCACACCGGCAATCACACGAGTAGTACAGATAGAACCTGGGCCAATCCCAACCTTGACAACATCTACACCTGCTTCATAAAGGGCACGCGCTCCTTCTGCTGTTGCAATATTACCAGCAATCAAAGTGCGATCTGGGAAGTGAGCACGAATTTCAGCAATTTTACGTAGAACTCCAGCAGAATGACCATGTGCAGTATCAATAACAATCGCATCCGCTCCTGCCTCAAAAAGAGCCTCTGCACGTTCAAATGTATCTGAAGTGACACCAACGGCCCCCGCAACTAGCAGACGACCAAACTCATCTTTGGCTGCATTTGGAAACTCAATAACTTTTTCAATATCTTTAATAGTAATCAAGCCAGAAAGACGGCCTTCTTCGTCAACCAAAGGAAGTTTTTCAATACGGTGTTCTTGAAGAATATTTTCAGCCGTTGCAAGATCTGTGCCAACAGGAGCAGTGACAAGATTTTCACTAGTCATGTGATTTGAAATTGGTTGATTATAATCTGAAATGAAGCGAAGATCTCGGTTTGTTAGAATACCAACCAATTTACGATTTTCAAGTGTTTCTACAACTGGAACACCACTGATACGGTAACGTCCCATCAGTTCGTCTGCCTCAGCAATGGTATGTTCTGGAGTCAAGAAGAATGGATCAATAATAACACCATTTTCAGAACGTTTTACCTTGCGAACTTCATCTGCTTGTTGCGCAATTGACATGTTTTTATGGATTACTCCAAGACCACCCGCACGAGCAATGGCGATAGCCATTTGACTTTCTGTGACTGTATCCATGGCGGCTGTAATAATTGGGATATTTAAAGTCAGATTATCTGCCAATTTTGTTGTTAAATCTGTATCATTTGGCAACACATGACTTTCTGCTGGAATGAGCAATACATCATCAAAGGTAAAACCTTTTTTTAAAAATTTAGTATCCCAATTAGACATTTAAGTTTCCTCTTTTCTTTCTTTTTGAGCTTGACTCTTTTTTGTATTGTATCTATCATACCATTCTATGAAAATTTGTCAATTATATTTATGGCAGAAAACATAAAAAACTATCTCTGTAATTCTATAGAAGAGATAGTTTTACGATTCATATTTTATCTATTATTTAAAATAATTTAACCCCATTGCACCCTTAACCTCAGACAGAGTTTGACCTGCAACTTCGCGAGCTTTTTCACTCCCTTTTTGAAGCATATTGTACACTTCACCCATATCCTTAGCAAATTCGATACGGCGCTCACGAATAGGACCAAGTTCGCGTTCAAGTATTTCAAGTAGATAACGTTTTGTCTTCACATCACCAAGACCACCACGTTGATAGTGTTCTTTCATCTCTGCAATTTCTTGAGCATCTTCAGGACGACCAAAAACATCTAAATAATGGAAAACCATATTCCCTTCAATCTTGCCTGGATCCTCAACCCGAATATGATTTGGGTCTGTATACATACTCATGATTTTTTTACGCAAGGTATCAGCATCATCAGCTAGATAAATACCATTATTGAGGGATTTAGACATTTTAGCATTTCCATCTAGACCAGGCAAACGTCCTGCTCTCTCATTTTCTGGATAAATACCTTCTGGCTCAACCAAAACATCACAATTATAAGCATTATTAAAGGAACGAACAATTTCACGAGTTTGTTCAATCATTGGTTTTTGGTCTGTTCCTACAGGAACATAATTAGCCTTAAAGGCTGTGATATCTGCTGCCTGAGCGATTGGATAAACCAAAAAACCTGTCGGAATACTTTCCCCAAATCCTTTTTGAGCAATCTCTGTTTTTACTGTCGGATTACGCTCCAAACGAGCTAGTGACACCAAATTCATATAGTACATAGATAGCTCAGCCAACTCTGGGATCTGACTTTGAATAAAGATAGTTGATTTACTTGGATCCAATCCAACTGCTAGGTAATCCAAGGCAACATTCCCAATAGACTCTACAATCATTTGAGGATCTTTGGCGTGATCTGTCAAGGCTTGTTGGTCCGCCAAAAAAACAAACATGTCATACTTATCTTCTTCCTGTAGTAATACTCTATTTTTTAGACTACCAACATAATGTCCAATATGTAGTTTACCTGTTGGACGGTCTCCTGTTAAAATAATGGGTTTCGTCATTTTTTTCTCCTTCGAAATGGTCTCTTCAATTATAGCATTTTTTTGTTAAAATAACAGAAAATTATTTAAATCAAACGACTAACTCTTTGTAAATAAACCTGTAAACTTAATTGACATAAAATTGACAAAGAAAAATTTGAATATTTCTCTCTTTTCTAGTAGAATAAATGTATTACATATTATAGGAGAAAAACATTGCTTACAGTATCTGATGTTTCACTACGTTTTAGTGATCGCAAACTTTTTGATGATGTCAACATCAAATTTACAGAAGGAAATACATATGGATTAATTGGTGCTAACGGTGCTGGGAAGTCTACATTCTTAAAAATTTTAGCTGGTGATATCGAACCTACAACGGGTCACATCTCTCTTGGTCCAGATGAACGTCTCTCTGTTCTTCGTCAAAATCACTTTGACTATGAAGATGAACGTGCAATTGATGTCGTTATCATGGGAAATGAAAAGCTTTATAGCATTATGAAAGAGAAAGATGCTATTTACATGAAGGAAGATTTTTCCGATGAAGATGGTGTTCGTGCAGCTGAACTCGAAGGGGAGTTTGCTGAACTTGGAGGTTGGGAAGCAGAGAGTGAAGCATCTCAACTACTTCAAAACCTAAACATTCCAGAAGAATTGCACTACCAAAATATGAGCGAATTGGCCAATGGTGAAAAGGTAAAAGTTCTCCTTGCCAAAGCACTCTTTGGTAAACCAGATGTTCTTCTCTTGGACGAGCCAACCAACGGTTTGGATATCCAATCGATTACTTGGCTAGAGGACTTCTTGATTGACTTTGATAACACCGTCATTGTTGTATCCCATGACCGCCACTTCTTAAACAAAGTATGTACTCACATGGCCGACCTTGACTTTGGAAAAATCAAACTCTATGTTGGAAACTACGACTTCTGGAAGGAGTCTTCTGAGCTTGCTGCTAAATTGTTAGCAGACCGTAATGCCAAAGCGGAAGAAAAGATTAAGCAATTGCAAGAATTCGTTGCTCGATTCTCTGCCAACGCTTCTAAGTCAAGACAGGCAACATCTCGTAAAAAAATGCTTGACAAGATTGAACTAGAAGAAATTGTGCCATCTAGTCGTAAATATCCATTTATCAACTTTAAAGCAGAACGTGAGATTGGTAATGATCTCTTGACAGTAGAAAACCTAACTGTAAAGATTGATGGTGAAACTATCTTGGACAATATTAGTTTCATCTTGCGTCCAGGTGATAAGACCGCTCTTATTGGACAAAATGACATCCAGACGACTGCATTAATTCGTGCAATCATGGGTGACATTGACTATGAAGGAACTGTCAAGTGGGGAGTTACTACTAGCCGTTCTTACTTGCCAAAAGATAACTCTGCTGATTTTGCAGGGAACGAGTCAATTCTTGACTGGTTGCGTCAATTTGCAAGTAAAGAAGAAGATGACAATACCTTCCTACGTGGTTTCCTTGGTCGTATGCTCTTTTCTGGTGATGAGGTTAACAAACCTGTAAATGTCTTGTCAGGGGGAGAAAAAGTACGTGTCATGCTCTCAAAACTCATGCTCTTGAAATCAAATGTCCTTGTACTCGATGACCCAACAAATCACTTGGACTTGGAATCTATCTCAAGCTTGAACGATGGATTGAAAAACTTTAAAGAATCCATCATCTTTGCCAGCCATGACCACGAGTTCATTCAAACTTTGGCAAACCATATCATTGTTTTGTCTAAGAATGGCGTCATCGATCGTATTGATGAAACCTATGATGAATTCCTAGAAAATGCAGAAGTACAAGCAAAAGTCAAAGACCTTTGGAAAGACTAAATAAGACTTCAAAACTCAGTTGGGTTAACCAACTGAGTTTTCTATCATTCTACGAGGTAACATGAAATCATTTTTAAAAACATATCGAACCTATTTTATTTCTTTCATCATTCCTGTAGTGATTATGTTTGGAGTATATCTATCTCAAGGGATCTACTGGAATAGCGATACATCCCCACTATTAGGAGATGGGTTTCATCAATACGTTATTTTTGATGTGGCTTTACGGGATATTCTACATGGAAATGGTAGTTTGTTTTACACCTTTACAAGTGGACTCGGACTGAATTTCTATGCTCTATCTAGTTATTACTTGGGTAGCTTTCTTTCACCTCTGGTTTACTTTTTTAATCTGTCAAATATGCCAGATGCTGTTTATCTGACAACTCTATTAAAATTTGGATTGATTGGTCTGTCAACCTTCTTTAGTCTAAATAAATTATTTCGATCTATCCCTCAGCCTTTAAAACTGGCTTTATCAACTTCCTATGCTTTAATGAGCTTTACCGTTAGTCAGTTAGAGATAAAAACCTGGCTAGATGTTTTTATCTTGATTCCTTTAATTATAACTGGTTTACACCTACTTATAACGGAAAAGAATCGCCTACTATACTTTACAAGTCTGTCAATCTTATTTATTCAAAATTATTATTTTGGGTATATGACAGCATTGTTTCTTATTTTCTGGTATCTCTGTCAAATTTCTTGGGACTTTAAAAATCGAAAATCATCTTTTCTTGATTTTGTTGTTACCTCCTTTTTAGCAGGAATGGCTAGTTTGATTATGACTCTTCCTACATTGTTTGATTTACAAACTCATGGGGAGAAGTTAACTGCCATCACAAAATTAAAAACAGACAGTAGCTGGTATTTGGATATTTTCGCAAAACAATTCATTGGATCTTTTGATACAACTAAGTATGGATCTATACCAATGATTTTTGTTGGATTGCTTCCTTTTATTTTAACCATTCTATTTTTCACAATAAAATCAATAAAGTTTCACGTGAAACTTATCTATGCAATCTTCTTCACTTTTTTAATAGCAAGCTTTTACATAGAGGCACTTGATTTATTTTGGCAGGGGATGCATACCCCGAATATGTTTTTGCATCGCTATGCTTGGATCTTTTCTACTCTGTTAATTTATACTGCAGCAGAAGTCTTAAATCGCCTGAAAGAACTGAAGCACTGGAATCTATTTATCTCACTTTTTCTTGTACTAACAGGATTTTTGGCTACCGTATACTTTAAATCACACTATTCTTTTTTAACAGATTTGAATATCTTACTCACACTTGAATTTTTCCTAGTTTATTCACTTTTACTCCTTGCAGTCATCAGAAAATTTATCTCTGTAAATCTATTTGCAATTCTTTTGTCTTTATTTATAACAGCTGAGATAAGCCTAAATGCTTCATCTCAAATGGAAGGAATAGCTAAAGAATGGGCCTTTGCTTCTCGTAGCGCCTATAATAGAGATATCACTGCTATGGAGTCCATTATAAATCAAATTGACAATCCATTTACACGTACCGAAAAACTGCAAATTCAAACAGGAAATGACAGTATGAAATTTAATTACAATGGAATCTCTCAATTCTCGTCTGTACGAAATCGTTCAGCTAGCACTAGTTTAGACAAACTTGGATTCAAATCCTCTGGAACCAACCTCAATCTCCGTTATGCAAATAACAGTATTTTAGCGGACAGTTTATTTGGAATTCAGTACAACATTTCAGAAACTCCCCTTGATAAATATGGATTTCAAGAGATTTATCAAAAGGATCATTTAACCTTATATAAAAATCAACTTTCCCTCCCCATTGCTTTTGCTACTCAATCTATTTACACAGATGTAAACTTTAATAATCATACTCTGGATAATCAGGCTTTATTTATAAACCAGCTCGCTAATCTCAACTTAGATTATTTCTATCCAATAGCATATGATAAAAAAGATAATTCTGATGGTTTAACAAGCATCACAAGTTCTACGAATGAGGATGCAAAGATTAATTATCAGATTGAGGTTCCTCAAAATAGCCAAGTCTATCTCTCTTTTGCAAACCTTCATTTTACAAACGATAAGCAAAAGAAAGTTGACATCCTCGTCAACGGTGAAAAGAAGACTTTTACAACTGACAATGCTTTCAATTTCTTTAATTTAGGCTATACTGAGGAAGAAAAAACTTTCAATATCAGTGTTAGCTTTCCTGGAAATTCTCAAGTGTCATTTGAAACTCCAACCTTCTATCGTTTAGATACCCAAGCTTTGACTGAGGCAATCCAAAAGATTAAAGAACAACCTGTAGAAGTATCTACCTCTAAAAATAAAGTCTTTGTTACATATGAAGTCAAACAAGATAGCTCTATTTTCTTTACCATTCCTTATGACAAAGGTTGGTCTGCATACCAAGATGGAAAAAAAATCGAAATCAAGCAAGCTCAAACTGGTTTTATGAAGGTTGATGTTCCAAAAGGAAAAGGAACCATTACACTTTCCTTCATTCCCAATGGTTTTGTTATTGGAGCAGTCTGCTCAGTAACTGCCCTTCTACTTTTTAAAATCTATAATTACAAACGAAATTCATCTATGACATAAAAAAATCGACCATGTAACTGGTCGATATTTTTATTCTTCTTCCATTTTTTTAGGTTGATAAGCTAGCATACCTAAGGCAGTAAAGAAAGCTAGTGTTATAATAAGAAAAATCACTTGATGATGAATATTTCCTGTCATAGAGATTGTTTGACGTAAACCTGATACCGAGTAACTCATTGGTAACCATGGATTGACAGTCTTAAAGAAATCATTTGTCAAAGCAAGTGGATAAGTCCCTGCACTTGATGCTAACTGTAATAATAGCAAAATAAGAGAGAAGAAGGCTCCTAAACGGCTATTCCAAGTTGTTAAAGCTGTCACCATAGACATGAAAGCTAAACTTGTGATTATAATTAGAATCAAAGTTCTCATCTCATGGTTAGCAGTCAATCCGATAAGATGGACACCTCCATAAACTAAAACACCTGCTAAGACAGCTATAATCCCATTTATTTCAGATCGAGACTTCAACCAAGCCCAACGGCTCTCTGGATGACGTCCAGAAGGCAACTTCGCAAAAATCATATTAGTAGATATAGCAGCAACAAAAAGAGCAACTGATATCATATAAGGAGCCATGGCAATCCCATTTACAGGAACTTGGTCATTATCTGTTTTTGAGAGAACTAGAGGTTCAGATAATGTTTCTGCATTTTCAGATTCTGTTGATGCTGATTTAAGTTGATTGTTAGCATTGCCTAATCCTTGTCCTAATGAATCAACTCCTGTCTGTAAATCTTCAAGACCAGATGTTAAGGTTGTCCCACCTTCTGCTAGTTTTCCAGTACCATCTGCAATCTTCATAGCACCACTTCCTAGTTGAGATGCTGCAGAAAGTAACTGTGTTGATTTATCTGTTAATTGATCAGAGCCAAATTGTAATTTAGTAAGACCTGCTATTAACTCTGGACTCTTATTATTCAATTGAGCAGAACCAGATGACAAGCTTTCTATACCTGATACTAATTCTGGAGCTTTTCCAGCTAACGCATCTACTCCAGCTGTCAAGGTTGATGTATTTTCTGTCAACTTACTTGATCCAGAAACTAATTGATCTAGACTAGTTGTTAAACTTGCATTCTTTTCACTTAGTTTATTAGCACCTATAGAAATAGTATCCAGCCTTTTAGTATAGTTTACAACTCCTTTTTCAATTGACTGACTTCCAGGAACTAACTGATTGTCTACAGTAGTTTGCAACTTTGTAAAACCACTTGACAAAGTTGTCAAGGAGCTAGATGCTGCAGGTAAGAGTTGATTTGCTTTCGTCTGCACATCAGATAGATTAGATACTTGTTGTTCTGAATTCTCTATACTTTCTTTTAATCCTCCTACTGTCGTTAAAATTGTTTTTGCTGACTCAATAGTAGAATTAGAATTTTTAGAAATAGCTTCTGTCAGTTCTTTCTTTTGTTCCTCTGTAAGAGATTGATAAGTAGCTGTTGATTGAAGGTTAGCAATAGTTTTCTCTTGTTCTGTCTGACTTTTGGTCACAATATCCTGAGCAAGAGTTGTTAGATTTGGCAAAGCTTCTGACAATGTACTTTTCAGTTGAGTATTATCTGATATTGTAAGAGCTTGTAGTGTTTTATTTAGTTCTCCTAAGCTTGTTGCCAATTGCGCTATTTCTTCACTTTGTTGAGATGAGGACTCTAATTGGCTTGAAATTTCTTTAATACCAGTATTTAATTGCTCCATTCCATCCCTTAGTGTATCTGATTGGTTGGATAATTGACTTGTTCCGTTAGAAAGTTCTTTCACACTACTTGTATAAGCATTTACACCAACTGAAAATTGATTGAGACCTGTATCCAGTTGTGAAACGCCACCTGTATAGGACTTTATACCTGTATTTAGCTGATTTACACCTGTCACCAACTCAGGAGTTTTTGAAGATAATTGACCAAGTCCAGTGTCAACTTGTGAGACAGCATTTGTATAACTTTGTAAACCATTATTAAAAGTTCCTAAACCAATATGTAATTGCTCTATAGCAGACACATAGCTAGATAAGCCTTTTGTAAATTGATCCGCTCCATTTGAAAAAGTTACACTTGAGTTAGCTAGAGTATTAAGATTTGTCGTCAATGTTTGACTTCCCGTTACCAACTGATCGGCTCCATTAGCCAATTGTTCACTTCCTTCAGCTGCCTTATTTATTCCAGACTTCAAATCATTCATTTTTTGAAATAAAGCCTTAGTGTACGTTTCAGTAACATTAGTAGAGACGATTTGTTTTAATTGTGTCATTGCAGAATCACTCATCTTACTTGCAATAAAGCTATGCCCACTTGACGTCTGATAATCAATCTGCATCTGTTCAGGATGATTCGTTAGGATAGAAGTAGCTTTTTCAGATAGATCACTTGGTAAAGTCACTACCATGTAGTAGTCACCATCTTCTAGCCCTTTTTCCCCTTCCTCTTCATTAACAAAGTGAAAATCTAAAGCCTTATTTTCTTTTAAATTAGACACCATGTCTTCACCAATTCTCATTGTCTGTCCATTATAAGAAGCTTCCTTATCTTTATTGACAACTGCCACAGGTAACTCCGATACTTGACCATATGGATCCCACATGGACGATAAAAATATAATGTTGTATAAAGCTGGAATGAGAGAAATCCCTATCATTACAATGATAAAGGTCGGTTTTTTAAATATTGCTTTCCATTCTTTAAACATGTTTCCTCCTTTTTTACACATATTGTCTAAAATTTTGATATAATAGATTATACATCAAAAAATCTAAATTACAAGGTAAAAAATATTTTTTTAGACATATAGTCTATTTTTGTTTACAAGGAGGAATTATGAAAGAAAGTAACAAACGGTTAAAAACAAAACGAATTATCGAAAATGCCATGGTTCAATTATTGATGGACCAGCCCTTTGATCAAATTTCTACTGTCAAGTTAGCAGAAAAAGCCGGAATTAGTCGTTCCAGCTTTTACACTCACTACAAGGATAAGTATGATATGATTGAACTCTACCAAAGTAAGCTATTTCATACCTTTGAGTATATTTTCCAAAAACATGCTCATCACAAAAGAGATGCTATTTTAGAAGTATTTGAATATTTAGAGTCTGAGCCACTCTTGGCTGCACTCTTATCTGAAAATGGGACAAAAGAAATCCAAAATTTCTTGAGAAATAAGCTTCACATTATGCTTAGCACCGACCTTCAGAAACGCTTTATGAAATTACAACTCACTCCAATAGAATTAGAATACAGCAGTATTTATCTAACAAACGCCCTATTTGGTGTTTGCCAGACTTGGATTGCTCACGGAAAAAAAGAAAGTCCGCAAGAAATGACAGACTTCCTTATGAAAATGTTAGGTGATGTTAACTAAAAAAGAACACCAATGGTGTTCTTTTTTTATCTGACTCCGCCAGTAGGACTCGAACCTACGACATCATGATTAACAGTCATGCGCTACT
>ERZ773054.896-NODE-896-length-20051-cov-4.071714_pt1 | contig 20051 bp, 10 predicted proteins | sample MGYA00580630_ERZ773054 | MGnify/ENA primary metagenome ERZ773054 (study PRJEB29015, sample SAMEA2737994) | human oral metagenome | biome: human oral; feature: human-associated habitat; material: dental | place: China | collected 2115 ... | reverse complement strand
GTCAAGACCCCTTGTGGAAATAAAAAATTTAGGTTGTCGAACAGGTCTAATAAATTTGATATATCTTCTACAAGGAATTAAGACTCCTTGTCAGAAACCGTAAAATATAATTTCTATTTTTCAAATGGATTTAGCATTATTTCACTCTTGAAGAATTTCTTTTCTGTCTGAACAGCCATTCCATAGCAGGCTTCATATCATATGCATGTTGCCAAGTATAACGGTGATTTCCATTTTTATAAACTGTATAATAAATATTATACCCTTCTTCTATTTTACTTTGAACTTCTTTATTTACTTCATCTTGATTTTGTTCTGCATCAACTGTCATTCTTTGAACTTTTGCACCATTTTTTTCCAAATAATCTGATATTTCAGTCAAACTTGGATAAGCTCCGGGATCTCCTTCTGACGCAACAAACCATATATTTTGATTTTTCATTGGTTCTGTTACATTTACGTTCCATTTACTCGCAACAATATACGAACCGCCAAATAAATCAGGATATCTTGAATCCAATGAAATAGAAGACATTCCACCCATTGATTGTCCTGTATTGTAAATTCTGTCTTTATCTATTGAATATTTTTCAGTTAGACTGTTTATCAATTCAACCGTTCTGTCCAGTTCAGGACCATATTCATAATTATCATTTACCGTTACTACTTCATATTGCGGTGCTAATACAAAACTAGGATGTTTTTCCTGCCATTCAGGACTTGCCCAAACTGTAGCACCATTTCCTTGACTTAATGTGTACTTAGTTTCAGAAGATACAGCTCCTGCATCATGCATAAATACTACCATCGGATATTTTTTAGACGGATCATAATTTTTAGGCATGTACAAATTATATTTCAAAGTCTTCCCATCTTTTCCAGTAAATACAAATTGCTTGAAGTCTTCTATTATTAATTGTCTTGTTTTTGTTGAAACTTGTTTTTCCTCAGAATTGTAAACTTTTCCATTTACAGTTTTTACACTTCCTGTTTGAGTTACTTCCGCTGTAATTGTTTTTAAAGGTTTTGCATCACCTTTCCCACCCAATGTCGGTCCTTTTTGTCCTGTTGCTTTTTTCTTTTCCATTTCTTCTTTAGAATGGTCGCTTGCCTGAGCTACCATCGGAAGTCTTTTCAATTCCAAAATTACATATTTTCCATTTTTTGATTTTTTATCATTGCTTTCATTTTGTTTACTTACATATACTTTTTCAATTTCTCTGCCTTCTACTTTATAATCTGAAACAGAAACTGAATTCCCAACAATTTCTTTATCGTATGTAAGCACAACTGCTGATAATTTCTCTCCATCTCCAAACACTTCTGTTATCGCTTCCACATTTTTAATATTCCCTGCAAAAGACAAACTTGCAATTCCTAATAATCCTATTACTATATTTTTTATCATTGTTTTCCTCCATTTTTTTCAGTATTTATTTTTAAAACTTTGGTTTTTAGTTTAACTTATAATATCTATTATTTTATCATATTTAGTAGATTTTTCAAAAAGTAATTTGACTAAAAAAATTCTATTTCATCCAATGAACTCTCAAATGTATTTACTTTATTGCACATCTTTTCAAGAGTTATACTTCCTTTTTGTGATTTCAAACCACAATAACGACAAAGATATTTAAAATTCTGATTATTATAAAAAATATCCTCTTTATTCCTTACTTTTATTTCCTCAACACCTCCACTACTACTCTTTGATGCAATTAATACAGGAATGTTATAAATTTTTTTAGGAAAGTCAAAATCTAATATTCTTTTTTCCTTTTCTTTTTCATCTCTATAATTTAAATACAACATTTCAAATATAAAGTGCAACAACTTTGCTGATGAATAATATTTTTTTACAAGTTTATTATCTATTGTTTTAGATTTTAATTCAACATGAAATAAAAAATATTTATTATCTTCTAATCTTTTTACAAATAAAACATTATCAACTGAACTAATCTCTTTTCTAAAAAATGGTAATAAATTTTTAAAATTTTTATTAACATTATTTATATCCAAAGTCAATTTTAACACTTGATATTTATTTGGATTAAACAAAACTTTTACTTTGTGAAGTCCCGTATTATTTGTTCCTTTATTTTTTTGTTCTTCTAAATATAATTCTTTTTTTATTATTTCTGAGAACGGATTAGCAAAATTATCATTTATAAAATCAAACATTTATTCTTCCTCCATTGCAAATAATAATTCTTGATACAAATTATCTATTTCCCCCAAAACTTCATTAAATGTGTCTGTTATTATTCCATCCTCTCCAAATTCAGCCATTTCTATCGTTTTATTATTTAAAAAATAAACATTGACATCTTCCTGCCTTAATCCATAATTTTCTCTATCAATAGAATACTCTTCTATTATTTCATCATCAATTTTATTCTTGCATTTCTCAAACATAATCATATTATTAATTTCCTGCGTAATAATCGGACTATGCGTACTAATAACAAATTTCAATCCCTGTTTTGATAAATAATTTATAAGTCTCATCACTTTTCTCTGATTTTCAGGATGTAAATTCAATTCAATTTCATCAATAAAAATAATATCTCTTTCCATTGCGAAGTATTTTAAATACAAGTAAAATCCTGTTAATGTTTTTACTGTTGAAGAAACCATTCCTATATCTATTATTTTTTTCTCATTCATTCTAAACATTATATTATCTTCTGAATCAATTATTACTTCTCCACCCAATATTTCTTTTAATTCTGTATCTAATTTTTTATAAATATCTATTTCTGTTAATCCTTTTGAACGATCAGAAATAGAATTTAAAAATTTTATATAATCATTGACAGGTTCAGAATATCTTGAAATTCTTCCTATATTTTCGTTGTTTCCCATTTCTAATTCTCTTAAAAAATTACTTCTTTCTTCTAGTAATTGTTTATAAAATAAAACTGCTCCACTTCTTTCAGCAGGAAAAGAGTAAAATCTATAAATTTTTTGAAAAAACTTTACAGATAAAAAATACTCATATATAAATTGTTTTGCACCTTCTTCTGTTATTTCTAACTTGTATGTTATGTATCTTTTCCCTTTCTCTTCATCGTAATCTTCTATAACATATTCTATTTTATTTTGCATTTTTCTCAATTTTATAGTTTTTTCCAGCTCTTTAAAATATATTATAATATAATCATCTAATTTCTTAAATTCTAAAATTTCATCTCTTAAATCCACTTTTATTTCAAAATTCTTAAAAGAATTTTTTGGAGTATGAAAAACTTGAGGAAGAATATTTCTTATTTCAGTTTCGTATTTTTTTTCATAGTAATGCTTTACCACTTCATAATCTAGATCAGACAATTCTTCTCTTAATCTGAAACTAACTACTTCTCTTTCTTTTATATTTTGTCTTTCTCTTACTTTAAAATATGCATATAGCAAATTACTCAAATAAGTCTTTCCTGTATTATTCTTCCCAATTATCAAATTAATTCCTTTTAAATCATTAAAATCTATCTCTCCACTTTCAATAGGACCTAAATTTTTAAATTTTATTTTCATATTCCTCTCCAATCATTATTCCTTCCCATCCCAATAAATCACAACCACATTCATCTCAAATTTCTCCTCAACCTTTACCATTTCTTTTGCTGAAAATTCTAAAATCCTCTCATTTTCATAAGACAAATTTTCTCCAACAAAAATAATAGCCTCTTCCATGCCATTCTCAATCAGTATTTCTGCTATCTTCTGCGGTGTATTTTTATTATCTGTTAAAAGTCCGATTTTCCCAAATTCACGCAATTTTTGAACATACTCAACTTCTCGTCCGTGAACACTTGATACAAAAGCATCATTCCAATAATCAGAAATTTTCGCAAACATATACTGAATTGAAGAAATTCCAGGTATTACATTTAGTTCATTAGCCTTAAAATGCTTTCTCATAAATGTCAGCATACTGTAAAATCCCGTATCTCCAGACAATATTAACGACATTTTCTTATCTCTATTTTGTTCAATAAAATCCAAAACTCTTTGCAAATCAGCATTAATATAGCAATATTCCTTATTTTCAGCATATTTTCCAAGACTTTCAATATGCCGTTTTCCACCGATTATTACATCTGATTTTTCAATTTCTTTTAATACAACTGGTAAAGTGTAGTCCAAATTTCCAGGTCCTAATCCAAGTACATTTATTTTATTTTTCATTTTCTCTCCTAAACAAATTTTTATTATTTCTATTTTTATCTGTATTTATTATACCCTATATAAATAAAAAGTTAAAGAAAAAAGACTGTTTTTTTCACAGTCTTTTAAAGTTATTTTTTATTAAAGTGCTGTAATAAAAGTCAAAAATCCTAATATTACCCCTGCTGCATTTGGCACAATTAAAATATAATCTTTTTTAGGTTCTTTAGTCCATCCGTAAATTACCCATATTAAACATGAAATTGAGGCGGAAAGTGGTTGCCACGGCTGTGCTTTTTGTCCACCTATATTGGCAATAATTTGGGGAATATATGTTATAAATACAATTATCCCTATAAATGCTCCTATTGAGCCAACCAGTGTGTTAATTTTCTTTTTGTTCATTTTTTCCTCCTTGTGTTTAAAAAGTTTAATAATTTTTACTATGTTTTATATTATATCACGGATTCCATCGCTTTACAAATTAAAAATTTGACAAATAATTTTCTCAAGATATAATTTATTATAAGGAGGTTTTATGGATAATCAAAAAAAATATATAATCGCTCTAGATCAAGGAACGACTAGTTCACGTGCAATTATTTTTGATAAAAATCTGAACATTATTGAGAAAGCTCAAAAGGAATTTACACAAATTTTTCCACAGCCGGGGTGGGTTGAGCATAACGCTATGGAAATATGGGCAAGTCAGCGTTCTGTTCTTACTGAAGTTATCGCACAATCTGGAATTTCTCTAAAGGATGTAGCGGCAATCGGAATTACAAATCAAAGGGAAACTGTAATCGTGTGGGATAAAAATACTGGTGAACCTGTTTATAACGCAATTGTCTGGCAATGCAGACGAACGGCTGAAATTTGCGAAGAATTAAAAAGCCGTGGACTTGAAGATTATGTAAAGGAAAATACAGGACTGATAATTGACGCTTATTTTTCAGGGACAAAAGTGAAATGGATTCTTGACAATGTGAAAGGTGCAAGGGAAAAAGCTGAAAATGGGGAACTGCTTTTTGGAACGGTTGATACTTGGCTTGTATGGAAATTGACTGGCGGAAAAGTGCATGTTACTGATTTTACAAACGCTTCCAGAACTATGCTTTTTAACATAAAAAATTTAGAATGGGACAAAAAAATTTTAAAGGAGCTTAATATTCCAGAAAGTATGCTTCCAAAAGTCAGAAACTCAAGCGAAGTTTATGGAAAAACAAGAATGGGAATTACAATCGGTGAAGAAAACGGCACTTCTATTCCAATTTCAGGTATCGCTGGAGATCAGCAGGCGGCGTTGTTCGGGCAAGCTGGATTTCATACTGGAGATATAAAGAATACTTACGGAACAGGGTGCTTTATGCTTATGAATACTGGGAACAACTGCATAAAATCAAATAATGGCTTACTTACAACTATTGCTATTGGGATTGACGGAAAAGTGGAATATGCTCTGGAAGGAAGTATTTTTATTGGCGGGGCTGTTATCCAGTGGCTTCGTGACGAATTAAGATTTTTTGACAAGGCTTCTGATACAGAATATTTTGCACAGCAAGTCGATGATAATGGCGGAGTTTACTTAGTTCCAGCATTTGTTGGATTAGGCTCGCCATACTGGGATATGTACGCCCGTGGCACAATCGTTGGGCTTACCCGTGGATCTAATAAAAACCACATAATTCGTGCTGCCCTCGAATCCATCGCCTACCAGTCAAAAGACTTGATAAACGCAATGAAAGAAGATTCAGGTATTGAAATAAATTCTCTAAAAGTCGATGGTGGTGCAACAGCAAACAATTTTCTTATGCAATTTCAAAGCGATATTTTAAATACAAAAGTTTTACGTCCTGAAATTATCGAAACAACTGCATTAGGCGCCGCCTATTTGGCTGGACTTGCCGTTGGATTCTGGAAAAATAAAGAAGAAATCAAAAAAAACTGGCGTTTAAACAAGGAATTTACACCAGACTTACCTGACAATTTAAGGGAAAAGTATTATAGGCATTGGAAAAAGGCTGTTGAGAAAGCTAAAAGCTGGGAGGAAGATTAACAAATATAATAAATAATACAAAAAAAACAGTGAAAGTCAAATTCCACTGTTTTTATTTTTAAAACTTTTCATTTTTTTATAACAATTAAATAATATTCGTTATGACTTAAATATCTTTAATATTAAATCATCCAAATGAAATAAAATAAAGGCTTAAATAGATTGTTATAAACTTGAAATCTAATTTAAAGAACTTTTATGATACATTAGTAAATGGCTCTAAATCCTATTCCTGCTCTTACATTCTTACCTTTAGTATCATATCCACCATTTACTGTAACTCCGAATCTCGTATTGTCAACACCGATATTTAAATCAAACTTACCATTTCCTCGTCTGTCCTCTTTTTCTCCTCTTATTCCAAACCAGTCAGCTGTTGTGTATCTAACTCTTCCTTTGTTGTTTATATTTCCAACTTTCCCTAGTTCATTCTCATAAGAAGCTGTTACTCCTACTGTTAAGTTTGTTCTTACTGCTAACGGTTGTACATAGCTAAATTCCATTCCAACTTCTGGTTTTACTGAGAAATAATCGTTTCCTTGTATTTCTAGTCTCATTTCTCCTCTGTCTTCTTTAATGTTATTAAATTTACCATATTCCATCTTCAATGTTCCATAAGGACGTAAATGTGTTCTTTCACTCATTCTGATATCATATCCTAAACCTGTTTTTAATGCAGCTCCATAAGAATGATAGTCAGATTTAGCCTCAAATATTTCATCCACAACTAAGTATCTACGTTTCATATCATTGATACCAACAAATACATCTCCACCAATTGTCCATTGCAATGATCCATTGTAATCTTTTTTAGGTGACATTGTTTTGAATACTCCAGCTTTAAGTATTGTTTGGTTTTCTTTCGATTTTCCAATATCTTTAAATTTAAATCTGTTTGTTACAGTACCTGCATACCATCCACTCGAATTACCCATCTTGATCTTTTCATTTTCGTGAACATAAGCCACACCATAAGAATTACTTGTATAATCAATGATACCAGCTGTATCAGTACTGTATTCATCTCTCATACCAAATACTTTAATCTTGTTATTTTGTTTAGATGGATTTCTCCAATCTCTCTTAAGATGATTAAATTCTTTGTCAAGCAAGTTTCCAGTTGCATTGATTCTTTGTTGTAAGTTTCCATATTGGTGTCCCATCATTTCATCGAAAGCTTGATACAATAATACTTCTTCGTTGTTTCCAATTCCATTTAATTTTTGGAATAATTTATTTTCACGTGAACCTAAGGCTTCTACTCCGTATCTTTGTTCCAATCCATTAGTAAAATTATATGTATCTGTAATATTTACTGGTGTTGCATCTTTTCCAGCCCAGTCAGTATAAGGTTTTTTCACAAGATACATTTTATTTATTTGAACATGTCCTGGAAATGCACTCATGCTGGCATCTATTATTGTGGCTGTCGCAGTCCAAGTAAGTGCTCCTGAATAGAAATTCCATTTATCTACTCTTCCGTTACTTCTCATTGACTCATTATAAGGATCTATGATATTTGGATCGTCTATTACTATTTCTTTAGCTGTTGTTCTTCTTGCTGCTTCTGATCCAATTATTAGATCTGCCTCTTTTGTAAGATTTTGAAGTCCAATTACTGGTATTGTATATTCTGTTCCAGATGTATCTACATAAATTCCTACTGAACTTATACTTACTTGTTTAGGTGCTGATATTACGTTAAATTTAACAGGTTCAGGCCGTACAACTTGTCCATTTACTGTTATTGTTGCTTCAGGAGCATTTGGTTCCGCTGATATTGAAATAATATTTGGGAATGCTGATACTGGTTTTCCTGTTGAACTTTGTTCAAATACTTGAGTTTCAGCTGATCCTATTCCACCTCTAACTTCTATTGTTCCTCTATTAATTATAGTCGCACCTTTCAAAAGAACTCCTACACTAGTATCCGCATTTTTTATCAATATTTTACCACCTTGATTATCAAGTACCGAATCTTTACCAAGTACAACACCTTTTACATCTTTTAGTCCATCAACAGTAGTTTGAATTGTACCTCTATTTATTACTCTTGCACCTTCTTCTGCAAATATTCCTATTGCTCCATCAGATGCTAAATTTATATACCCATTAGTATCATTTGTTATAACTGTATTTGAACCAGCTCCATACATTCCTGTACTATCTTTTCCTACAACATTTATTGTACCAGAATTTGTTATTCTTCCTTGATCATGTACAATATTATTTCCTGCTGAATCTTTTACCAGAAGATTTGTTCTAGGATCTCTTTCAAGATATCCAGCCGCCATTCCTACACTGTACAAAGTTCCTACTGGATCTAGTGGTTTTGTCGGATCTTTTAAGTTTCCTGTTCTTGAATCAATAGGATTGTAATTTGGATTAGGTCCACTTAAACCAACAGTTATTGTCCCACCTGCTATATTGTGTGCATCTCCAGCTTTACTATACATTCCTATGTTTCCTAAACCTGTTGCCATATTTATGTGTCCACTATTTTCTGAACGTCCAGCAGCGTATACTCCATAGTTTCTATTACCACTAGCTGTTACATTTCCTTTATTATATATTCTTCCCGCTGTGTCAGATGAATAAATATATATATTATTATTATACAAATTTACATTTGAATTACTTTCTATCATATTATTATTTCCAACATTTACAAATCCAAATGAATTTTCCGCCAAATTTATATTTCCAGAAGAATATACATTTTGTGCATTTCCTACTGTATAAACTCCAACTCCTTCATCAGTACCAACATTAAGTGTACTTCCTGTCAAAAGATTAACTGTTCCACCTTTAGAATATACTCCTATTCCTTCTTTACCTACTGTTGTAACAGAATTTGATCCAAGTTCAGCATCTAGTCCATAAATTCCAACAGATTTATCTCCAGCTATTATATTTTTATTATTTACAGCTTTTCCAGAACCTGTTACAACTATACCTATATTAGGTTCTGAAGAGTTTGTAGAATCTGCAACATTAAGTACTCCTTCATTTACAATGCTTCTTCCATCTCCAATTATGTTATATCCTTTTACAGGTGAAGCATTTATAGTTCCATAATTTGTTAAAGTACCTCCACCAGTTGCATATAATGAAGCAAGACCGCCTGTAGTATTTGTTGCATTTACAACATCCACATCAACGTAATTTTTGGCATCAGGATTTCCACTTTCTCCAGCAAGACTTCCTCCGAATGCAAGTCCTGCTCCTTTTCCTGTAGCAGAACCATTATATTTGTATTCAAATTTTCCAGGCCCATTTATAGTTGAAGTATTTCCTTTTACATAAATACCTGCTCCTTCTTCTTTTGTTTCAATACCATAATTTGTAAGTAAATTAACATTTGAATTTTGTGCATATACTCCTGTTCCAGTTGCTCCTGTAACTATATCAGAACTTCCATTTCCAGTAAGGTTTATTGTTCCACCATGTAATGGATTTCCACCAGCTGTCTTAGAAGATGCGGTAACAATTATTCCAACACCTCTATCACCAAGAGTAATATTATTTTTATTATTTATAACCACTCTACTTCTATCAACTTCATCCGCTCTGTTATTTTGTGCTAATATTCCAATTGGATTTGCCATTCCTGTTGTTACAAGGTTTCCTTCATTTGTAATTTCTATAGCTGTCTGAGTATTTCCTGACTTATCAGTTCCATAATCTAAAAGACGAGTATTATCAGCCGTAACTTTCGCCGCAATAGCCGCTCCTGAATCTGTCACAGTTATCGTTGCACCAGCTTCATTTACAAGTTTACTTCCATTAGTTCCATAAATTCCAGCCCCTTGGTTGACAGTAACATTTCCACCAGATTTATTTGTTATTGTTCCATAACTTACATTCATTCCAGCAATATTAGCAGCTGCTGTTCCTCCAGTATTATTTACAGTCCCATAATTAATATATGCAGTTTCTGCATTTGATGTTGCATTTTTATTAGATCCCATTGAAAGTCCTTGAATATTTTCATTTAAAGTTGTTGTAGCATTTATTGTCTGAGTAGAAGCTATTGTTATTCTTGATCTTTCAGCAGTAATCGCATTAAATCCTTCATTAGTATAAGGTGTCAATGTTAAATTAATTGCAGCATTAGTATTATTGCTTCCTGGAACTGTACTTGTAGTATCAAGTGTTATATCAGAATTTTCAAATACAGTTTTTACAAATGGATTTGGATTACTTGAATCATAAGTAATAATTCCATTAAAGCCTAATCCGCTTGCTAAATCTTGAGTACTTCCATTCCAAATAACATTTGATTTATTATTGAATACTCCAAATGTAACTTTATCTCCAACTATCTTATATTTTACATTCCCCATATTAAAATATTTTGTTGTTGATGAGGTAGGTGTTGCAGTTTGAGAATAAAATTTAGTATCTGAAGTATCAGGAATAATCAATCCATTGTGCATTTCTATTTCAGTATTGGCATTAAAATTAATTTTTCCTCCACCATTAGCATAAAATGGAGTTGTACTATCATGGCTTCCTGATGTCTGAACAACATTTTTACTATCTACATATCTTATATCTTTAACTTCTATTTTCGTTATTCCTTCGACATTTACTACTCCTTTATCAAATGCTGCAAGTCCCCCAGTTCTTCCCGCTCTAATTACATTATTTGCTCCATTTAAGTTTACAACTGATCCATCACCAGTGGCAAGTCCTCCAATACCATTTATTTCAGCCTTTCCATTAATATCAATGTGTCCTTTATTTTTAGCCAATCCTCCTATATTCTTATAAATATACGGAACTGTCTTATCATCATTTGAAACCCATTCGTCAACAGCTGATATTTTACCCGTTGTTTCTACTTTCGATACTGTAGTTTGGTTATTAGAATCAAAGCCTTCCGCATATGCAATTATTGAACCAAATCCTTTAGCATCTGTTGTTCCTTTAGCATTAACTATTCCTCCGTCTTTTGCAAGATAAGCAATCGGATTTATTCCAGTTTCATTACCATTTCCATCAACACCTGTCTTCAAGTATCTTGCCGAAAGCTCAACATTAGCACCAATATTAATTTCACTTGGCTTTCCTTTAAGAAGAGCCTCTGTTGCTGCACTCATACTATGTTTACTATTATCCCAAACACCATTTGAATAAGCAATAATCGTTCCAGTTGCTGCTTCATTTGTAGAATCATCTGCTGAAATTTTTCCAACACCTGATGGTCCTACCGCCCCTAGTGATGCAACAGTACCATTGTCTTTTATATCAGTTGACAATGTTGTTATTACTTGTTTATTATTTGTACTCATTGTCACATCCATTACAGTTCCATATTCAGAAGCAAACATAATTCCACTCTTAGAATATTTTCCAAATTTAATATCAACATCGTTTATTTGTAAAGAATGTACTTGATCATTATCAAAAAGTGGCAATGCATTCATATCACGACTAGGAACAATGTCCTTTCTTTGTCCAGATCTTGCAAATACTCCTACATTTGTTTCAACATATTTATTATCTCCACCTGTTTTATTTCCTCCAGCTTGAGTAGTACCACTAGCACTATTTAATTTATTTCCAATAACTGCTTTTGCAGCAATTTCTCCTTGGTAAATTCCTACTACAGATTCTTTCCAATTATCAATGCTGTTAGCACCTGTCAAAATACCTTCTTGATATGGATCTCCAGCCGCATTTTTATTTTTGTTTGCAAAATATAAAATTATATTGTCATCTCCATATGATTGTACATATTTAGTTAAATTTATATATGGTATTCTTGAAGTTCCAGGTGCATTAATAGTTACTGATCTAGTCCTACCATTTGTAGTAGAATAAGATTGTCCATCTAAATTTTTATAATTTGGAGAATATCCATATCCTGAGTACACCATATTTCCCTGTCCTTCAAGAACGTAATCTCCCTTACTTTCTATAGCGAAACTTGCTTGTACCCCTAATGTATTATAAATAATATTTTGACTTGCACTTTCAGGTATTGTAACATCTACACTTCCATTAAATTCTCCTCGCTTATTATGAGTCCCAGGGACACTATATGTATTTGTATGTAAAATCAGCGTTTCCCATGCTGCTGGGTAAATAAGAAATACCGTATTATCTTTCCCATTAAGGTTAACTTTTACATTATCATATGTATTATGCCCTGCATGCCATGTTTCTATTGAATGGAATGCTGCTCTGCTGTATAAATTAGCTGTTATATTTGCTAATTTACCATCGGCTACTGAATGTATACCTATTTGTCCAGCTACTTTACGCCCACTTCCTACATTTCGTGCTCCATTACTACTTCCAGCTAGATATAGTGTCACACCTGTTGCATCATTACTATACCAAAAACCAGGTCCACCTACATTACCTGAATTATTTATGTAAATTACTTGAGCAGGTCTTGCTTCATCAGTAAAATTTCCAGAACTATTCACTCCTGCATAGTATGTAACATTACCTGCAGACCGTCTAGAATTAGCCGCTACCCAATTATTACTATTTCCACAGCCTGTGAAACAATAATCAACAAAAGGATTTGCATTTGGTTCCGGCAAATTTGGATTTACATTTGGTGCTGTTGGTTCCACAATTTTTATTGATTTTGGGGGTTTTATTGCTATATTAGGTGTTGTTGGATTTGGTTCTGTCATTGTAGGAGTGACTACATTTAAAGGATTTTTTAATACTACTCTCGGGATTATTGCTACTTCTGCCTTAGCACTTACTAATGGTTCCTGTTCACGTGTATTACTAATTAAACCGTAACTTGTTTGTGCCAAGCCCATTGAAGGTAATTTTTTGTACTGATTACTTAGTGGAGATGTATTTCTTACAAATACATCGTTACTTCTTGTGAATATTCCTTCATAAGGATATTTTGCCTTTTTATCTCCTCTACCCTTATAAGTTCCATTCCAATTATTATTAAAATAATTTATACCATATTGCCAGCTACTCCAAGGACTTTTTACAACATGATCTCCTTGTTCCATTAGTTGAATCAATTCTAAAGTTGTATATTTCATTAATTTATTATTTTCTATTCTTGTTTTTTTCAAAGTTTTTTGTATATCCTGCATTGATGTAGAAATTGTGTGTTTTTGATTTTCTATATTTGCATCATCTTTTGATGTCGCAGAAAACAACTTACCAGGTGTAAATATTATTCCAGCAATTAAAAATGCAATCAATGCAGATTCTGTATATTTAAAATTTTTACATCTTTTTGCAAACGAACGCAAACTTTTTTTTACTTGTTTAAGATTATTTTCCATTTTTTCTCTCCTTTAAAAATAATGTTTTATAATTTAATTAAGCCTTTTTAAATCAGACTGAAGATACTATATAAATTTTTAATATGATTGATTGAAATTATTTTAATTTTTAAGTTTGGTTTAAACTGGCTTTACTATATTTTAGATTTCAATACATATTGTACCACGAAAAATACAGAAAGCAAGATTTTGATTAATTTTTTTATTATAATTTTAAAAAAACTCAAATATATAAAAAAGGCTAACTAGCCTAATTTATAATTTCATTTATCTTTTTATATTAATCCACTATTTTCATTCCCTTTTCCTTCAATTCCCCAGCATACTTCTGTGCTGTCGTATAATCTGTAATAATTACAAGCTGATTTCCGCTCTGAATTAATGTATCTCCCCGTGCGATACTATCTTTTCCTGCCTTACGTACACTCACAATAAGAAGGTTTTCAGGTAGATTCAATTCCTTAACTGTCTTATTATCAAATTCAGAATTTGCTCCTACAGGAATTAAAAGTGTTACTATTTTATCCGTTATATTTTTTTCGTCTGGCTTTATTCCAATTTCAATTTTTTTATTTTTCCACCATTTCTCCAAAATTTCCAGTCTTTTGAAACGTTTCTGCATTCTTCTTTTTTTCTCGTCTTCCTCTAAAATCTGCTTCTGAAACATATTAAAGTAAAGCCGTTCGTAAATTGGCTCCATTTTAAGCAATTCTGTAAAAATATAAGTTATTGTGCAGACAATTATTAACATATAAAGATACGAAAAATTTCCCGTCATTTCAAGAATTAACGTAATTCCCGTAATTGGAGCTCTCACAACTGCTGTAAAATAGGCAGCCATTCCCAGCAGCATAAAATGAACGATTACTTCGTTAGGAATTGCAAAATACTGATTTAATATTACTCCGTATACTTTTCCTGTTAAAGCTCCTATTACAAGCATTGGCAAAAAAATCCCGCCAGGTGCTCCTGTTGCATAGCAAAGCATTGTATAAAAAAATTTCAAAGCTAAAATTATAATAAGTGTCCTTAGAATAACATCTTTCCCAAACATTTCCTCAATAAGTTCGTGTCCACCACCTGTTATTTCACTAAAAAATACGGCAATAACGTATGCCATTACCATAAACAAAGCTATTTTTAGATATTTATTAATTTTAATCTTTCTATAATGTCTTTGAATAAGCAATAAAAAATAGCTGAACGCTTTTCCAGTAATTGTAATTATAACGCAGAAAACAGCCGTTATAAGAGCAAATATATAATATGGTATGCCTTTTGGAAGCATAAAATTGTATTGAAAGGAAGTTTGTGAGCCTAAAATCATTCTTGAAACAAAATTTGAGGTTCCACTTGCCACAAGAGTACAAATTAACAATAACGGCGAGAAAAATTTATGCAGTTCTTCCAGCGAAAAAATAACTCCCGCAAGAGGTGCATTAAATGTAGATGAAATTCCAGCACTTGCTCCACATGTTACGAGATATTTCTCCTCTACCTCCGAACGCTTTGCAATTTCCTTTACTCCAGAACCTACTAAAGCCCCCAAATGAACCGAAGGCCCTTCACGTCCCATAGACATTCCAGCTCCAATTGCTAAAATACCCCCAACAAATTTCGTAAGCAGTTCCCCAAACCATTTAAATTTAACTTTTTTCGTAAGCAATCCACTAACTTGAGGAATTCCACTCCCACTAATTAACGGATATTTTGTAAGCATAAATTGCATGGCTAACCCCATAATAACAAAAACTGCTATTCCAATAAATATTTTATGAAATTCTAGATTTGTTGTAAAAAATGCTCTGAAAATCGACATTTTTTTTAACATCAATGTATATGTTCCGACAATTATTCCTGAAAAAATTCCTACTAGAAAACACAATAATATAAGTACCACATTATTCCGTCTTGATTTTAGTGAATTTATATCCCTTAATTCATGTAAAACATCTTTTGCCATTTTATTTCCTTCTTCCTTTTTTATTTTCCACAAAAATATTCTTCCATATTAAAATAAAATATCTTTCCTGCCTTATTAATCAAAAATCCTGAAATTTCCATTTCTTCAGATAATTTTCCCATAATTTCATAAAATTTTTCAGGTGTCTGGTTATACATCCCTGTTGAAATAATATCACCAAAAAAGGCACTTTTTGTAATTATTCCGACTTGTTTATTTTGAGAAGGAAAACCAGTTCTGGGACTTATAATGTGTCCGTATTTTTCGTTATTTATCAAAAGATATGTGTTTTTCTGATTAGAAGTGGAATAACTTGTATTTTTTATTTTTATTTCAAATAAATCATTATCTTCATTTTTTCCATTATACCCATACTTTGTTATTCTTACAGGCATTCCATCGGAATTTCTTAATATTTCTTTTTCTTCCTCAGGATTTTCAGCGATAATGCCCCATTCATCAATAGCAATGATACTGCTCCCGCCAGCATTTACAATTGCGTCCTTTATCCCAATTTTTTTCATCTCCTGAGCCATTTTTTCTATTGCATACGCCTTTATAAATGAACCCGTTATAATTTCCTGATTCTTTTCAAGTTTTACCCGCTTTTTCTTTTTATCAATAATTATCTTTTTATAATCTACAAGCCTTTTCGCTTTTTTTATTTTATCAAAAGACGGCAAAATGGGGGTTTGTTTATAAAAACCCCACAATCTTATAAGAGGCATTACTGTAATGTCATACTCTCCACCAATAATTTTTGATAAATGAATAATATTATTCAAAATACTTATGGTTTCATCATTTACTTTTACAAAATGCCCACTATTTTTATTTATTTTATCAATATACGAATTTTCAGCATAAGAATTATACTTTTCATTCACATTTTCTAAAATTCCAAATAACCTGTCAAAAACAGAATCATCATAGCTTTCAGGTATTTTAATTTTTATATCCGAATGAAATAAAAAACGTACTTGAACCTTATACATCATGTTTTCACCTAATTTCCACCTGATGAAGTCGCTTTTTCACTTGATTTAGTTTCTGTTGTTGTTTTTGAAGTTTCTGATTTTTTATTGTCTAACTTAAACTGATTTTTTGCACTTTGATTATCTTTTAAATTAGTGTTAGTTTTTTGCTGCTGTGTTGTTTTTGAAGTCTCTGGTTTTGAAGTTTGAGAATTTTCTTTTTTCTTTTGATTGTTGTCGTTCTTTGTATTCTTTTTTTCAGATACTTTACTTTGTGAATCATTATTAACTGGCTTATTTTGTGTCTGTACCGCTGGAGCTGGTTGCAGCTCAGATTGTGGAACAGATTTTATTTCTGCCATAACTTCAGTATTTTGAGCATTCTGAATTTTATTGTTCCCACCTAACGAAGTTGTTTGCTCAGCATTTTTCCCTTCCGTTCCAGTTTTTCCACCAGCAGATGAAGTTGCTTTTTCGCTACCTTTTCCTTCCTTACCTGCTCCTCCTGCTGAAGATGTAGCTTTTTCACTATTTTTACCTTCAACTACCGTTTTCCCGTTATTATTTTTTAGAAACCGTGTATAATTTCCAAAAGCAATTAATGAAATTGCGCCCAAAAATAGTATTATTTTCTTTTTATTATTCATTGTTTTCTCCTTATTTTTTCTCTACATAAATTTTAATATTTTAATTTTTTTGATTTTCTAACCAATCAAAATTTCTGCTATAAAACAAGCTAAACTTAATATCCGCTGTGGAACTTCCTTTAATTTTAAAAAATTCTCGTTATTAATTTCTAAAAACAGTATTTTTTCTATGTGTAATGTTTTTGTATATTCGCCAGGATAAAATGAATTTGTTAAAATTCTTATGTCTATATTTGTTTTTTTATCATAGTAATGACATCCATATCCTAATCCATCATTTCCATAACTAATTTCAAAGCCACATTTTTCAGCTTTTTTTCGCATTTTATTAACTAAAAAACCTTTTTTATTATAATCCAAAATTTCTATTTTTTCCTGATTTTTTTCTGTGATTTTGTAAACAGTCATATTAATTTGATTTATTGGCTGTTTTATTTTTTCATTTTTGAAGTTTTCTTCCCAATGTTTTTGTTCCTCTTTTGAAAGTTCTGGAAAATACAATACATTTATAAAGCTATTCTCATTTAAAGTACATTCTTGGTTTTGGGACATTTTGAAAGCCCCATTATCCATGCACCTAAATGTTTTTATTAATTTCCCATTTTCATCAGTTTCTTTCCAAATAAGCTGAACTGCAAATTCTTGCATAACTGGATTTTTTATAAAAATTTCAATCCATCTTTTTGTTTTCCATTTACGTTCTAAAAACAATGCTCTCAACAAATTACTTGACTGTTCTGTTATGATTTCCTTTATCTGTTTTTTTATATATTTCACTTCTCTTCTGTACTCTTCAACTGCACTTTCTACATCATTAAACTTTTTACTTGCCTTCGGAAGACCCTTTAAGATTTTCCCTTCTTCATCATAAGCAATGATATTAGCAGGTGTACTCATAATATCAATTTTTGCCTTAATCTTTCTTTCACCATAATCAAAAATTCTTGTTCTATCCTGTCCAAATTCAAAATTAGGAATCAAAATATCATTTAGCTCATCACGTGTAATCCCACCATTTTTCGCAATTATATCAAGTGTCTGATCAGAAGCCATTTTTATCCGTTTATCTTTGTAATTATTTAAAAAACCTTTTACTAATATTCCAATTTCCTTCGTTTCATTTCTTAAAGCAAGAACTCTTATTCCATAAGCTGCAACTGCCACTTTATTGTATTCACTGACAAGTGTGTCAATAATACTTATCATATTATCATTGATTATCTTTATATTAGAAGTAAGTATTAATGGAATAAAAATATTTTTATATTTAGGATTAAATCTATGTTCCTTCCATTTTTGAAAAATTTTTGCAATAAATTTTCTCAAATCGCTTCTGTCTACTATTTGCTCAATTTTATTACAAACCTCGATAGTTTTTATATCATTTTCCAAAATATATTCTGAAATATAAAATTTCATTAACTTTTCAGGAACCTTTTCCTCACTTTTTCTTATTCTTATCATTCCGTAATCAACTAAACTACTAAATATGGCATTTTCCTCATGTTTTTTCAGACAAATATTTTCAGAATATTCAAAAATTTCTTTTGGATTTGTCAAATTTTTTAGCTCCCTTTGAGCTTCCACATTGTCCCAATATCTAATTAAATTCCTTGCAATTTGTACTGCTGGTGCAGATGTATTTTCTAGCAATTTTTCTACTTCTTTTCTTAGTTCTGGTTTTTTTCTTAAAATTTTTTCAATTTTTTGTCCTGTATTTTTATCCGCTTTTAACAATAATTTTGGCAGCTGAAAATAATCAAAATTATTATCCTTTGAGTATAAAATTTCCACATATTTTTCCACATTTTTCAATTCAGCGTCATTTCCAAAGCTCTTGTAAAGCTCTTTCTCATGCCTATGCAAAAATTCTATCCAAATTTTATTATTTTCATTTTCACAGCCTGTTTTGGCAATATATTCAAAATATTTTTGATTTATAAAATTAATTGATAAATTGTAATCCCACATTTCATCCAATATTAATTTCAAATCATTCATATCATAAATTACAGAATATCTCTCAAATATATCTGTAAATAAGTCTATTTTCTCTACTCCATTTACAAAAAATTGAAAAGCTTTTTTATACATTTCAGAATACTTTAATAATGAAAAAACTATCGTATCCTTCTGTACCAAAGCCTTTCCATCCTTATTTCTCAAACATTGCACTTTAATATTTTTCCAATCAATTTTATCTTTCTTCAAAAATTCAAGATTTTTAAATTCTTTTGATTTCCATTTCCAAACTTTTGGCTTAAATAATTTTTTCAAATTGCTGATTAGAATATTTTCAGCTCTTACAAGAAATTTAGATTTTTCCTTTTCATCAATTAAATCATATTTTATAAAAAAATGAAGCAAAAACAAATATATTATTTTATTCCCTTTCAAATTATCTTTGAAAAATGCTTTACTATTTATAACATTTTCTTTTATTGTATCCAAAAATAGATCATACATTTTTTTTGAATAATCAAAATTATAAAAAATAACATTTGTTCCATAATTAACGAGTAAATAAAGTTTTTGCCCATGCGAAAAAGAATATTTCTTAAAAATTTTCTTTAAATTATCAAATATTTTATTTCTATAATAATAGTTACTATTTGTCGATGAAAATTCTATTTCAGAAAACATAATAAATAATTCAATTCCTTCAGAAATAACTTTTGAAATACCTATATTCTTTTTTAACACCAAAAAAAATATCTTTTCAACATATTTTCTAGATTTTTCCAAATTTAAAGCTTCCACATTTATAAAATATCTTATAAAATTACCATTATCCAAATATTTTTCAAATATTTCATTTATATTGTCTACATAACTTTTTGATTTCAGCCTGTCTTCAAGAAACCATTTTTTCTTTCCATCTTTTCCATTATTTTCGGCATAATCATAAACTCTGTCATTTCTAAGTCCGTTTTCCATATCCTGTTCCACCGTTATTATTTCCAC
>ERZ773054.895-NODE-895-length-20051-cov-8.731696_pt1 | contig 20051 bp, 11 predicted proteins | sample MGYA00580630_ERZ773054 | MGnify/ENA primary metagenome ERZ773054 (study PRJEB29015, sample SAMEA2737994) | human oral metagenome | biome: human oral; feature: human-associated habitat; material: dental | place: China | collected 2115 ... | reverse complement strand
GCGCGCGCTGTTCGAGAGCCTGCCGCCGGAGCCGATGGCGCATGTGGATGTGCTGGCGGGCGGGCGCGCGGCGCTGGAGCGGGCCAATGACCAATGGGGGCTGGCGCTGAGTGGCGATGAAATGGATTACCTGGCCGAAGCTTTCGTCAAGCTGGGGCGCAATCCCACGGATGTGGAGCTGATGATGTTCGCGCAGGCCAACAGCGAGCATTGCCGCCACAAGATTTTCAATGCCGAGTTCGTGATTGACGGCGTGACGCAGCCGCAGAGCCTGTTCGCCATGATTCGCCACACGCACCAGCAGCAGCCCGCGCATACGGTGGTGGCCTACAGCGACAACGCGGCGGTGATGGCCGGGCACGAAGTGCTGGCGTTCGGGCCGGTGGTTGCGGCTCTGGATGCCTGCCCGGGCGCGAATTCAGGCATGAAACCGGCCCCAAGTCCTGGTGGAATGGGCGCGGGCAGCTATCAAAAGAGAAGCGAGCTGCGGCATGTGCTGATGAAGGTGGAAACGCACAACCACCCCACGGCCATCAGCCCTTTCGCGGGCGCGGCCACGGGCGCGGGCGGCGAAATTCGCGATGAAGGGGCCACGGGCCGGGGTGCAACGCCGAAGGCGGGCCTGACGGGCTTTTCCGTCAGCAAGCTCTGGGGCGGCCTGGCCGATACGCCGGGCGGCAAGCTGGAGCACATGGCCAGCCCCTTGCAGGTGATGACGGAAGGGCCGCTGGGCGGCGCGGCGTTCAACAACGAGTTTGGCCGCCCCAATCTGGCGGGCTACTTTCGCGAATACGAGCAGTGGATAGGCGGCGTGCAGCGCGGCTATCACAAGCCCATCATGCTGGCTGGCGGCGTGGGCAGCATTGACGCGCGGCTGACGCGCAAGACCGAATTTGCCCCCGGCGCGCTGCTGGTGCAGCTGGGCGGGCCGGGCATGCGCATTGGCATGGGCGGCGGCGCGGCCAGTTCGCTGGCGGGCGGGGCCAACGCGGCGCATCTGGACTTTGATTCGGTGCAGCGCGGCAACCCCGAAATGCAGCGCCGCGCGCAGGAAGTGATCAGCGCCTGCCAGTCGCTGGGCGAGGCCAATCCCATTCTGGCCATTCACGACGTGGGCGCAGGCGGCCTCTCCAACGCTTTCCCCGAGCTGGTGAACGATGCAGGCCGTGGCGCGCGCTTTGACTTGCGCGCCGTGCCGCTGGAAGAAAGCGGCCTGGCGCCCAAAGAGATTTGGTGCAACGAGAGCCAGGAGCGCTACGTGCTGGCCATTGCGCCCGAGTCGCTGCCGCTTTTTGAGCAAATCTGCCAGCGCGAGCGCGCGCCCTTTGCCGTGGTGGGCCAGGCCACGCAGGAGCGCCAGTTGCAGGTGACGGATGCCGGCGCGCAAAGCCCTGTGGACATGCCGCTTGATGTGCTGCTGGGCAAGCCCCCGCGCATGAAGCGCGACGTGCGCAGTGTGCCGCGCATGAGCGCCGCGCTGGATGTAACGGGCGTGACGCTGCAAAACGCCGTCATCCAGGTGCTGGCGCACCCCACGGTGGCGAGCAAGCGCTTTCTCATCACCATTGGCGACCGCACGGTAGGCGGCCTCACGCACCGCGACCAGATGGTGGGGCCGTGGCAAGTGCCCGTGGCCGACTGCGCCGTGACGCTGGCCGACCTGGACGGCTTTGCGGGCGAGGCCATGAGCGTGGGCGAGCGCACGCCGCTGGCTGCGCTCAACGCCCCCGCCTCAGGCCGCATGGCCGTGGCCGAGGCCCTCACCAACTTGCTGGCCGCGCCCATAGAGCTGCCGCGTGTGAAGCTGAGCGCCAACTGGATGGCCGCCTGCGGCGAGCCGGGCGAAGACGCGGCGCTGTACGCCACCGTCAAGGCCGTGGGGCTGGAGCTGTGCCCGGCGCTGGGCGTTTCCATTCCCGTGGGCAAAGACAGCCTGTCCATGCGCGCGCAGTGGACGGATGCCGGCGGCGCGGCGCACAAGGTGGTCTCGCCCGTCAGCCTGGTCATCAGCGCCTTTGCCAGCGTGGATGACGTGCGCGGCACGCTCACCCCGCAGCTGAACCGCGACGAGGCCGACACGACGCTTGTTCTCATCGACCTGGGCCGGGGCCAATGCCGCATGGGCGGCTCCATCCTGGCGCAAACGCTGGCGCAAGGCGGCGGCGACGTGCCCGACCTGGACGACGCGCAAGACCTGGTGCGCCTGGCCGCCGCCATCAACGAACTGCGCGCCAGCGGCCAGATACTGGCCTACCACGACCGCAGCGACGGCGGGCTGCTGGCCGCCGTGTGCGAAATGGCCTTTGCCGGCCAGGTGGGCGTGGCCCTGAACGTGGACATGCTCGTGACCGAAGGCGACGGCATTGCCGACAGCCGCATGGACGCGGGCGACGCCAAAAACTGGGCGCAGCAAATCAGCGCCCGCCGCGAAGAACTTACCTTGCGCGCCCTTTTCAATGAAGAGCTGGGCGTGGTGCTGCAAGTGCGCACCGCCCGGCGCGACGCCGTCATGCAGACCTTGCGCGCGCACGGCCTGAGCCGCCACAGCCATTTCATCGGCAAAACCCGCCCCGACAGCGCCCCGCTGGACGTGGGCAAAGGCCGCATCAGCATCTGGCGCGACACGAAAGAAGTCTTCTCCGCCAGCCTGCGCGACTTGCAGCAGGTATGGGACAGCGTGAGCTGGAAGATCGCCCGCGAGCGCGACAACCCCGAATGCGCCGACGCCGAGCACGCCGCCGCTGGCGCGCCCGGCGACGGCGGCCTGCACGTGCACTTGAGCGAAGGTTTGGACAAAGCCCTGGCGCAAGCGATGCAGCCAGCGCCTGCCGCCCCCGCCCTGGCGCTGGCCCGCCCCAAAGTCGCCATCTTGCGCGAGCAGGGCGTGAACAGCCACCGCGAAATGGCCTGGGTGTTTGACGCCGCCGGCTTTGAAGCCGTGGACGTGCACATGAGCGATTTGCACGCGGGCCGCGCGCGGCTGGACGATTTCAGGGGCCTGGTCGCCTGCGGCGGCTTCAGCTATGGCGACACCCTGGGCGCGGGCATCGGCTGGGCGCGCTCCATCACCTTCAGCCCCGCGCTGGCCGGGCAGTTCCGCGCCTTCTTTGGCCGCAGCGACACCTTCGGCCTGGGCGTGTGCAACGGCTGCCAGATGTTCGCCGAGCTGGCCGGCATCATCCCCGGCGCTGAAAACTGGCCGCGCTTTACCACCAACCGCAGCGAGCGCTTTGAAGCGCGCCTGAGCCTGGTGGAAGTGCTGGCCTCGCCCAGCCTGTTTTTCGCGGGCATGGCGGGCAGCCGCCTGCCCATCGCCGTCTCCCACGGCGAGGGCTTTGCCAACTTCAGCGCGCGCGGCAACGCCGCCCAGGCCATCGCCGCCATGCGCTACGTGGACCACGCAGGCCAGCCCACCGAAACCTACCCCTGCAACCCCAACGGCAGCCCCGGCGGGCTGACCGCCGTGACCACGCCCGACGGGCGCTTCACGGCCATGATGCCGCACCCCGAACGCGTGAGCCGCAACATCCAGATGAGCTGGACGCCCCTGGACCCATCCGCCCCCAGCCCCTGGATGCAGATGTGGCGCAACGCCCGCAAATGGGTGGGCTGACCCCGCCTTTGGCCTGCCGCATCCGCACCGATTCAAAAACCTTTTTCCGCTGAAACCCCATGAGCACCGAAAAAAAAGAACGCCAAACCTGGTCCAACCGCCTCACCTACGTGCTGACCGTGGCGGGCGCCACCGTCGGCTTTGGCGCCACCTGGCGCTTTCCCTACCTTGTGGGGCAAAACGGCGGCGGCGCTTATGTGCTGGTGTTTTGCCTGGCCATGTTTCTCATCGGCATTCCCATGATCCTGGTGGAAAACGTCATTGGTCGCCGCCTACACGTCAATTCGGTGGATTCATTTGGCGGCCAGGCGCAAGGCAAAAACATACCTGCCGGCTGGAAAATCATTGGCTACCTGGGCCTGCTGGGCGCATTCGGCATCATGGCCTATTACATGGTGCTGGGCGGCTGGGTCATTTCCTACATCGTCCATCTTGCCAGCGGCGCGCTGGACATTTCAGCGCCCATTACCCGGGAAACCGCGAAACACTTCTTTGAAAGCAGCGTGACGAACAGCCCGTGGGAAATCATGGCCTACACCTTCGCCTTCGTCATGGTGAATTACTACATACTCGCCAGGGGCATTATCGAAGGCATTGAAAAATCAGTAAAATACCTGATGCCGCTGCTGTTTCTGTTTCTCATCGGCATGGTGATTCGCAACATCACCCTGCCGGGCGCGATGGAAGGCATTGTTTTTTATCTCAAGCCTGATTTCAGCAAAATCACGCCCCAATTGTTCATTTATGTGCTGGGGCAGGTCTTTTTCGCGCTGAGCCTGGGCTTTGGCGTGCTGATCACGCTCTCCAGCTACCTGAACAAGGAAGAAAACCTCATTCACACGGCAGTGCTCACCGGCATCGTCAATACCGCCATCGCCGTGCTGGCCGGGTTCATGATTTTTCCTTCGCTGTTTTCCTTTGGCATTGCGCCCGATTCCGGCCCCACGCTGGTGTTTCAGAGCCTGCCCATCGTTTTTTCCCATTTGTGGGCGGGCAAATTTTTCGCCATCATTTTCTTTGGCCTGCTGCTGATTGCGGCGCTGACCACTTCCATCACCATTTATGAAGTGCTCGTGACCGTGCTGCACGAAAAATTCGGAATGAGCCGCATCTGGGCCATTACCCTGACGATGGGCGGCATTTTCATTTTTGGCAACGTGCCCACCATACTGGGCGATAACCTCTGGAAAGACGTCTCCATTTTCGGCAAAAGCATTTTCGATGCCTTTGATTTTGTCAGCGGCAACATCCTGTTCATGCTCACCGCGCTGGGCTGCGCCATTTTCGTGGGTTTCGTGCTCAAGGACGAGGCCAAAAAAGAGCTGTCGCCCACGCCTGATTCCCTGTTCACGAAAATCTGGTTCAACTACGTCAAATACGTGGTGCCCGTCATCATCGTGGTCATCTTTGCCAGCTTGCTCTGAGCCTGCCTGCGAACGGTTTTGCGGCCGCTACACCCCGAAAGTCATGGTCTATTTCGCTGCTTTTTTGATAGCATAGAGTCCCGTAAAACTGTGCGACAAAGGCATTTTTATGGGGCTTGAATTTGCTCTCGAAAAAAGAGCAACACACACCAGGTTGAAGCTGCGGCTGGCTTGCGCATCAGCATGACCAAGCAGGGCACTTTCAACCGCCCCCCTTTTTTATAAGCCATAAAATAATGTTTCTCATGATTGCCAGTGGCCAACAGATAAATGTGATATCAAATAGCAGAATCGCCATCTTGTAATTCAGGTTTTTATTCAGCAAGAGGCAAACTCCTGTCATCAGCAGCACTCCGCCAATAAATGGCACCATCGAGCCTTCGATGCCATAAACATAGTAACGGAATAGCACCTTGATGTTATCCAGGCAAATGATGGCGCCAATTATAAAAATCATGACAGGGCCAATGGTATTCATATTGATCATCAGATTTCCAAAAAAATATATATACCCCGTTTGTCCTGAATATAGATGCTCATTTTCAGGCTGAAATCCCTGCTCTCGTGCTGATGCCGCCCCATTTCTACATCAAAGTATTGGCCGGACAGGGTTTGAACAAGCCCGGAGTCTGGCCGCAAACCGGTTTTGCAGCCACCACACCCCACGAGTCATGGTTTATTTTGCTACGTTTCTAATAGCTTCAGGTCCCGCAAAACCGTGTGGTAGAGGTATTTTTTTGGGCCTCAAATTTGCTCCCGAAAACAGAGCGCAATACGCCTAATCCGGGCTGCGCCTGGATGGAAGCGGGCATACCACCACTGCCAGTGCAGCAACTGGGCTGATGGATTGACACGGCGCAGGGCGCTTTCTACCCTGCTGGATCTATTTTCTTGACTGGAGAACTTTCCCATGAGCCTCACCATTGCCGATTTGCTGGTTCAGACCCTTGCCAACGCGGGCATCAAGCGCGTGTGGGGGGTGACGGGCGACAGCCTCAACGGCATCAACGACAGCCTGCGCCGGGACGGGCGCATTGAGTGGATGCACGTGCGCCACGAAGAAGCGGCGGCTTTTGCCGCTGGCGCCGAAGCGGCCCTGACGGGGCAGCTGGCCGTGTGCGCGGGCAGCTGCGGGCCGGGCAACCTGCATTTGATCAACGGGCTGTTTGACTGCCAGCGCAACCATGTGCCGGTGCTGGCGATTGCCTCGCACATTCCGTCATCCGAAATCGGGCTGGGCTACTTTCAGGAAACGCATCCGCAAGAGCTGTTTCGTGAATGCAGCGTGTTTGCGGAGCTGGTGACCAACCCCGCGCAAATGCCCGAAGTGCTGCACCGCGCGCTGAATGCCGCCGTGGGCCAGCAGGGCGTGGCCGTGCTGGTGCTGCCGGGCGACGTGAGCCTGCTGCCCGCGCCTGCGCGGGCGCGCATGACGAGCTGGTGGCGCTGGCAAGCAAACTGAAAGCGCCCATCGTCCACACCTTGCGCGGCAAGGAATTTGTGGAGTGGGACAACCCTTGCGACGTGGGCATGACGGGGCTGATCGGCTTTTCATCCGGCTACCACGCGCTGCTCAACAGCAGCGCGGTGCTGATGCTGGGCGCCGACTTTCCCTACCGCGCCTTCTACCCGAAGGACGCCGCCATCTTTCAAGTGGACCGCAACCCGCAGGCGCTGGGCCGCCGCGCCCCGCTGGCGCTGGGGCTGGCCGCTGACGTGGGCGAAACCTTGCGCGCGCTGCTGCCGCGCATCGCTGAAAAAAGCGACCGCCGCTTTCTGGACAACGCCCTGCGCCACTACGCCAAGGCGCGCGAGGCGCTGGACGATCTGGCCCAGCCATCGGCCGCCGGCCGCCCCGTGCATCCGCAATACCTGGCCCGCCTGATCAGCGAAACGGCAGCCGACGACGCCGTATTCACCGCCGACGTGGGCACGCCCGTCGTCTGGGCCGCACGCTACCTGAAGATGAATGGCCGCCGCCGCCTGCTCGGCTCGTTCAACCACGGCTCCATGGCCAACGCCCTGCTGCAAGCCATGGGCGCGCAAGCCGCCAGCTTGCAACGGCAGGTGATCTCGCTGTCTGGCGACGGCGGCTTCACCATGATGATGGGCGAGCTGCTCTCGCTGGTGCAACTACGCCTGCCCGTGAAAGTGGTGGTGCTCAACAACGGCACGCTCGGCTTCGTGGCCATGGAAATGAAGGCCGCCGGCTACCTGGACTACGCCACCGACCTGCAAAACCCCGACTTCGCCGCCATGGCGCAAGCCATCGGCATCAAAAGCTGGCGCGTGCAAGACTCAGCCGCACTGCCCGAAACGCTGCGCGAAGCCTTCGCCCACCCCGGCCCCGTGCTGGTGGACGTGCACACGGCCAAGCAAGAACTGGCCATGCCCCCCGTCATCAAGGCCGAACAGGCCAAGGGCTTCAGCCTGTTCATGCTGCGCGCCATCCTCAGCGGACGAGGCGACGAAATCAAGGAACTCGTCAAAACCAACCTGCTGCGCTGACACCGCCTGACACCACCCAAAAGGCAGGCGCCCAACGGCGGCCTGCCTTTGCGCCGCGTTGCCGTCACAAGAACGGCACGTAAAGCGGATACAGGATTTCCTCTTCGCGCCGTATGCGGTCTTGCAGCACCTTGCCCGCCTGTTCCAGGTCGGTCAGAAAAAAGCTGGCCAGTGCGGAATCTTCGCCCAGGCGGGCGTAAGTGCGTCAGTTCATGATCTGGCCGTGAGGGGCAGAAGTGCAGATTGAGGTGGATTGCAAGACCCATCATCCGCCTAAGTCTGCGTTTTTCGCATCCACAAACAGATTCTGGAGCCGATGGCGGGCATTTATGGCAAGACCTGCATGCTTGGCCGTCGCGCTGCCGCGCGAGCCATTCAATCATTCGTACTTTGACGGGCAGGCGATTTGTTTCGGGGCGGCTTTGGATCATCCGGAATGCGCTTGAATATCTGGAGCGTGGTGATCATCCGCTCGGAGGCGTCTGCGTCGTCTGGCACATTGGGATCGTACTGGAAAGCATGATTGACCAAGGTGTTTTTATCGATGGCGAACATGAGATAGCTGCCAGATTTATCAAAAAAAGTCATTCCATATCGAATGATATCCTTTCGTTCTGTCTTTGAATTTTGTGATTTCAATATGGGAGCCAAGTCTTCCATTTCATCGTCAAGAGGGAGACTGCTTCTAGCGCCCATTTCTTGCTTTATTGGCTCAAAGGGGATATAGGTGCCGTTGTTCTGGCAATCATATTTCCATCGTTCCTGCCGGCACATGGCGATTGGAAAAGGGGGATAGATGGTCAGAATTAATTGATTCTGTCCCTGGAAAACATCGTATCCTTCCTCTTCCATTACGCCTAAATCGGCGAAATAGATTTTCTGGTGCGGGAAAAATAACTCTTGCGAAAATTCTTTGGCATCCATATTCACTTCCGGGATGCTTTGAATCAGCACATAAGTGCCTTCAATAGACGGATGGGAAGACTCCTCGCATCGGGCAGGTGCAGCCATGATCAGGGCGCTGGCGATGGCCAGCGCCCATGAGGCTGGATGTTTCCAGCTGATCATTTATTCATCCTTTTGCGGTGCAGATGATTTATTCTGAGGCGGCTTTGGATCATCCGGAATGCGCTTGAATATCTGAAGCGTGGTAATCATCCGCTCGGAGGCGTCTGCGTCGTCTGGCACATTGGGATCGTACTGGAAAGTCTGATTGACCAGAGTGTCTTTATCGATGGCGAACATGAGATAGCTGCCAGACTTGTCGAAAAATGTCATGACATATCTTGATATATCCTTTTTCTGTGCTTTGATTCCCATTGACTTGAGCAAAGGAGCCAAAAGATTCATTTCATCATCGAACAAGGCCTCTGCTTCTGCGCCCATTTCTTGCTTTATGGGCTCGAAGGGAATATAGGTGTTGTTGTTCTGACATCTGGCTCCCCAACGTTCCTGTCGGCACATGGCGATTGGAAATGGAGGATAGAAGGTCAGCGTGAATTCCTCTTGTCCCTGAAAGACATCGTATCCTTCTTCTTCCATGACACCGTGATAACCAAGACGAATTTTTTGGTTCGGAAAAAATAGGTCCTTTGCGAATTCTTTTGCCTCCATATTGACTTCCGGAATGCTTTGAACCAGCACATAATTACCGGCAAGCGGCGGGGGAGAGAATTCTTCGCATTGGGCAGGTGCAGCCATGATCAGGGCGCTGGCGAGGGCCAGCGCCCATGAGGCTGGATGTTTCCAGCGCATCATTTACGATGCCTCTGGCCTGGATGTGCGGAAGAAGCGGGGGTTTGCGGCTGCGCGGGCGTTTGATCTGCGGAAGCTGGCGCAGCCTTTTCATCGTCCTGCTTGACCTTGTACTCCTCGGCATTAATGGTGTTGAACCACGCCTGCAAATCGGCATGCTCCAAAGGGATGCGATTCTTATGGGAATCGTCCCTGTAGTGCTTCGTGTTCAATTTATCAAGGGCGTTTTGCACCAGACCCTGTGCCAGAAATTCAGCAATTTCTCTGGAGGCACCTTTCTTGATGTTGCCATCCTGATAATGCCTTGAGAACAAAATGGTTTGTTCCGCCGAAGAAAGCTCCTTGAATGTGCGGTGCTTTTTGATGCCTTTTACGATGTTATTGTATTCTGCAATTGTATTTTTCAAATGATCATCTTTCATTTCGGCATCCAGCAAGTCCGCCTCCTTTTTGGTCACGGTCAGCGGATGCGCCAGCAGGTATTCCGCCGCTTCCGCCCGCTTGAGGTGCATATAGGGTTCCAACTTGTCAATCAGTTCCTGTGATACTTCAAAGTCTTTCAGGCGCTTTTTGTAAGCAGTTGGCTCTTGCTGCCCTAAATCCACACCAGTGCCGATTGTCACGCCGGACTGGCTGGAGCCATCCAGTATCTTGTAGCCGTCTTTCGTGGTGGCCAGGCTGCCATCATCATTTTTGTGGAAATTCAGCAAAACCGTGATGGCCCCATTCTTGCTGATACTCTTGATAATGGGCCACCAGGGCACATAACCGCGCAGGGCCTGGCCGCCTTCGTAGTTGGATATTTGCTCGAAGTTGATGCTGGCGCCGTGTTTCTTGTTGATTTTCTGGGCCATTTCATCGCTCATGGTGGATTGGCTGTTCGGATTGGGGCCGACGTTGTGGGTGGAAAGCCTGAGGTAATTTTTTGGCGTTTCCTCAGGTTTTTCCTTGAGCGCCTTGTCATAGGCGGCGCCAGCCAGGGCCTCCTTGTCGCCTTTGAGCGTGACGATGCCGTTGCTGAAGGTGGCGCCTTCCAGTTTCTTGGTGTTTTTGCCTATCTGGTAGAGCACTTGTGACCAGTCCTGCGGGTTCAGTTGTTGCCGGAGGTTTTCGTTGTGCTTGCAGGCCTGTTGCTGGGCGGGCGTGAGGTCTGCGCCTGCGGCCTGGCCTGCGGCGTGGGGGCTGGCGCTGTGCTGGCCGCAGGGGGTTGAGCGCCATTTCAGTCGGGGAGCTGCCGCCGGATGCAGGCGGCTGCGGCACGGGGCTGCTGGCCGCAGGCTGCGCGGGGGCAGGCGGAGCGGCTGGCGCGTCTGCTGCGGGAGTGCGGAACTCCAAAGCCTCGAAGACGCGCGACAGGAAGGTGCGGTATGGCGTTGGACAGGGTGCGGACTTCTTGGGAGTGGTTGAGATGGGCGGCATCGTGCGCCTTGGCATACGTAAAAACAAGCTGGTGTGATTACTGGGTGATGGCCGCCCGGCATGGTTGAAATAGGGGTTTTCACTGCCGTGAACCGTCAGGCAGCGCCAGCGTGCCGAACGGGCGCCCCGGCGCTCCATGCCGGGCGTATCCAGGCGCACAATTCCCGCCCGTTTTTCTCTGCTTGTTTCATGCACTACCAAGACCTGCGCTCCTTCATGGCCCTGCTGGAAGCCGATGGCGATTTGCGCCGCATTGCCCAGCCGGTTTCGCCGAATCTGGAAATGACGGCGCTGTGCGACCGCGTGCTGCGCGCGGGCGGCCCGGCGCTGTTATTTGAAAAGCCAGGCAGCGTGCAGCGCGAATACGCCATGCCTGTGCTGGGCAACCTGTTTGGCACGCCGCAGCGCGTGGCGCGGGCGATGGGGCTGGCGGATGTGAGCGAAGTGCGCGCGCTGGGCGAGGCGCTGGCCGCGCTGAAGGAGCCGGAGCCGCCGCGCGGCGTGAAAGAGCTGTGGGGCAAGCGCGCGCTGATCAAAACGCTGTGGCACATGGCCCCGGCCGCCGTGCGGCAGCCGCCGTGCCAGCAAGTGGTGTGGGAGGGCGATGAAGTCGATCTGGCGCGCCTGCCCGTGCAGCACTGCTGGCCGGGCGATGTGGCGCCGCTTATCACCTGGGGCCTGACCATCACGCGCGGGCCGGCCAAGGCGCGGCAGAACCTGGGCATCTACCGCCAGCAGGTCATTGGCCGCAATGAAGTCATCATGCGCTGGCTGGCGCACCGTGGCGGCGCGTTGGACTTTGCCGAGCACCGCGCGCAGCGGCCCGGCCAGCCTTTTGCGGTGGCCGTGGCCATTGGGGCCGATCCGGCCACGCTGCTGGGCGCTGTCACGCCCGTGCCGGATGCCATGTCGGAATACCAGTTCGCGGGCCTGCTGCGCGGCGCGCGCACCGAAGTGGCCCCCGCGCTGGGCGTGCCGCTGCAAGTGCCCGCGCACGCCGAAATCGTGCTGGAAGGCCACATCCAGCCCGACGCCAGCCACCCCAGCGGCTGGCGCCACGCCACCGAGGGGCCGTATGGCGACCACACCGGCTACTACAACGAAACGGCCGAATTTCCCGTGCTCACCATCGACCGCGTGACCTTGCGGCAGGGCGCCATCTACCACTCCACCTACACCGGCAAGCCGATGGACGAGCCGGCCGTGCTGGGCCTGGTGCTCAATGAGCTGTTCGTGCCCCTGCTGCAAAAGGCGTTTCCTGAAATCCTGGACTTTTACCTGCCGCCCGAAGGGTGCAGCTACCGCCTGGCCGTGGTGCGCATCCGCAAGGCTTACGCGGGCCACGCGCGGCGCGTGATGATGGGCGTGTGGAGCCACCTGCGGCAGTTTCTCTACACCAAATTCATCGTGGTGGTCGATGAAGACGTGAACGCGCGCGACTGGAAAGACGTGATCTGGGCCATCACCACCCGCATGGACCCCGCGCGCGACACCCTGCTGATGGAAAACACGCCCATCGACTACCTGGACTTTGCCTCCCCCGTGGCAGGCCTGGGCAGCAAGATGGGGCTGGACGCCACCAGCAAATGGCCCGGCGAAACGCAGCGCGAATGGGGCCGCGTGATCCGCATGGACGAAGACGTGACGCAGCGCATGAACGCGCTGGCCGACACGCTGGGGCTTTGAGCGCCCGCCGCCTTGTGTATCAAAAAGAGGAGCAAATTCAAGGGGGTCAAAAAGCCGCCTCGCGCAGTTTCTACTAGGACATCATGCTATGGGTACAAGAGCGAAAAACCTTCTTTTCAGACCTGTACTCCTGTTTCAGGCAGGCGCTTGAAGCGGTGCAAGGAGCGCAAAAAAAGCCGGGCAGCATCCGGCTTTTTTGCATGGCGCGCCGCTGTGGGCCGCTGCTTATTGGCCTGGCGCCTGTCCTTCCACGCCTTCCACGAAGAAGTTGATGCCGCCCAGAAAGGCGTCATCGGCCACTTGGCCTTCAGCCAGCACCTGCTTGCCGGTGTTGTCGGCAATGGGGCCTTGCCAGATGTGGAAGGCGCCGGCCTTGAGGCCCTCTTTCACTTCGGCCAGCCGGGCGCGGGCGCTTTCGGGCACGTCTTCGGCCAGGGAAACGAGGTCGATCGCGCCTTCTTTCACGCCCCACCAGTGGCGCTCGGGCTTCCAGGTGCCGTCCATCACTTCGCGGATGGTCTTGACGTAAAACGGCGTCCAGTTGATGGCGGCAGAGGCGATGTGCGCCTTGGGGCCGTAGTGCGTCATGTCGCTGTCCCAGCCGAAGCCGCGCTTGCCCAGCTTTTCGGCGGTTTGCAGCACGGCAGAAGAGTCGGTGTTTTGCATGAGGATGTCCGCGCCACTGTTGATGAGGGCGGTGGCCGCTTCGGTTTCCTTGGGCGGGTTGAACCACTCATTGACCCACACGATTTTCACGCTGGCCTTGGGGTTGGTGCTGCGCGCGCCCAGGGCGAAGCTGTTGATGTTGCGCATGACTTCGGGAATGGGCACGGAGGCCACCACGCCCAGCGTGCCGGTTTCCGTCATGGCGCCGGCCAGCAGGCCGGCCATGTAAGCGCCTTCGTAGGTGCGCGTGTCGTACGTGCCCAGGTTGGCGGCGGTTTTGTAGCCGGTGGCGTGCTCGAATTTCACTTGCGGAAAGTCGGCGGCCACTTTCAGCATTTGCTCCATGTAGCCGAAGGTGGTGCCGAACACCAGCTGGTTGCCCTGCTGGGCCATGTCGCGCAGCACACGCTCGGCGTCGGCGCTCACGGGCACGCTTTCCACGTAAGAGGTTTGCACCTTGTCGCCAAATTCTTTTTCAACGGCTTTGCGGGCGTTGTCGTGCGCAAAGCTCCAGCCGCCGTCGCCCACGGGGCCGATGTAGGCGAAGGCGACTTTGAGCGGCTCTTGCCTGGGCGCGGGGGCGCTGGCGGCGGGCGCGGGCGATCCGGCAGGCTGTTCAGCCGATTGCGGAGCGGCTTCTTCTTTCTTGCCGCAAGCGGCAAGGGCGGCGGCGGCCAGCGCGGCGGCGGCCAGCTTGAGCGCAAGGCGTTTGGAGGGATGGTTCATGAGAAAAACGGGGCGAAAGGATGGACGGAAAAGGAACCCGAAAGGGAGCAATCGTAAGCAAATTTATGATCGCCGCCCCATGACGACCCCGCACGATATTCAGCAAAGCGCCTCGCGGCCTGCCCCGCAACCCGCCCTGCAAAACACCCTGCAAAGCGCTCCGGCCCCTTTGCCTTCCCGCCTGGATTACCTGCGCCAGGTGCTCACCTCGCGCGTGTATGACGTGGCGGTGGAATCCGCGCTGGATGAAGCGCCCGCGCTCAGCCGCCGCACCGGCCACACCGTGCTGCTCAAGCGCGAAGACCAGCAGCCCGTTTTCAGCTTCAAGCTGCGCGGCGCTTACAACAAGATGGCGCACCTGACGCCCGGCCAGCTGCACAAGGGCGTGATTTGCGCCAGCGCGGGCAACCACGCACAGGGTGTGGCGCTGGGCGCGCGCAAGCTGGGCGCGCGCGCCGTCATCGTCATGCCCGTGACCACGCCGCGCGTGAAGGTGGACGCCGTGCGGGCGCTGGGCGGCGAAGTCGTGCTGGCCGGCGAGAGCTATTCCGACGCCTACGCCCATTCGCTGCAATTGCAGGCCCAGCAGGGGCTGACCTTCATTCACCCGTTTGACGATCCGCTCGTCATCGCCGGGCAGGGCACCATCGGCATGGAGCTGCTGCGCCAGCACGCCGGCCCGCTGCACGCCGTGTTCGTGGCCGTGGGCGGCGGCGGCCTGATCAGCGGCGTGGCGGCCTACATCAAGGCCTTGCGGCCCGAAATCAAAATCATCGGCGTGCAGATGAACGACTCGGACGCCATGGCGCAATCGGTGGCGCGTGGCGAGCGCGTGGCCTTGCGCGATGTGGGCCTGTTTGCCGATGGCACCGCCGTCAAGCAAGTGGGCGAAGAAACCTTCCGCATCGCCCGCGAGCTGGTGGACGAATTCATCACCGTGGACACCGACGCCGTGTGCGCCGCCATCAAGGACGTGTTCATCGACACGCGCAGCATCGTCGAGCCATCGGGCGCAATGGCCGTGGCCGCCCTCAAGCAATACACCGCGCGCGAAGGCACGGCGCCCGGGCAGACGCTGGCGGCCATTCTCTGCGGCGCGAACATGAACTTTGACCGCCTGCGCTTTGTGGCCGAGCGCGCCGCCGTGGGCGAGGAAAGCGAGGCGCTGTTTGCCATCACCATTCCCGAAGAGCGCGGCAGCTTTCGCCGCTTTTGCGAAACCGTGGGCCGCCTGCCCGGCGGCGCGCGCAACGTCACCGAGTTCAACTACCGCATCAGCGACCGCGCCCGGGCGCACGTCTTCGTGGGCCTGACCACCGCCGCGCGCGGCGAATCGCCCATGCTGGCCGCCGCCTTCGAGCAGGCGGGCTTTTCAGCGCTGGACCTCACCCACGACGAGCTGGCCAAGCAACACGTGCGCTACATGGTGGGCGGCCACTCGCCGCTGGCCAGCCACGAGCGGCTGCTGCGCTTCATCTTCCCGGAGCGTCCCGGCGCGCTGCTGCAATTTCTCAGCCTCATGCAGCCGGCCTGGAACATCAGCCTGTTTCACTACCGCAACCAGGGCGCCGATTTCGGCCACGTGCTCGTGGGCATCCAGGCGCCCGAAAGCGACGGCCCGGCCCTGCACGCCTTTCTGGACAAGCTGGGCTACGCCTGGATTGACGAAACCGGCAACCCGGCCTACGCGCTGTTTCTCAAGGGCTGAGAGGCTGTTCAAGATCTGTTCACGGCTCACCCGCAAGCGCGAAAAAGCGGCTAGCGCAAAAGCCTTGCGGCGAGGCTCCGCACTCCAGCTGCCCATGCAAAGCCGATAACCTGCGTGGAACGGGAGAAATTCGCTCCTTGATTCATAGCATGATGTCCTAGTGAATACTGTGCGAAAGCCGCTTTCAAGCACTTAATTTCGCTCCTCTTTTCAAGGTGTACGACGATGGCGCGGGGCAGTTGAATGCCCCTGCCCGGCCATGAAAAAGCCGCCCGGGAGGGCGGCTTTTCTTCAAGCAGCGGATATGGGCTTCAGGCGTATCCGGCCAGCGCCTTGCGCATTTTTTTCATGGCGGCCACTTCAATCTGGCGGATGCGCTCGGCGCTGACGCCGTATTCGGCGGCCAGTTCATGCAGCGTCATGCCGCCGCTGCCGTCATCGCGCACGTTCAGCCAGCGTTCGCTGACGATGCGGCGGCTGCGCTCGTCCAGGCTTTGCAAGGCGGTGGCAATGCCTTCGGTGGCCAGGCGGTCGCGCTGGGCGGCTTCAATCATGGCGGCAGGCTCATGGCTGGCGTCAGACAGCCAGGAGATGGGGCCGAAGGCGTGGTCGCCGTCATCGGCGGGCGCGGGGTCCAGCAGCACATCGCCGCCAGCCATGCGCGCTTCCATCTCGCGCACCTCTTCGGGCTTGACCTTGAGTTCTTCGGCCACGGTGAGCACCTGCGCCTGCGTGAGCGTGTCGCGCGGGGTGATGTCGGACTGGGCGTCTTCGGCGCGCAACTCGTGCTTCATGGAGCGCAGGTTGAAAAAGAGCTTGCGCTGCGCCTTGGTGGTGGCGAGCTTGACGACGCGCCAGTTCTTGAGGATGTATTCGTGGATTTCGGCCTTGATCCAGTGCAGTGCGTAGCTGACCAGGCGCACGCCCTGATCAGGGTCAAAGCGCTTGACGGCCTTCATCAGCCCCACGTTGCCTTCCTGTATCAAATCGCCATGCGGCAGGCCGTAGCCCAGATACTGGCGCGAGACGGAAACCACCAGCCGCAGGTGTGAAAGCACCAGGCGCCCCGCCGCCTCCAGGCTGCCGCTGCTGCGCAGCTCGCGCGCGGCTTGCTGCTCTTCTTCCTGCGTGAGCAGGGGTAGGCGATTGACGGCGGTGATGTAGGCATCCAGATTGCCCAGCGAGGGCACCACGGCCCACGGATTGGCCACGGCAATGGCGGTGGATGCTTGGGCGGCAGGCGCGACCGCCGGCATGGAAACAGGGGCAGAAGCAGGCAATGCTGTGGTTTTCTCGGTCATATTGGCAAAAATGTTAGCACTCCCTTTGGAAGAGTGCCAAAAGGGAAGTTCAACCTTGGTTGTGCAAAGGTTTGTAAAACGCGCGGTCCGCTCTTGATTCATCTCCGGTTTGCCCCGTTTGTCTGATGGCGGCAGGGGTATTTCGCTGTGCGATGATTACTCACTATGCCTCGCAGGCCAGCTGGCCACATATCGTTTGTTACGACCCTTGCAGGAGATGCCTTCATGTCAGAAAACCCGAAAAACCTTCCCGGCGCCCCCATCGTGGATACGGATGAGCAGGAAACAAAAGAGTGGCTGGATGCGCTGTCCGCCGTGATTGACCGCGAAGGCGCAGAACGCGCGCATTTTTTGATTGAGGAAATGCTGGAGCACGCGCGCCAGCACAGCATTGATCTGCCATTTTCGGCCACCACGGGCTACGTGAACACCATAGAGCCGGATCAGGAAGCGCGCTGCCCCGGCAATATCGAGATCGAAAAGCGCCTGCGCGCCTACATGCGCTGGAACGCAATGGTGATGGTGGTGCGCGCCAATCGCCTGCATCCGGCTGACGGGGGCGATTTGGGCGGCCACATTGGCTCTTTTGCCTCGCTGGCTTCCATGTTGGGCGCGGGTTTCAACCACTTCTGGCACGCCGAAAGTGAAGGGCATGGCGGCGATCTGGTTTATTTGCAGGGCCATAGCTCGCCCGGCATTTACGCCCGCGCATTTCTGGAAGGGCGCATCACCGAAGAGCAGCTGAACAACTTCCGCCAGGAAACGGGCGGCAAAGGGCTTTCCAGTTATCCGCACCCCAAGCTGATGCCGGAGTTCTGGCAATTCCCCACCGTGAGCATGGGGCTGGGGCCGCTGATGGCCATTTATGAAGCGCGCTTTCTGAAATATCTGCACGCGCGCGGCATCGCCAATACGGAAAACCGCAAGGTCTGGGCCTTTCTGGGCGATGGCGAGATGGACGAGCCGGAAAGCCTGGGCGCCATCGGCATGGCCGCGCGCGAGGGGCTGGACAACCTCATCTTCGTCATCAACTGCAACCTGCAACGGCTGGATGGCCCGGTGCGCGGCAACGGCAAGATCATCCAGGAGCTGGAGGGCGACTTCCGGGGTGCGGGCTGGAATGTCATCAAGCTCATCTGGGGCAAGGGCTGGGACGATCTGCTGGCGCGCGATAAAAGCGGCAAGCTGCGCCAGCTGATGATGGAAACGCTGGACGGCGAATACCAGGTTTACAAAGCCAAGGACGGCGCTTACGTGCGCGAGCATTTCTTTGGCAAATACCCCGAAACCGCCAAGCTGGTGGAGCACATGAGCGATGAGGAAATCTGGAGCCTGCGCCGTGGCGGCCATGAGCCGAGCAAGGTGTATGCCGCCTTCCATGCCGCGCAGCACCACAAAGGCCAACCCACCGTGCTGCTGGTGAAAACCATCAAGGGCTACGGAATGGGCAAGTACGGCGAAGGCAAGAACACCATCCACCAGACCAAGAAGCTTGACGATGAAGGCGTGCGCTACATGCGCGACCGCTTCAGCATCCCCGTGCCCGACAGCGAGCTGCCCAAGCTGCCCTACTACAAGCCAGCGGACGACACGCCCGAAATGCGCTATTTGCACGAGCGCCGCAAAGCCCTGGGTGGCTACCTGCCGCACCGCCGCACCAAGGCCGACGAGCAGTTCACCGTGCCTGCGCTGGAAACGTTCAAGGCCGTGCTGGAGCCTACGGCGGAAGGCCGCGAAATCAGCACCACGCAGGCCTACGTGCGCTTTCTGACCCAGCTGCTGCGCGATCAGGCGCTGGGGCCGCGCGTGGTACCCATCGTGGTGGATGAATCGCGCACATTCGGCATGGAAGGGCTGTTCCGCCAGATCGGCATCTACAACCCCAAGGGCCAGCTCTACACGCCGGTGGACCGCGACCAGGTCATGTACTACAAGGAAGACAAGGCCGGGCAGATTCTTCAGGAAGGCATCAACGAAGCGGGCGGCATGGCCAGCTGGATTGCCGCCGCCACGAGCTACAGCACCTCGAACCGGATCATGATTCCGTTCTACGTGTACTACTCCATGTTCGGCTTTCAGCGCTTTGGCGATTTGGCCTGGGCGGCAGGCGACATGCAGGCGCGCGGCTTCTTGCTGGGCGGCACTTCGGGCCGCACCACGCTCAACGGCGAAGGCTTGCAGCACGAAGACGGCCACAGCCAGGTGCAGGCGGCGCTCATTCCCAACTGCGTTTGCTACGACCCCACTTTCGCGCATGAAGTGGGCGTAATCCTGCACCACGGCCTCAAGCGCATGGTGGAAAAGCAGGACAACGTCTTCTACTACATCACCCTGCTGAACGAGAACTACGCCATGCCCGGCCTGAAGGCTGGCACTGAAGAGCAAATCATCAAGGGCATGTACCTGTGCAGCCCCGGCGCACAAGCGCCCGTGCAGCGCGTGCAGCTGCTGGGCAGCGGCTCCATCCTGCGCGAAAGCCTGGCCGCCCAGGCCCTGCTGGCGCAAGACTGGGGCATTGCTGCCGATGTGTGGAGCTGCCCCAGCTTTACCGAGCTGGCCCGCGACGGCCAGGACTGCGAGCGCTGGAACATGCTGCATCCCACGGAAGCGCCGCGCGTGCCCTTTGTCGCGCAGCAGCTGGGCCGGCATGAAGGGCCGGTGGTTGCCTCCACCGACTACGTGCGCAGCTACGTCGAACCCATCCGCGCCTTCATCCCGAAAAACGGCGACGGCTCGGCGCGCAGCTTCAAGGTGCTGGGCACCGATGGTTTTGGCCGCAGCGACTTCCGCTTCCGCCTGCGCGAGCACTTCGAGATCGACCGTCATTACATCGTCGTGGCAGCCCTCAAGGCCCTGTCGGAAGAAGGCAAGCTGTCCGCCAGCAAGGTCGCCCAGGCCATTGCCAAGTACGGCATCAAGGCCGACAAAGTCAATCCCCTGCATGCCTGACCCGACGCACCCAGAGAGGACAACCCCAAATGGCACAAATTGAAATCAAGGTTCCAGACATTGGCGACTTCAAGGACGTCGGCGTGATCGAGCTGCTGGCCAAGCCCGGCGACGCTGTGCAGGCTGACCAGAGCCTGATCACCGTGGAAAGCGACAAGGCTTCAATGGAAATTCCTTCCAGCCATGCTGGCGTGCTCAAGGAATTCAAAGTGAAGCTGGGCGACAAAGTGAGCGAAGGCAGCGTGATCGCCATCGTGGAAGCCGCCGCAGAAGCAGCGGCTCCCGCGCCCGCCGTC
>ERZ773054.893-NODE-893-length-20087-cov-8.663638_pt1 | contig 20087 bp, 19 predicted proteins | sample MGYA00580630_ERZ773054 | MGnify/ENA primary metagenome ERZ773054 (study PRJEB29015, sample SAMEA2737994) | human oral metagenome | biome: human oral; feature: human-associated habitat; material: dental | place: China | collected 2115 ... | reverse complement strand
CAAGCCAAAGTACCTCACGCTTGGGAGTTCGTACACGATGAAATAGGTTATAATTACCGTATGCCCAATATCAATGCTGCCTTAGGGGTAGCCCAATTAGAACAGTTAGATGGCTTTTTAGCTAACAAACGCGATACCGCCGAAGCCTATAAAGCCTATTTCGAAAAACAAGGCATTACCTTTTTTGTCGAACGTGAATATGAAAAGTGCAACTATTGGCTCAATGCTATTATTTTAAAAGACAAAGAAGAGCGCGATGCTTTTCTTACCGAAACAAACGCTAAGGGTGTAATGAGTCGCCCAATATGGCAACTAATGAACCGACTACCAATGTTTAAAGATTTTCCTAAAACTGACCTTAGCAATGCCGAATGGTTAGAAGCAAGAGTTGTAAACATACCCAGTGGAGTGAGATGAAAAAAGAAAAACCTAATATCATCCTTGTAGGAGGCGGAGGGCATTGCACCTCGGTGATAGATGTGATTGAACAAGAAGAAAAATATCTCATCAAAGGAATTATCGACTCCAAGGAGCATTTAGGAAAAGAAGTATTAGGATATAAAATTATAGCTACTGATGATGATTTAGAAAAATTATACCTAACTTGCCCTAATGCTATAATTTCAGTAGGACAAATAAAGAGTAATGTTTTACGAGTGCACTTATTCCAAAAGTTGAAAACAATAGGCTATCATTTGCCTGTAGTGATTTCTCCTTTGTCGTATGTATCAAAACACACTATTATAGAAGAAGGTACAATTATAATGCATCACGCTTTAGTGAATGCAGGGGCTAAAATAGGAAAAAACTGTATTGTCAATACCAAAGCAAATATCGAACACGGTGTAGTGATAGACGATTTTTGTCATATCTCTACGGGAGCAATAGTCAATGGAGATTGTGTGATTGGCAGAGGTACTTTTATAGGTAGTAATGCTACTATTTCTAATGGGATAACCATTCCACCTAATAGTATCATATCAGCAGGGACATTTGTAAAAAGATGAAAAGAACACTTATTATAGCCGAAGCTGGCGTTAATCATAATGGCGATATCGCCAAAGCCAAAGCCCTTATTGATAAAGGAGCAGAAGCTGGTGTGGATTATGTGAAATTCCAAACCTTTAAAGCTGGTAGCTTGGTAACCAAACAAGCAAAACGAGCAGCCTATCAAGATAAAAACACTCAAGACAACGACTCTCAGTATGAAATGCTCAAAAAATTAGAGCTCTCTCAAAAAGATCATCAAGAGTTAATTGATTATTGTGCCCAAAAAGGTGTAAAATTTCTCTCTACAGGTTTTGATTTTGACTCGTTAGAATTCTTAGCTGGGTTAGGAATTACTATTGCTAAAATTCCTTCAGGAGAGATTACCAACCTGCCCTATTTAAGAAAAGTAGCAACTCTTTTTCCTGAAGTGATACTTTCTACAGGTATGGCTAACATCACCGAAATAAAAGATGCCGTAAAAGTGCTGACTGATAATGGGGTAAGCAAAGATAAAATCACAGTATTGCATTGTAATACCGAATACCCCACCCCTATGGAGGATGTAAACCTAAAGGCTATGCTCCATATCCAGCGAGAATTAGGAGTGCCCGTAGGTTATTCCGACCATACCTTGGGAATAGAAGTCCCCATTGCTGCAGTAGCCTTAGGAGCTATGGTTATTGAAAAACACTTTACCTTGGATAAAACCTTACCAGGTCCTGATCATAAAGCCTCGCTCGAACCTGAGGAACTAAAAACTATGGTAATAGCCATTCGCAATATAGAAAAAGCCGTAGGTGGTTCTGGCATCAAAGAGGTTTCTACTTCTGAAGCTAAAAACAAACCTATTGTGAGAAAAAGTATTGTAGCTGCTAAAAAAATAGTGAAAGGAGAGTCTTTTACAGTTGAGAACTTAACAGTAAAGCGCCCTGGCACGGGTATTTCTCCTATGCAATGGGATGAGGTAATAGGTAAAACAGCCAAAAAAGACTTTGAAGAAGACGATTTGATTGAACTATGAGAAAGATTTGTGTCATAACCGGAACAAGAGCCGAATTTGGCTTGTTACGCCCTTTGATAGAACTCATCAATAAAGATATTCAGCTACAATTACAACTCATCGCTACAGGAATGCATTTGTCTCCTGAGTTTGGTTATACCTTAGATGAAATAATAGCAGCAGGATTTACAGTAGATAAAAAAGTAGAGTGCTTGCTCTCGTCAGATACTTCAGTAGGAGTTTCAAAAACTATTGCTCTGGCAATATCAGGATTTGCGGATGCCCTTGAGGATCTACAGCCCGATTTAGTGGTAGTTTTAGGTGATAGAACAGAAATATTAGGGGCGGTGATAGCAACTGGAATGGCTAACATTCCAATAGCACACTTACACGGAGGTGAAACAACTGAAGGCGCTTATGATGAGGCTATTAGGCATAGCATTACTAAGTTTAGTCATCTACACTTCACTTCTACAGAAGTCTATCGCAAACGAGTAATACAATTAGGAGAGCAGCCTGATACAGTATTTAATGTAGGAGCTATAGGCTTAGATAGTATAAAAAAGTTAAAGTTATTGGATAGACAAGTTTTTGAAAAATCTATTGACTTCAAACTCAAAAAAAGAAATGTACTCATTACCTATCATCCTGTAACGCTTGAAAAAGAACCTCCTATAGAGACTTTTGAAAATATACTAACAGCCCTTGATGAACTTACAGACACTGCTCTTATCTTCACACACGCTAACTCAGATAAGAATGGACGAGTGATCAATAAAATGATTGCTGAATATGTAGAGACCCATAAAGATAAAGCTGTCGCTTTTAAATCATTAGGGCAGTTACGTTATCTATCAGCCCTACAATTTGTAGATTTTGTTATAGGAAACTCTTCTTCTGGGATATTAGAAGTTCCCTCATTTTACATTCCTACTATTAATATAGGTGACAGACAGAAAGGACGTATTTGCAGTGAGAGTATTATTAATAGTACTAATACTTTGGAGGATATCAGAAAAAGCATTACTTTTGCCCTTAATAAAGAATTTAGAGATAAAATACAGCAACAAAAAATGTTATATGGCAATGGAACTGCCGCTGAACAGATTTTGAAAGTAATCAAAGAACATCCTGTTATTTCTTTGAAAAAGTCGTTTTACAATATTGACAATTAATTAAAGCTACTATGCGGACTGATGTTTTAATACATAAAAGTAAAAACTTAGTAGAGGGGTTACAGCGCCTTAACGAATTGCGTAACTTGAGTAGGCTTATTCTCTTTGTAGTAGATGATAATGAGAAAGTTGTAGGTTCAGTTACGGATGGCGATATACGGAGGTCTATCATCGCTGAGCAAAACCTACAGAAGACTCTGGGAGAGATTGCAAACCCAGATTTCAAACGACTATACCAAAAAGATAGCTATCAGAGTTTTGAGAAATTTAGAAAAAGTGATATAAAAATCTTACCTATCCTCAATCAGGAAGGAAAGATGGTAGACTTAATAGATTTAGAATATACCAAAGCTCAACTTCCTTTGGAAGCAGTAATTATGGCAGGAGGGCGCGGTAAACGCCTCAGTCCACTTACGGATACTGTTCCAAAACCAATGTTGCGATTAGGTGATAAACCCATTATAGAACACAATATTGATAGACTGATTAGTTTTGGTATCAAAAAAATTTATATATCAGTAAAATACCTTGGTGAGCAAATAGTAAACTACTTGGGGGATGGTAGCCAAAAAGGAATTCGTATAGAATATGTATGGGAAGATGAACCCTTGGGTACGGCAGGTGCTTTGGCGCTGATGAACAACCTAAGTACTGAACATATCCTACTGATGAATAGCGACTTGTTTACCAATGTAAACTTTGAGTCTCTTTATTTAAAGCTTATCAATGAAAGGGCAGATATGGCAGTAGCTTCTACAGAGTATAAAGTAGATATCCCTTATGCTGTATTTGAAACCCAAGAAGGACGAGTAACAAACTTTAAAGAAAAACCCAGTTTTATATACCATTCAAACGCTGGTATCTATATACTCAAACGCTCCTTGATTGCTACAATAGAAAAAGGCAAGTATTGCGACATCACCGATGTAATGGAGCGATTAGTAGCTGAAGGAGGCAAATTGGTATATGACCCCATCATAGGCTATTGGATAGACATAGGTAAAACTGTAGACTATGAGCACGCACAAGAATTTATCAAACATTTGCAAGATTAAATATTATTATGGAAATATTAATCACCATTTGCGCAAGGGGAGGTTCTAAAGGAATCCCTGGTAAAAATATCAAAGTTATCAATGAGAAACCTCTTATATATTACACTCTAAAAACAGCCAATGCTTTTAAAGAAAAATACAAAGGCAAAGTGGATATTGTACTTTCTACAGATAGCGAACAAATAAAAGAAGTGGTAGAGAGACAAGGGCTATATATAGAGACTGACTACACACGTCCTGAGGTATTGGCTACGGATACTGCTGGAAAATTAGGTGTAATTATAGATGTAAAGAACTTTATGGAGCAAAAACACCATAAAAAATATGATTATGTTTTGGATATGGATGTTACAGCTCCTTTAAGAAATGTAGCCGATTTAGAGAAGGCTTTAGTTTTATTGGAGCAAAACGCACAAGCTTATAATATTTTTTCGGTAAGCCCTTGTCATAGAAATCCTTATTTTAATATGGTTGAAGAAAATAAAGCGGGATTTTATGGGCTTTGCAAAAAAGGAAGTTTTTTAACACGCCAAAGCGCTCCAAAGGTTTTTGATATGAATGCTTCTTTTTATTATTACAAAAGAGCTTTTTTTGACAACCATTGTGAAGGTGTGATTACAGATAAAAGTTTAGTTTATGAAGTGCCACATTTGTGTTTTGATTTAGATGAGCCTATCGACTTTGAATTTATGTCGTTTTTGCTAACTCAGAAAAGATTGGATTTTGATTTTAACTATTAGATAGATGAAAGTACTTATCATAGGTTTAGGATCTATTGCTTTGAAACATATCAAAGCATTGCAAGAACTCTATCCTTCTGTAGTAATTTATGCCCTTCGCAGAAAAGGAGAACCCTCTAAAGGGATAATGGGAGTTGTTGAAATTTTTGATATTGATGAGATAGCAATGGAAACGCTTTCATTTATCTTGATATCGAATCCTACATCAGTACATTATGATACTATTCAAAAAGTTATCAGATACAAAAAACCTTTGTTTATAGAAAAACCTATTTTTGGAACCCTCTCTAAAGAAGCTAATGATTTGGTAATGGAGGTTGAAAGACAAGGGATATCAACTTATGTAGCTTGTAATCTACGTTTTTTGGAAAGTATTGCTAAAACAAAAGAGTTGCTTGTAGGCAAAAGAGTAAATGAAGTAAATGTATACTGTGGTTCTTATTTGCCTGATTGGCGACCTAATGTAGATTTCAGGAAGGTGTATAGTGCCAACAAAGAAATGGGAGGAGGCGTACATATTGATCTTATTCACGAATTGGATTATGTATATTGGCTATTTGGAGCTCCTACTCGCACTCAATCTTTCTTTAGCAATAAATCATCTTTAAATATTACTGCCTATGACTATGCTAACTATTTATGGGAATATGATGATTTTTCAGTTTCTGTAGTATTGAACTACTATAGGAGAGACAGCAAACGCACCCTCGAAATACTCACTGATGAGGGAACTTATTTAGTAGATTTATTAAGGAATAACATTTCATACAATGATGAGATCGTTTTTCAATCAAGTCAATTGTCATTAGAAACCTATACTGCTCAAATGCAGTTTTTCGTAGAAGAAATATTAAACAAACAAACAAAATTCAACACCATCGTTGAAGGATATAAAGTTTTAGAACTATGCTTGCAGGAATAAAAGACAAAGTAGTAGTAGTTACTGGAGGGGCAGGCTTATTAGGCAAAACCTTTTGCCAAGCCATTGCTACTAATGGAGCTATTGCTATTATGGCAGAACGAGAACTTTCTGTAGCTGAAAAAGCTGTAGAAGCATTGGGTATGGAACGTATTATCCCTGCCCAAATAGACATCACTGATAGCAACTCTATACAAAAACTTATAACCTCTATCTCAGAAAAGTTTGGTAAAATAGATGCTCTCATAAATAGTGCCTACCCACGAAATAAAAACTATGGGAAACACTTTTTTGATGTAACCTATGATGATTTTTGCGAGAATGTAGGCTTGAACTTAGGCGGTTATTTCCTTACTTCACAGCAATTTGCTAAGTTTTTCTATGAACAAGGCTATGGTAATATCATCAATTTAGCCTCTATTTATGGGGTAATTGCGCCACGTTTTGAGGTTTATAATAATACTTCTATGACTATGCCAGTAGAATATGCTGCTATCAAATCAGGTTTAATACATCTCACCAAATATATGGCTAAATACTTTAAAGGGAAAAATATTAGAGTAAATACCATTTCTTTGGGAGGTATAGAAGACAAACAACCAGAGTCTTTCTTAAGAGCTTATAAAGAGTTTTGTTTAAACAAGGGAATGCTGGATGCTAAAGATATTTCAGGTACGGTATTGTTTTTGTTATCAGACCTTTCAGAATATGTAAATGGACAAAATATAGTAGTGGATGATGGTTTCACTTTGTAAATAATAAAAGAAAATAAATGAAATATTGTACAAAATGCGTAATGCCTGATACAAGACCAGGTATTACATTTGACGAAAATGGGGTATGCTCTGCCTGCCAATCTTATGAAAATAGAAAAAATGTAGATTACACTAAGCGTTTTGAAGAGCTCAAACAACTTTGTGACAAATATAGAGGATGTAATGGGCCTAATGGCTATGATTGTATGATTGCTGTAAGTGGTGGTAAAGATAGTCATTTTCAAACTTACTTATTTAAAGAAGTATTGGGGATGAATCCTCTTTTGGTGAGTGTTGAAGATAATTTCCCGATGACTGATGCAGGGATGCATAATATCAAAAATATTTCAGAAGCTTTTGGCTGTGATATTATCAGTATGAAACCTAATATCAAAGCGCAGAAAAAAATAATGAGATATACTTTTGAAAAATATGGTAAGCCTACCTATTTTATAGATCGTTATATCTACACTTACCCTCTCCATATGGCTGTTAAGTTCAATATCAAACTATTAGTTTATGGGGAGAATGTAAGTTATGAATATGGCGGAAATAATGCTGTTGAAACACCTTCGGCGAAAGAACAGATCTATAATGGAGTAGGATCAGGGATAGCTACAGAGGAATTGTTGGCTTTAGGAGTGTCTTTAAAAGATTTAAATTTTTTTGAACCTCCTACCCAAGAGGAGTTAGACAAACTTGAACCTATCTATGTGAGTTATTTTATAGAATGGAATAGTTTTGCTAACTATGAATTAGCGAAGAAAAAAGGTTTTCACGATCTCACACACGAATGGCGTAGGACGCACCATATTGAAGATTTTGACCAAATAGACTCTCGTGCTTATTTAGTACATTCTTGGATGAAATATCCTAAATTTGGACATGCTTCAGCTACTGATTATGCAGCTCGAATGGTACGTTATGGGATGCTTAGTCGAGAAGAAGCTTTTAAGTTAGTCGAAAAACACGATCATGCTTTAGATCCTTTTGCAGTTCGTGATTTCTGTACTTTTTTAGGATATTCCGAACCTGAATTTTGGGAAATTATAGACAAATTGTACAATCCTAATTTATTCAAAAAAGATAAATTGGGTAGATGGGTATTGAAAAAATGATACGAGAGATCATACGAAAATATAAATATTGTTTAAAGGCCAATCGCATAGGTCCTGATATGCCATTTACACATTGGAAATTGCATTTTAAAAGTTCTATGCTTAAATTGTGTAAGAAAAAATTTTATCATTTTGCAGATACAGCTGAATTTAGGGCAGGAGCTTATGCGATAGGGTGTTCTCAAATTTCTATAGGGGAACGGGTAGTAATTCGTCCGCAAACAATGCTTTTTGGAGAAACACTTTCTGATCTACCTGTTTCCATCATTATAGAAGATGATGTGTTGATGGGGAGTGGAGTACATATCTATTTAGGAGATCATAAATTTGATAATCCTAACATTCCTATAATAGATCAGGGATATTCTCCAGAGAAACAAGTAGTACTAAAAAAAGGATGTTGGGTAGGGGCTAATAGTATAATCTTGGCAGGAGTAACGATAGGGGAAAATGCGGTAGTAGGAGCTGGTAGTGTGGTTACTAAATCTATTCCTGATAGGACAGTAGCTGTAGGGGTTCCTGCGAAGGTAATTAAAACAATTGAATAAGTTTTATGAAACAAATAAGGATAGGCTACTTAGATGCAATTCGTGGGATTGCAGTATGGTTAGTAGTATTGTATCATGCTTATGCGCGATATGAACATTTCCCTTATGCTTTTGAATATGCATCTTTTCCTCTTTTTAAATATGGATATTTAGGGGTAGAGTTATTTTTTCTTATTTCGGGTTTTGTAATTTTGATGACTTTAGAGAAGAGTAGAAGTTATCTCAATTTTCTTTATAAACGCTGGTTGCGACTATTTCCTGCAATGGCAATTGTCAGCTTACTTTTTTATATAGGGTATTATTTATATTGCCAGAAATGGTTGCCTTTTTATAATCTTTTGCCTGGGCTTACTTTTACGGAACCTTATTTTTATAAGAAACTATTGCATATAGATACTATTGCAGCTTTGTCTCCAAGTTTTTGGACACTTTTTGTTGAGGTTAAGTTTTATATTATTTTTGGAGCTGTTTTCTTTTTGTCGCGTAGAAAAGACGGAAAGGCTATACTTTCTCTGCTTATACTGTGGATTTTTGCTATTGTTACACCTTTGGTCTCAGACCATGAGATGCTTGTAAAGATTTCTGAGATGTTTGTGTATTATGGATGGTTTATAGGGGGATGTTTGGCTTATTTATATTTTAAAAATAGAAAAAAGAGTTATCTCTATCTCTCGGGAATTACTACTTTGATTGCTATACTTCTTTCTTCTTTAAAAGTTGATAATCCTATAGAATATTTTATTACAGTAATTCTTATTATTGCAGTTTTTTATATGCCTTTACTCTATACGAAAGCCCAAGAGGTTTTAGAAAATAGGTTTTTATTATTTTTTGGGTTTATCAGTTATAGTTTCTATTTGTTGCAAGAACCTATACTTCTCTTTTTTGTGGGTAAATGGGGGGGGGTAATTCCTTCATTTTGTATACCTTTGTTACTATTTGTTTTTATTACCTTCTTGTCTTATGGTGTTACCAAAGCCGAAGAACAAATACGTCATTTTATAATTAAACGTTCTGTCTAATGATAAAAAAAATAGTATTTTTTGACTACCAAGCACTTTCAGAACAAGTGTATGATCATTATTATTTTCACAGATTGCTCATTGAGGGCTATCAGGTAATATATTTAGATCTCACAGCACTGTATCATCCCTCATTGGCTAAAGAGGTCTCATTTGAAGGGGTCGCTATACACAGCATTGCAACGACAAAGCAACTAAAGGAGTTCATAAGTAATCACAACGACAGAGAAACTCTATATGTTTCACGGCTTACTTTCACTAATGTAGTAGTAGGCTTGTTTAGGTTATTTAAAAAATATAATTGTAAGTTAGCCGTATTTACACGGGGAGGATTCCCTACTTTATCTAAATCGCAAAAACTTTTAAATTTCAATATTAAAAAATATATTAGGTATACTAAAATGTTTTTCACTTTATTATTGAAGAAAATGTGTTTTTTCAAGACTTATGATTATATTTTTAACTGTGGTTCTTCTTTATATATGATAGGTGTTGGCTGGAGAGAGGATATTAAAAAAGCACAAATTACAGCTGTTAATACAGTAGATTACGAACATATTCACAATATAAATAAATGCTGTGAAGGAATTGAAAATGAATCGTATATAGTTTTTTTAGACGAGTATTATCCTTTTCATCCCGATTTAGAAGTCTGTAGTATTACCCCTATTCCTTCTGAACAATATTATAGTGAGTTAAATGCTTTTTTTAAAAAAATGGAACAACAGTTTCATCTACCTGTTGTGATAGCTGCTCATCCAAAAGCAATATTGTATAAAGAGAAAAATTTTTTTGATGGAAGACAAGTGTTTTTTGGTAAAACGGCTACATTGGTAAAATACTGTCGATTTGTGTTAGTTCACGATAGTACAGCTTTAGGATTTGCGGTGGCTGAGGAGAAGCCTATGCTTTTCCTCAATAGTAAACTAATTCAAAGATATATGGGAGAAAATGGGCAGTTTATTAAATTTATAGCGGAATATCTCAATGCTCCTCTGGTTTTTTATGATGATCTTCAAGCTATACTTCCTACTCCTTTAACAGATAAAGAAAAATATAATCAATATAAATATGATTATTTAACGAATAAAGACACTGAAGAGCTTTCTACAGAGGAAATTTTCATACGTACGCTTAAAGAACTGTAATAGATGGATACTGTTTATTCTAAAAATTTTTTTAAAATATATCTTTGGCAAGGACTTTCTTTCATACTTACGTTTTTGTCGCTGTTTATTGTAGTACCCATTATAAGTACAGATAAACCTATCTATGGAATATATACTGTTTGTATGTCTCTCTCAATTTTTTTATCATATGCTGATTTAGGTTTTTTAGGAGCGGGACAAAAGTTTGCTGCTGAGTATTTTGCTAAGAAGGATATACAAAATGAAATACGGGTAACTGGCTTCACGGCTTTTATTCTTTTGATATGCCTTCTTTTATTTTCGGGAGTTTTTTTAGTTTTAAGCTATCACCCTCAATGGATTATTAAGAATTTAACAGATTTTTCGGAGTTTGAGATAGCTAAATATTTACTTCTTATTTTGGCTCTTTCTACTCCTATTACTTTACTACAAAGGGTTGTACAAACTATTTATATAGTTCGCTTGGAGGATTATGTATATCAAAGGATAAATATTATAGGTAATCTTCTAAAAATTAGTGCTGTTTTTTATTTTTTTAGAGATACCTCTTATGATATAGTGGGTTATTTTTTGTTTATTCAATTAATTAATTTGTGTGCTACTGTTATAAATATAGGATTGGCGAGAAGGAGGTATGGTTATAATATATATGCACTTTTTAGGGCTATTAGGTTTGATAGGGAGATTTTTGATTATACAAAATCATTGGCTTATTCTTTGTTTTTTTCAATGTTTTCTTGGGTATTATATTATGAATTGGACACTATTGCTATAGGGAGTTTTTGGGGAGTAGAAAAGGTAGCTATTTATAGTATTGGACTCACTTTGCTTACTTTCATAAGAAATATTTTTGGTATTCTTTTTTCACCTTTCTCAGCGAGATTTAATCATTTAGAAGGCTTGAGAGATGAAACGAATCTTAGAACTTTACTTGATAAAATACTTATTTTATATGCTCCTATCACGATGTTTTCTCTTCTTTCGGTTGCTTTATTGGCGAAGCCCTTAGTATTTTCTTGGGTAGATGTAAGTTATAGGTCATCGGTGCCTATTGTGCAATTCTTGGTGTTATGTAATTTTTTTGCTTTTATATCTTATCCATTAGGGATGTTGTTGGTGGCTAAGCAAAGGATAAGGGAGATGTTTTTTATAAACTGGCTTATTCCATTGATTTTTTGGATAGGGATATTAGTTAGTAAAAATTATTTTGAAGAACGTTCTTTTGCTATTTTTAAACTTATTTCTTTTTTCATTATGGCAGTTGTTTATTATCGTTTTTTATTGCGATTTTTAAATATTTCTTTGGTCAATTCATTGAAAAGATATATCTTTGCAACGTTTCCTTCTGTTCTTTTCCTTATAAGTTTTTATTTTATATCAAAAGATTGGTTTGTCTTTGAGAAATCTATTAAAAACCTAATTATTGTTACATTTATTATGGGGGGAGTTTTTAGTTTTAGTTTATTAATACATTATTTTACTTCTTCTAATTTTAGAGTGGTAGTAAAATCAATAATAGCAATTCTCTTTAAAAAAAATAAATTTTAATATTAACTATTCTGAAAATATGTTTTCAATTATTGTACCCACCTATAATCACGCTCACCTTTTACCAAGATGCATAGAATCTATCATAAATCAAACTTATGATAATTGGGAACTTATAATTGTAAATAATGCTTCCAGTGATAACACTATTGAAGTAATTGAAGGATATCATAACCCTAAAATTAAGTGTGTTAATTTTAATAATGATGAGGGAATTGCAGCATCAAGAAATGTAGGTATTAAAGTAGCCAAAGGAGATTACATATGTTTTTTAGACTCTGATGATTGGTGGAAAACAAATAAATTAGAGATTTGTAATGAGTATATAAATCAATATGACCTTATATATCACGATTTGGATATAGTGAATGCTAATAGTAGTAAAGATAAATTTAGAAAAAGACTATATAGTAGAGATATTCCAAAAGAAAATTTTTTTGAAGATTTGTTTATTAATGGTAATCCTATTAAAAATTCAAGTGTAGTTCTTTCAAGAAGAATAATCGACAAGATAGGCTTTCTTGATCAAAATTTAGATCTAATGGCTGTCGAGGATTTTGATTATTGGATAAGAGCTATAAAAGAAGGCGCCAAAACAAAATATATAGCTCAAAGTTTAGGGTATTATTGGAAAGGAAGTAATACATCTTATAAAATGATACAAATTCAGAGATATGAAAATTTATTAAATAAATATAAAGGAGAAATTACCTCTAAAAAATCAATAAAATTAGTAAATAAGATGTTCTGTTTTCATAAAGGAAGGATTTATCATACTAATGGTTTTTTTTCAAAAGCTTTGCAACAATACATAAAATCTTTAGACATTAGAACAGTAAAATTTAAGTTTGCTTTATTAGGGATTTTATGTTGTTTATTAAGAATTAAAATATAACTATTTTAACAATATGAGGATAATTGTCATAGGCACTGGGTATGTGGGGTTAGTATCGGGGACTTGTTTCGCTGAGATGGGCAACAAAGTAACCTGTGTAGATGTAAACACTGAGAAAATAGATAAGCTCAAGCAAGGAGTGATTCCTATTTACGAGCCAGGCTTAGAAGAAATGGTATTGAGCAATGTAGCTCATAATAACTTATTTTTTACTACTGATATAGCCGAAGCCATCAAAGATGCTGAGATAGCTTTTATAGCTGTAGGTACTCCTATGGGTGATGATGGTTCCGCTGATTTGCAATATGTACTTTCGGTAGCACAACAGATAGGCGAGAAGATGCAAGGGGAGTTGATAGTAGTAGATAAATCAACGGTACCCGTAGGTACTGCTGACAAGGTACGAGTTACTGTGCAAACTGCCTTAAATAAACGCGGGGTAAATTACAAATTTTACATAGTATCTAACCCCGAGTTTTTAAAAGAAGGTAAAGCAATTCAGGATTTTATGAAACCTGATCGCGTGGTAATAGGGGCTGATAGCGAAGAGGCTTTTACTAAGATGAAAGAACTTTACAGTCCATTCTATATGCAAAATGACCGAATGATTATGATGGATATTCGTTCAGCAGAAATGACTAAATACGCAGCTAATACAATGCTGGCTACTAAAATATCGTTTATGAACGAGATTGCTAATATCTGCGAGCGTGTAGGAGCGGATGTAAACAAAGTACGTATAGGGATAGGATCTGACAGCCGTATAGGTTATAGCTTTATCTACCCCGGTTGTGGTTACGGGGGCTCTTGTTTTCCGAAAGATGTATTGGCGCTTAAAAAATTAGCTGAAGAAGTAGATTATAAAGCGGAACTTATTGAGTCAGTAGATAATGTAAACAACCGTCAGAAGTATGTGATTGCTCAGAAAATAATTGCCAAATACGGCGAAGACCTCACAGGCAAGACTTTTGCTATTTGGGGCTTATCGTTCAAACCTGAAACCGATGATATGCGCGAAGCTCCTGCGATTTATATCATTAAGGAGCTCATAAAGCATGGTGCTAAAATCCAAGCATATGACCCAAAAGCGATACACGAAGCAAAAGTATGCTACCTAAAAGATGTAGAGGTTACTTATGTAGAGAGCAAATACGAAGCTCTAAAAGGAGCTGACGCTCTGCTTTTGCTTACCGAATGGAAAGAATTTCGCGTTCCCGATTTTGATGAGATAGCCAAATTGCTAAACGAAAAAATAATCTTTGACGGGCGTAATCAGTATAACGCCTTTGAGTTACCCAACAAAGGGTGGGAGTATGTACAGATAGGTTGTAAAGAGAAATGAAAATATTAGTGACAGGAGGAGCAGGCTTTATAGGTTCAAATCTTTGTGAAGCCTTAAAAAAAGATATTAATAATCAGGTCTTTTCATTAGACAACTATTTTACAGGGAGTCGTGAGAACCACGTAGATGGGGTAACCTATATAGAGGGGAGTACAGAACATATCTTTGAATTGATTGACTTTGTACCAGACCTTGTATACCATTTAGGAGAATACTCACGTGTAGAACAGAGTTTTAATGATATAGATAAAGTTTTATTATTCAACAAAATAGGAACACTTAAAGTATTGGAATTCTGTCGTAAGCACTGTTGTAAACTAGTGTATGCAGGAAGTAGCACCAAATTTGGTGATGGTGGGATAGGTAAAAATCAAAGTCCGTATGCGTGGAGCAAATCGTCCAATACTGAACTGGTGAAGAACTATGGTAATTGGTATGGACTTGAGTATGCTATTGTGTATTTCTATAATGTTTATGGAAAACGTGAGATACGCACAGGCAAATACGCCACGCTGATAGCTTTGTTCACTGAGAAGATGAAGAAAGGAGAACCCTTAACAGTGGTAAGTCCAGGAACACAGCAACGTAATTTCACTCATATAGATGATATCGTATCAGGACTACTTATCGTAGGCGAAAAAGGTCGTGGTGATGGTTATGGTATAGGAAGTCCAGAAACCTATACTGTTTTAGAAATCGCTCAGCTATTTGGTGGAGATATACAGATGCTACCAGAACGCAAAGGGAACCGTATGACTGCTGAAGTTGTTACCCAAAAAACAGAAGCTCTTGGCTGGAAAGCTCAGAAACATATAAAAGAGTTTATTAATAATGTTCTAGTATGATAATAAAATGAACTATACAGTAGTTTTTGCAGCAAATAATAACTATATACAGCATTTTTTAGTTGCTTTAAAATCTCTTTTGGTTAATAATAACTCTTGCCCTTTTAAAATATATTTATTGAACGAAGGACTTTCAAGAGAAAATGAAACTTTAATATTAGAAACTATACAAGGGTATCCCGTAACTTTTGAGAATATTATTGTTAATGAAAAATTATTTGAAAATCTACATATAGGGGCAAAACACTTATCTATTCAAACATTTTTTAGGTTACTAATTCCTCAACTTCTTGAGGAAGAGAGAGTCTTGTATTTAGATTCTGATATTGTAGTTACAGGCTCATTAATTCCTCTTTTTGAAATTGATTTTGAGGACAATTATGTATTAGCTGTTAAAGATACATTTAATACATACGCTGAAGAGACAAAGAAAAAGTTAGGTATGTCAAAAGAATCGACTTATTTTAATGCAGGTATTTTAGTAATCAATACTAATAAATGGAGAGAAGATAAATTGATGCAAAGAATAATAGCTTTTGCTTCTGAAAATCCTACAGTAATATCTTATGCTGATCAAGATAGTATTAATGCAATTATTGATACAAAAATAAAATTACTCCCTTTGCGCTATAATATCCAATTTAGCTTACTTGATAAAAGCAGAAAAACTAGTGAAGAGAAAACAGAAATAAAACACAGATGTGTTGTTCATTATACAGGAGGATATCCTTATAAACCTTGGTTTTATGCTTGTATAAATCCTTTGAAAAAGGAATATAAAAAATACTTAAAGCAAACATCTTTTAAGGATTATAAGCCTCGTAAAGATTATATAGGAATTATAAAATATAAACTCCTACGTCCCATATATAGAAATATTAAGTATATGTTACAATGACTACCAAAAAACTGTCACTTAGAGAAAAATCTTTTTATCTTATATTATTATTTATTCCTTTTGCTAATATTATTACTCTTCGATTGAACTCTGTAATAGTATACGTCGTTATTACATTTTTATTGATATTATCATTAATTCTTAATTTATATAACCCTAAAAAAATAACAAGTGAAGAAAAAAGATTATTTCTTATTTTTACTCCTATTTTTTTATTATCTATTATTTATTTAATCTCTACATCTCTTTTTTATATTGAGAATTTTGATAATGTTCTATTTTTCTTACAAACCTCTATTTTAGTGCCTACCATTCCTCTTTTTATTGATATAAAGAAAATTGTTGAGACAAAATTAAGTCAATATCTTACTTATCTTATTATACTAATATCATTTAGTATTTTTATTGACTTTTTACTATTGAATGTCTTTAATATGATTCATTTACAACCAATGTATCGAGGGGAGGATGCTTATTCTTATCTTGATCGTCCTTTTGGATTATTTGGTCAACCTAGTATAAATACTGCTATTTTAGTAGGAGCATTATTATTAAAGAGATTTATTGATAAAAAAAATAGCTTAATATTAAATTTACTAGCTATATCAGCCATTATAGCACAAGGAAGTGGTACAGGGTTTATTTCTTTGCTTATTTATATTATAGCTTTATTATGGGAAAAACATAAAATATTATTGATTTTTGGAACATTGATTCTTTCGGTTATTCTTTACTACATTATAACATCTGAAGTAATACCAAAAATAGGGTTGGAATATTTAATTTTTAGTTATTATTATTTCGAATATCTTATAGTGGATTTTTTTAAATACACTCCAACAGAAGATTTATGGATAGGTTTCTCATCTTTTTCAGATATAACAATTGACTTTGGCCCTATATTTATGATATCAAAGGTAGGACTTCTTTATTTTATAGTATATACAATGTACTTATTACTAATTTTTTACAAAGAAAAATCTGTTATATTTCGCTTTTTTATTATTAGTTTAGCATTATCAAATTTACATTATCCTGTAATGTTTTATGTAATAATGCATTTTATTTGGATATTAGTTTATCATATTGTGTTATGTGAATATAAAAAACAATCTTTAATACGATGAAAAAAATAATCTTATTAAATAACATAGCACAAGACATTCTTATTTTTCGCAGACATCTTGTACAATACTTAATAACTCAAAACTATATGGTATATGTTATGGCTACTGATTTTTCCTCTCAGACAAAGAGGCAAATAGAAATGTTAGGAGCTATACCAATAGGCTATTCACTTAAAAGAGGTGGACTTAACCCTTTCTATGACTTAAAAACTTTATGGCATTTAATCAAAACTTTTAAACAAATACGACCAAATATAATACTATCAAGTTTTGCTAAACCTGTTATTTTTGGCACATTGGCCGCTAAGATAGCTGGTGTACAAAAAGTTGTTGGAATGATTGAGGGGTTGGGATATGCTTTTACAGAACAACCTAATGGGCAAACACTAAAAGCAAGATTGATAAAATTTATACAAATATTACTTTATAAATTAGCCCTACCACAGGCCGATTTGGTATTATTTTTAAATAATGATGACGCTAAAGATTTATTAGATAAATATCATATAAAGGTAAAGAGAAGAGAAGTATTAGGCGGTATTGGCTTAGATTTAAAAGAGTATCGGTTTAGTGAATTCTCATCATCTTTTATTTCATTTGTTTTTATAGCAAGATTACTGCGAGAAAAAGGGATTTTTGAATTCCTGAAAGCTGCTGAAGAACTAAAAAAGAAATATCCAGAAGTGATTTTTAAAGTAATTGGTAGTTTTGATATAGAAAACCCGGGAGCTCTAAAAAAAGAAGAACTACAGTACTACATTGATAATAACATTATCACCTATCCTGGGTTTGTAAATAATATAAATCAATGGATAACTGAAAGTTCTGTATTTGTACTCCCTTCTTATCGAGAAGGTGTGCCTCGTAGCACTCAAGAAGCGATGGCTATAGGTCGTGCTATAATTACTACTGATGTGCCTGGTTGTCGTGAAACCGTAGAAAATGGAGAAAATGGATTTCTTATTCCTAAATGGGATATATCTGCCTTAGTGAAAGCTATGGAATATTTTATTAAAAACCCAACTGAAATCAAACGTATGGGATTTAAAAGTTACCAAATGGCCTTAGAAAAATTTGATGGAAACAAAGTGAATAAAAAACTTCTGAAGCTTATAGAATAAGTTCTAATTAGTGTACTTTACGAATCAAATAAATAGGTAGCTTTGCTACCTAAAGAAGTATCGCACTAAAGCTAATGAGAGCTTACAGAGATATGTGAAACAATAAAAAAGCTGTCCTGAGATAGGACAACTTTTTTGTTATTTCAATAGATATACTATACTATTTGATAGCTTCGTAAGCACGAATGGCTTTGTCGAAGCGGTCGTTTACACTTTCTAACGTGTAGAGACCATCGGCATTGGCTTTCACGCCTTTAAGCTTTAAAGGAAATACTACTGGTGGATTTTGCATATCCAATAGTTCCATTCCACGCAATTGCTCGGTGGTTTGGTATACGATGTTTACTGATACAAACTCTTTACCGCTGTTGTCTACCCATTTTTCAAATACGAGTTTGCTTCCTATTGGGGTCTTCTTCTCAATAGATTTAGGCAAACTGTATTCTTCTACTTCCAAAGCGGCATTCACGCTGGCAATGTTAGAATCGTGACCACAAAGGAATGTGAATTTGCGGTTTTTGGCGTTGAGTTCGTCTTTCATATACACTAGTAGAGGGTGCGCTACGTTCACGGCTACGATAGGAGCGGTGAAAAGCACATCGCCATAGACATCTTTTACCTTAGCGATTTTTTCCCAGTCGGAGGTGGTGAGGTTGTTGCCAAATGCTGCTTGCACAGGGTCTTTGTCTTCATAATATTGCAAGATAAAAGCATCGGAAGCGGAGTTGGCTAACTTCAACGAACCTTTCATATTAGGTTCATCGCCTTTTTCGAGTTTCAATTGGGTGTTGTAATCGTTGAAAGCACACACTTCACCGGATTTACAAGCGGGTGAGTTCTTCAAATCGAGTACTTTTTCTAAGAGTTGGTAAGAGTCTTTCAAACCCTCGTTGATGCCCACAATGCCTTTTTTACCTCCCATAGCAGCAATTTCTTTCATTGCTTGTGCTTTGAAAGCAGGGCTACTTTTGGTAAGCGCAGGGAAGAACACAGGGTCCATTTTGCTGGGGGTAAAGCGATGGTTGATATGCAAATTGGCTACGGGCATAAATCCTGAGGAGAAATATTGCGCGGTAGCAATGGTGCGTTGCATACTATTGGCATAGAAATTCACTTCATCAACAGAGGGAACAGCATTTTCAGTGAAGAGTCCTTCGGAGACTGTCCATTTGCGGAAAAACTGACCCATAATGGTTTCGAGCACTCCCCCACGAAGGGTAAGTTCACTGGGGGCTGCGCTCCATTTTATCCACTGGTGAGGCGTCATTTTTTGCAAGGTACTACCATTTACTGATAGAGAGGAGCGAATATTATGACGACTGAGGATAACCACTTCTTTGAGCTTGTATTGGTTTTTGAAGCTTTCGGAGCGGTTGAGTTGTGCCATCGCTAAGAGCGGACACAAGAGGAGTAGTAATGCTTGTAGAGTTATGATTCTTATTTTCATACTGTGTTTTAATTAGATAATTATATTCTTTAACTTTGTAACTTTGGCAAAGTTTTAATTGCATCTCGTGCTACGAGCTTTGGCAAAGTTTGTGACTGCCATATGGTGGGAGGTCTTTTATAACTATATGATAATAAACCTCCCCCATTCCCCCTCCAAAAGGAGACAATCCACAATTATACCTCTATAAAAACTTTTCAAACAGTCCCTTTGCAATTGCCTGTGTAGCTCACACTTAGAATTTGATTTGCAAACGTGTTTCGATAAGACTTAGATTGGTGTCGGGAACTCCTGCGCGGTAAGTAACACCGGTGTAGGAAGCGCGTACACGCCAAATCATATACTTATTGATATAATAGTTGAATGTAAGTGAATAATCGTTGAGGTGACCTCC
>ERZ773054.888-NODE-888-length-20192-cov-5.057605_pt1 | contig 20192 bp, 12 predicted proteins | sample MGYA00580630_ERZ773054 | MGnify/ENA primary metagenome ERZ773054 (study PRJEB29015, sample SAMEA2737994) | human oral metagenome | biome: human oral; feature: human-associated habitat; material: dental | place: China | collected 2115 ... | reverse complement strand
TGGATGATTCGTCATTCACGGCTTGTTGTATAAGCGAAACATTTTTCTAATCGGCGATGATGCTTTGATGTTCCCCCATCATCGGTTTAACCCCAACCATTTAGTTTATTTGAGCCCATTTTATGCAAAAGACAACTTTCAAACCCAAGTTCATCGCTGCGTTTGTCGCATTGAACCTAAGCCCAATGGCCTTCGCCGGACAAGTTTATTCCGGCGTGGATTATCAATATTTTCGTGATTTTGCCGAGAATAAAGGTAAGTTTACGCCCGGTGCGCAAAATATAGAGGTGGTGAATAAAAAAGGCGAATCTATCGGCACCATGATGCAAAACGCGCCGATGATAGATTTTTCGGTGGTTAGCCGTAATGGTGTGGCAGCGCTGGTGGGCGATCAATATATCGTTAGCGTGGCACATAATGTGGGTTATAGCGGTGTTGACTTTGGCATGGAGGGCAGTAACCCCGATCAGCACCGATTCGGTTATAACATCGTTAAACGAAATAATTATAAAAACGACTCCACTCACCCTTACATGACGGACTATCATAACCCTCGTTTAACCAAATTTGTCACAGAAGCCGCACCGATAGAAATGGTGTCAAATATGCAAGGCAACACCTATGGGGATTTAGAAAAGTATCCGATGCGGGTGCGAATTGGTAGCGGTCGGCAAGTTGTGCGTGATGCTCAGGACAAGGATACCGAGGGTTCAGGCGCATACCACTACAGAACCGCAGGTAATACGTTTATGCAAGGCTGGGCGAACAATGGTGAGGTCAGTTTAAGCGGTGATGTGCGTTATCCGAATCAATATGGTCCGTTACCCATTTCAGGTTCTGGCGGTGACAGTGGTTCCCCGATGTTTATTTACGATAAAACCGCAGGAAAATGGCTGTTAAACGGTGTATTGCGTAGCGGACACCCTTATGAAGGCAAAGAGAATACCTACCAAATTGCACGTAAGAATTATTTGGATGAAATCATTGCAAGAGATTTGGTCACCGTATTTGAAGCTACAGCAGCCTCTTATGACTGGACAGCAGATGGCAATGGCAGTGGCACCTTAATCAAAGACGGTAGAGTCGCTGCAAATACTCCGCTTGCTAATTACAGCCTACCTTCTTCCGGTAGAGATGAATCTTTTGGATATGGCGGGCCAAACCCTTATATGCCGGCACTTCATCACGGTAAGAACATTTACTTTGGAAATCTGGAAAATGGCACAGTAACCCTGAAAAATAATATCGACCAAGGCGCCGGTGGGTTAACTTTCGAAGGGGATTTTGTGGTGCAGCCTACCACTGATGAAACCTGGAAAGGTGCCGGTGTTTCAGTGGGTGAAGGCAGTACCGTTACATGGAAGATCAAAAATCCGGCAGGCGATCGCTTGTCTAAAATTGGACAAGGCACGTTATTGGTCAATGGCAAAGGTGAAAACCTTGGTGATATCAGCGTGGGAGATGGCCTTGTTGTCTTGAATCAACAAGCAGACGAGCAAAACAAAAAACAAGCCTTTAATCAATTAGGCATTGTGAGCGGTCGCCCAACGGTGAAATTAGAAAGTGCCGACCAAGTCAATCCAAACAATATTTATTTCGGCTTCCGTGGCGGTCGTTTAGATCTCAACGGCAATGCACTCACCTTCAACCGCATTCAAAATACCGATGAAGGTGCACAAATTGTTAACCACAACAAAGATAAAGAAGCCAACGTCACGATTTTAGGCAATGCGAAAATTGATAATGAAAAAGACATTAACCAATCCAAAGCGACAGCGTTTAACGGCTGGTTTGGTGAAACCAATGCGGCACTTCATAACGGTCGATTAAATCTCAACTATCAACCTACACACGCAGACAGCGTCTTTTTATTGTCAGGCGGAACCAACTTAAATGGCGATATTACGCAGGAAAACGGCACGTTAGTCTTTAGCGGTCGCCCAACGCCTCATGCCTATAACCACTTGAATAGACCTGCGCTCATTGGACGACCACAAGGTGAAGTGGTGCAAGATGATGATTGGTTAAATCGCACATTCAAAGCCGATAATTTCATCATTAATGATGGAAGTGCGGTCGTTTCTCGGAATGTTTCTGAGATAAGTGGTAATTGGCAATTAAGCAAATATGCCAAGGCGACATTCGGCGTGACCGACAAACAGGCGAATTTCATTTGTGCACGCTCTGACTGGACGGGACTCACAAAATGCGATAATCAAACCTTGTCGGATAAAGCTTTTCGTAGCATTGAACGGACGAAAATCAAGGGATCGCTCAGTGCGTCTGATAGTGCGACTTTACTTGTTCAAGGGCTGGCCGATGTGGTTGGTAGCGTCATGTTAAGTGGATTCAGCCGATATCATTTAACCCATAATGCCACCCAAACCGGTATGCTTCATGTTAATGATCGCGCGGTAGCAACGGTGGACAACGCCACTTTGGCAGGGGATGTATGGCTTTCGGATATTACCACCCTCAACCTTGTGAACACCCGCTTCACTCACCAAATTCGAGGAAGCAAACACACATCGGTGTCGTTGTCAGACAATGCGCACTGGACGTTGCCGGAGAGCACAAGGGTAGGTAATTTAAGCCTTGATAACAGCCAAATTACGTTAAATCCGGATTTTACGACCCAAAAGGATAATCAAACGTTTAACACGCTAGAAGTGTTGGGAGATCTTGACGGAAATGGCACCATTAATTACCGCACTTATTTGCAGGAAAATAAAGGTGACCACGTCATTGTACGAGGCAAAGCGGCAGGGAATTTCGTATTAAATGTGCGTAACACCGGTGCCGAACCACAAAACTTGGCACAGCTTAGCTTGTTGGAATTAAATAATCCTGCGCAATCTGACGATGTCAATGTTTCTTTAGCCAATGGCAGTGTGGATGCCGGAGCATACCGCTATGAACTCAGAAATGACGATTTTGATTATCGACTCTACAACCCTAAAAAAGAAAAAGAGCTCGCTGATCAAGAACGCATTGCTGAAGAAAAACGCAAAGCTGAAGAAGCAGCACGTTTAGCAGAAGAAAAACGTAAGATGGAAGAAGCCGCGCGCTTAGCGGAAGAAAAACGTAAAGCGGAAGAAGCGGCACGTTTAGCCGAAGAAAAACGTAAAGCAGAAGAAGCCGCACGTTTAGCCGAAGAAAAACGTAAAGCGGATGAGGCAGCACGTTTAGCGGAAGAAAATCGCAAAGCCGATGAAGCCGCGCGTTTAGCGGAAGAAAAACGCAAAGCCGATGAAGCGGCACGTTTAGCCGAAGAAAATCGCAAAGCCGATGAAGCCGCGCGTTTAGCCGAGGAAAAACGTAAAGCCGATGAAGCGGCGCGTTTAGCCGAAGAAAATCGCAAAGCGGACGAAGCCGCCCGTCTAGCGGAAGAAAAACGTAAAGCAGAAGAAGCCGCGCGTTTAGCGGAAGAAAATCGTAAAGCAGAAGAAGCAGCACGTTTAGCGGAAGAAAAACGCAAAGCGGACGAAGAGGCACGTTTAGCGGAAGTAAATCGTAAAGCGGAAGAAGCAGCGCGCCTAGCGGAAGAAAAACGGAAAGCGGAAGAAGCAGCACGTTTGGCGGAAGAAAATCGCAAGGCGGAAGAGGCAGCACGTTTAGCGGAAGAAAAACGTAAAGCGGAAGAAGCCGCACGTCTAGCCGAAGCAAAACGCAAAGCAGAGGAAGCTGCGCGTGCCGTTAAGCAAAAAGACATGATCAGCCGTTATTCCAACAGCGCATTGTCCGAACTTTCAGCAACGGCAAATAATGTCTTGTTTGTACTGGATGAATTGAATAAACAACTGGTGTCAAATGATACTGCGTCTGTATGGGTCAATACGTCGAATCGCTCTCGTCGTTATGGCTCAGATGATTTCCGTAGCTACAAACAAGAAACGCATTTAACCCAACTGGGCGCACAACACATTGACGATAATTATCGTCTTGGACTGTTGTTCTCTCATGCTCGAGCAAACAATACCTTGATGATAATATCGGCAGCAAAAATCGTCTGACCATGCTATCGGCTTTCGGTAAATATGATTTTGCTAATGGCTTGAATGTCTTTGCCGATATGAGTTACGGTTCAAGTACGGGTGAAATTCACGGCGAATTGCAAAATGCAGATATCCAACGCCATATTGTGGCATTGGGTGCTGGGGTAGGTTACCAACTGAAATTAGGCAAATTGGCGTTTAAACCGAATGCAAGCGTACATCGTTACCATATTTCAAGTGAGGATTATCAATACGATCAATCTCGAATTCATACGCCGTCCGCGAATTTTAATGTTTACCAAGCCGGTGTTACGGTGGATTACACCTTTGGCCCATGGGCGGGTGTCATGCTTCGTCCGTCCGTGAGCGTCAATTATGTGGATGCCTCCGATTCCAAGCTTGCCGTACAGGTGAATCAGGTACCATTGATGCAACGTTTTGACCGTTATTGGCAGCAAGAAATCGGTTTAAGTGCCGGTTTCGGCGGTTGGCAGGTCGGCGGTTATGCTGCCCAATCTCGCGGCAAACAGTTGGATAAACAACATCAGTTTGGTTTGAAAGTAGGGTATAGTTGGTAAAGCAATCGAACCCGACAGAAATAAGCACAAAAGATGATAGCATTGTGCAGTTATCGAATTATTCTTATTTAGAAAGGTAAAAAAGATGAAAAAAACACCTCAAATTCTGACCGCACTTTTGCTTGGTTCTGCCTTGGCGGGCAGTGTATTTGCCGCGGAACATCGCCCAAATATACCGAATGCAGAGTATGAACTTGAGAAAGTCTTGATTTTTAGCCGCCATGGATTACGCTCGCCGGTGGAAAAAGATCCGCAAGAAATGGCGAAATATTCCCCGTATGAATGGGCAAAATGGAATGTGCCATCAGGTTATCTCACGGCAAAAGGAACGGTGTTAGAAACCTATTTCGGACAATATTTAGGGCAATGGCTGGCAGACCAAGGATTATTAACAACAGAACGTTGTGCATCGGGTGAAGGTATTTTCGCTTATGTCAATGGGGTACAACGCACTATTGCAACAGGGCAAGCCATTGTGGCTGGTGCATTTGCGGGCTGTAATGTTCAACTGCAACATCACGGTAAAATTGGTTCAGAAAAAGATCCGATTTTTAACACCCAAGCGCACAATCCAAGTCAAGCCTTGATTGAATCGGCAAAAAATAACGTTGATTTAACCGCTTTACAGCAAAAATTAGCGCCAAATTATGCGCTATTGAGTGAAATCATTGATTATAAAAACTCACCAAATTGCTTGCAAAAAGGCGAGTGTGATTTAGGTGGGAAAGTTGGCGAATACAGCATAAAAGATGGTAAGTCGGTTAAAATTACCGGTGCTATCAGCACAGGGAAGAAAATTGTCAGTGCACTATTGCTTGCGCATTATGTGGGCAAACCTGATGCAGAAATCGCCAACGGCCGCATAGATAGCCAAGAAAAATGGCGTGCAATTAACGAAATTAAAAACGAATATTACCGCACTTTATTTAAAAACAACGAAGCGTTAGCACAAAATACGTCATACCCGTTATTGGCATTTATTCAGCAACAGCTAAATAGTGAAAACAAAATTATCTTGTTGGTTGGACACGATTCCAATATTGTCGCTCTGCTTGCGGCACTAGGCGTTGAGCCTTATGAATTAGATGATTCGTTGGAAAATATCCCAATCGGTGGCAAGTTGCTATTTGAAGTGTGGAAGCACAAACCAAGTGGCAAGCTCAAATTTAAGTTGGATTATATTTATCAAACCACCGAACAGCTGATTAACATCACGCCATTAAGTTTAACGACACCACCAAACCAAACAGCATTAACCCTCAAAGGCTGTGAAAAAGATGAAAAGGGCTTTTGTGATTACGAGCGTTTTCAACAGGTGTTGAGTGAGAGTATTGAAAAGGGTATGAAATAGCGTTCATGCAACCCTATGAAAAATACCTAAAAGAGAATTCGCAGAAATTGCGAGTGGATCAAACGGATGCAGAAAGGAAATTATGGCAACGCATCAATCGAGATCAATTATTAGGATTTCGATTTAATCGACAAAAGCCACTTTTAAATTATATCGTTGATTTTTATTGTGCAAAAGCAAAGCTGATTATCGAATTAGATGGTAGTCAGCACTATGAACCTGATTATCTGGAAAAAGATGCATTGCGAGATGCAGAATTAAATTCACTTGGTTTCACTGTGATGCGATTTAGCAATGATGAAGTCATGCGTGAAATTGAAGCGGTAGTCGAGCAGATTTATTTGTTTTTAGAGAATGTAAGGGCTGATTGAGTATGAGCGTTAAGTAGCTCTGCCAAATCTCCCCTAACCCCTCTTTGCTAAAGAGGGGGATTTCTTGAGTAAATTGATAGTAGTGGGCTATTTATATTTTGAGAATATGAGACTGATGGAGTATGAGCGTTAAGTGGTTTTGCCGAATCTCCCCTACCCCTCTTTGCTAAAGAGGGGAATTTCTTTAGTAAATTAATAGCAACTGGCTTATTTGCATTTCGATTTCAATAGAGATTAATTAAACCTCTTTCAAAAGAGGTTGAAGTAGAACACAGATATTTCACTCTGCAAAGCTCCAATCCCCTCTTTAGCAAAGAGGGGTAGGGGAGATTTGGTAGAAGTGATAACGAAGAAAATAATCAAATAGGACATGAATTTCTTAATTTACACACGCTATAAGAGATAACGGAAAATATAATGAAGCAACATACTTATCAAACTACCGTAGAGTGGGTGGGGAATTTAGGGCGAGGCACATCCTCTTATACTGCGTATGAGCGAGATTTTATTGCTTCGGCATTGAATAAACCTAATATTTTAGGTTCTGCTGATTCTGCTTTTCGTGGCGATAAAACTCGTTGGAATCCTGAAGATATGCTACTGGCATCCATTTCTGCCTGTCATAAATTATGGTATTTACATTTTTGTGCCGTTAATAACATTATTGTGCAAGAATACCGTGATGAAGCAATAGCAATTATGGATGAAGGCAGTTCTGAACAAGCAGGACGTTTTATTTCAGCAACATTAAAACCTCGTGTGAGAATTTCAAGCGAGTCAGATGCCGTTAAGGCATTGGCATTACATGAAAATGCGCATCACGCGTGTTTTATCGCAAATTCACTTAATTTTCCGGTGAAATGTGAAGCTATTATTGAAAAAGATTAAATTAAAATAAAATGGTGCCAAGGCGCACCTTACCAGAGAAAACAAAATGACAACCCAAAACTTCCTAGTAGAAATCGGCACGGAAGAGCTGCCACCAAAAGCTCTCAAAACATTAGCAACCTCTTTTGCGGATAACGTTGAGGCGGAATTAAACCAGGCCGGCTTATCATTCGACAAAATTGAATGGTTTGCGGCGCCGCGTCGTTTGGCGGTGAAAGTGTTGAACTTAGTCACACAACAACCGAGCAAAGAAATTGAAAAACGTGGACCGGCAGTCTCAGCTGCCTTTGATTCGGAAGGTAAACCAACTAAAGCGGCAGAAGGCTGGGCGCGAGGTTGTGGGATTACCGTTGAGCAAGCAGAACGCATTGCCACCGATAAAGGCGAATGGCTCGTTCACCGTGCAAAAATTGAAGGTCAGCCAACTAAAAACTTGCTGAACGACATTGTGGCTAATGCCTTGGCAAAGCTGCCAATTCCAAAACCAATGCGCTGGGCGGACAAAACCGTACAATTTATCCGTCCGGTTCACACGGTGACTATGTTATTGGGTGATGAGTTAATTGAAGGCGAAATTTTAGGTGTGGCAAGCGCACGCACTATTCGCGGACACCGTTTCTTAGGTGAGAAAGAATTTGAAATTCAACATGCCGACCAATATCCGCAATTATTGCGTGAAAAAGGGTCTGTGGTAGCGGATTTCAATGAGCGTAAAGCCGAAATTCTTGCAAAATCGCAAGCAAAAGCGACCGCACTTGGTGGCGTAGCTGATATTGAAGAAAGCTTGCTTGAAGAAGTCACTTCCTTGGTGGAATATCCAAACGTGTTAGCGGCGAAATTCGAAGAACGTTTCTTAGCTGTGCCTTCGGAAGCCTTGGTTTACACCATGAAAGGCGACCAAAAATACTTCCCGATTTATGACAAAGACGGCAAATTATTACCGCACTTTATTTTCGTCTCGAACATCAACCCGGAAGATCCAACCGCGATTATCGAAGGGAATGAAAAAGTGGTTCGCCCACGTTTAACCGATGCAGAATTCTTCTTCAAAACCGACTTAAAACAAAAACTGGTTGATCGTTTACCACGCTTAGAAACCGTGTTGTTCCAACAACAACTAGGTACATTGAAAGATAAAACTGATCGTATCGAACAACTTGCAGGCGAAATTGCAAAACAAATTGGTGCAGACGAAGCGAAAGCAAAACGTGCCGGCTTACTGTCAAAATGTGACTTGATGACCAACATGGTGTTTGAATTCACCGATACGCAAGGCGTGATGGGCATGCACTATGCCCGTCATGACGGTGAAGACGAAGAAGTAGCGGTGGCGTTAAACGAACAGTATATGCCACGCTTTGCTGGTGATGAATTACCAAAATCACTCGTTGCAAGTGCGGTCGCTTTAGCGGATAAATTTGACACTTTGACGGGGATCTTCGGTATCGGACAAGCGCCTAAAGGAAGCGCAGACCCATTTGCATTACGTCGTGCAGCATTAGGTGCATTGCGTATTATCGTAGAGAAAAACTTACCACTGGATTTAGAAGATTTAGTGAAAAAATCAGCCGCACTTTTCGGTGATAAACTCACGAATCAAAACGTGGTTTCCGATGTGGTGGACTTCATGCTCGGTCGTTTCCGTGCGTGGTATCAAGATGAAGGCATTGCGGTGGATGTGATTCAAGCCGTATTGGCACGTCGTCCAACCCGTCCGGCTGATTTTGATGCGCGTGTGCGTGCGGTTTCACATTTCCGTACACTTGATTCTGCGGAAGCTTTGGCAGCTGCTAATAAACGTGTGGCGAATATTTTGGCGAAAGCGGAAGACGACATTGGCACAATTGATGTGGCGTTATGCGTTGAGCCGGCAGAACAAGTGCTTGCCCAAAGTGTGTTAAGTTTGGCAAAAGAAGTTCAGCCGTTAATCGCACAAGGCGAATACACGGCGGTGTTGGATAAACTCGCTGGCTTGCGTCAACCAGTAGATAACTTCTTTGATAATGTGATGGTGAATGCGGAGGATACCAAATTGCGTCAAAACCGTTTAGCTATTTTGAACACATTACAAGGTTTATTCTTACAAGTGGCGGATATTTCGTTGTTACAATAACGCCTGTGCTTTATGGCAGCGTTGCCGATTAAATGGTGTTTTGCCGAATGTTAAGAAACGCTCGCAGAGGCTTGATTCTGCGGGTGTTTTGTTTTCATACGCTTATCGCAAAGCATTACATCTATTCCGCCGACAACCCCGTGGTGTCAGGTGATTTCTTCCCAATTAATCCAATAATAGTGCTAACTTTATGATGTCAAAAGAAAATTTCGAACAGCATACGCCAATGATGAAACAATATCTGCAACTCAAAGCGGAGAATCCGGATATTTTGTTGTTTTATCGCATGGGCGATTTTTACGAGCTATTTTATGACGATGCGAAACGCGCCTCCGCACTGTTGGATATTTCACTGACCAAACGCGGACAATCCGCAGGGCAGCCAATTCCTATGGCTGGCGTGCCTTATCACGCGGTGGAAGGCTATTTAGCGAAGTTGGTACAGTTAGGGGAGTCCGTCGCCATTTGCGAACAAATCGGTGATCCGAATACGGCGAAAGGCCCCGTTGAACGCCAAATTGTGCGCATTGTCACGCCGGGTACAGTGAGCGATGAAGCATTGTTACCGGAACGGCAAGACAACCTCATTGCCGCGGTGTATCAGGAAAAAGATCATTTCGGGTTGGCGACCTTAGACATGACGTCCGGTCGTTTTCAGCTATGCGAACCGCAATCCAAAGCGGATTTGCAAACAGAATTACAACGCATCGCGCCGGTAGAATTGCTTTATTGTGAGGATTTCGCTGATTTTCAGCTAATCGAACACGCTAAAGGTTTGCGTCGTCGTCCTATTTGGGAATTCGAGCTAAAAACCGCCATTCAACAGCTTTGCTATCAATTTAATACCAAAGACTTGCGCGGATTCGGTGTGGAAAAAGCGATTCTGGGTTTATGTGCCGCCGGTTGTTTATTGCAATACGCGCGCGAAACGCAACGCACCGCCTTGCCGCATATTCAAAGCATTCATCTCATTCAACACAGCGAAAATATTCAGTTGGATGCGGCAACCCGTCGCAATCTGGAGCTCACTCAAAATCTGGCGGGCGGTACGGAAAACACGTTGGCATCCGTATTAGACAAATGTGTGACCCCAATGGGCAGTCGCTTGCTAAAACGTTGGATTCATCAGCCGATTTGCGATGTGGTAAAACTCGCGCAACGCCAACAAGCCATTGGTGTGATTTTAGAACAGGATTTAGTGGCGGATTTGCAACCTTATTTGCAACAAGTGGGTGACATGGAACGCATTTTAGCGCGCGTGGCGTTACGCACCGCCCGTCCGCGTGATTTAACCCGCTTGCGTACCGCGCTGGAACAAATTCCTTATATAAAAAATCGGTTGGCTGAAAAAACATCCGCCAAAATGACCGCACTTTATCAGCAGCTAGGTGATTTTTCGGCACAATTTGACCTTTTACAACGGGCGATTATTGATAGTCCACCGGTGCTAATTCGTGATGGTGGTGTCATTGCGGCGGGCTACAACGCCGAATTGGATGAGTGGCGTGAATTAGCCGACGGTGCCACCCGTTATTTGGAAGATCTGGAACAGCGGGAACGGGAAAACACCGGCATTGATACCTTAAAAATAGGTTTTAATGCGGTGCACGGTTATTATATTCAAATTAGCCAGGGGCAAGCCCATAAAGCGCCGATTCATTATGTGCGTCGTCAAACCTTAAAAAATGCCGAACGTTATATCATTCCTGAATTGAAAACCTATGAAGATAAGGTGTTGAAAGCAAAAGGCGCTTCTTTGGCGCTGGAAAAGCAGCTATACGATGAAATTTTCGACCAATTATTACCGCACTTGGGTGAGTTACAGCTCGCCGGTTTGGCATTAGCCGAATTGGATGTGCTCACCAATTTGGCGGAGCGGGCGGAATGCCTGAATTATGTGGCACCGACCTTCTCGGCACAAACGGGCATTCATATTCAAAATGGCCGTCACCCTGTGGTGGAGCAAGTGTTGAAGGAACCGTTTATTGCCAACCCTACAGAACTTACTGAACAACAACATTTCCTCATTATCACCGGGCCGAACATGGGCGGTAAAAGTACCTATATGCGCCAAACGGCGCTGATTACCTTAATGGCGTACATGGGCAGTTTTGTACCGGCAGACAGTGCCGTCATTGGTCCTGTTGATCGCATTTTTACCCGTATCGGCGCTTCTGATGATCTCGCTTCAGGGCGCTCAACCTTCATGGTGGAAATGACGGAAATGGCGAATATTCTGCATCAAGCGACGGACAAAAGTTTGGTGTTAATTGATGAAATCGGCCGTGGAACCTCCACTTATGACGGTTTGTCCCTCGCTTGGGCTTGCGCCGAATGGTTAGCGAAGAAAATCCGTTCTTTAACCTTATTCGCCACCCACTATTTTGAGCTCACCGTGCTGCCGGAACAGGTACAAGGCATCGGCAATATTCATTTAGATGCCATTGAGCACAACGACACCATCGCTTTCATGCACGCCGTGCAAAAAGGTGCAGCCAGCAAAAGCTACGGCCTTGCCGTCGCTGCCTTGGCAGGAGTACCGCAACAGGTTATCAAGCTTGCCAAACAAAAACTGGCGCAATTAGAAAAACTGTCACAGCAAAACGCCAACCAACAGATTCAGGATCTGCGTTTATTAAATCAACGCCAAGGTGAATTAGCATTTGATCAGGCGGAAGATGAAAATAAGGCGATGTTATTGAATATGTTACAAGAATTAGATCCGGATGAATTAAGTCCAAAACAGGCATTGGCCTATTTGTATCAGTTAAAGAAAATGGTGAAAGGGTGATGTTATTGATTTTCGAATAAATCAGTCATTTTCATCTTAAAGTGCGGTCACAAAATCCAACGGATTTTGAGCGTTGGTTTTGTCAAAGGCGCCATTAAAGCAAATAACCGAACTCAATTCGATTGTGATTGATTTCTGAGACATTTTTCATTGAGAATCCAATAAAAAAACCGACATGGCTGTCGGTTTTTTGATATCGGTAAATTAGACACTTATTGCGGTTTTTAATTTTTTCAGTGCGTTGGTTTCGAGCTGACGAACGCGTTCGGCAGAAATATTGTATTTTGCTGCCAAATCTTGCAACGTAGCTTTGGTTTCATCTAACCAACGGGCTTTGATAATGTCTTGGCTACGGGCATCCAAGTTATCCAAAGCGACAGCAAGTCGGTCGGTAGCTTGTGCTTCGTAGTTTTCATTTTCTAATTCCGCTGCAAAATTGGAGCTTTTATCTTCCAAGTATAATGCCGGTGCATAGGTTTCTTCATCATGATCATCGGTTGGTAAATCAAAGGTGACATCCGCTCCGGTCATACGCGATTCCATTTCTACCACATCTTGCGGAGAAACGCCTAACTCATTTGCCACCATGTCCACTTCGTTTTCATTAAACCAACCTAAGCGTTGTTTTGTTTTGCGTAGATTAAAGAACAACTTACGTTGCGCTTTGGTCGTCGCGACTTTCACAATACGCCAGTTACGTAAAACGTATTCGTGAATTTCCGCTTTAATCCAATGCACTGCGAAAGATACTAAGCGAACACCGACTTCCGGGTTAAAACGCTTAACCGCTTTCATTAAACCGATATTGCCTTCTTGAATTAAATCCGCTTGTGGCAAGCCATAACCGGAATAGCCACGGGCAACATGGATAACGAAGCGCAAGTGAGATAACACGAGTTTTTTTGCCGCTTCAATATCTTCGTGGTAATACAAACGTTCCGCGAGTTCCTTTTCCTCTTCCGCCGTTAACATCGGGTATTCGTTCGCTGCGCGAATATAGGCTTCTAAGCTTCCTTGGGGAACTAACATCATGGTTTGAGTTTCTTTATCCATCATCTTCCTTCTTACTAAAGTCACCGGATTTGATCGGCTCCAGTTATAACACAACTGATGAGAAATTCAATCGGTTATAGCGATTGAACCTCATCTTTTCATTGTTTGTAAGACCCTTTTTTAGCCTAAAAGTTCTTTTATTTGTTAAAAAAGTGCGGTCACAAAATCCAACGGATTTTGAACGTTGGCTTTACCAATGGCTCCATTGGGGCGAACAACTGAACTTGATTCGATTGCGAGTCATTTTTTGCCTGTTTTTTCTTTATTTACGCTTGCTGAAAAAGAATTACGCAGCACGTTTTTTACCCACCAACATAGTCAAGAACATCACCGCTAATGCCGGCACTAACCATGCTAAGCCATTATTATATAAAGGGAAATGGCTAAGGAATTGTTTCATGCCATCAGATAATAACCCTACGTTATTTAAACTGTCGCACAGACTAAAACACACCGTTATCGCAATGGTGGCGCGATAGGTTAATTTCACACAAGGCAATTTAGCGCGGACGAATTGCAATACCACCAACATAATCGCCACCGGATAAATTAATAACAACGCCGGAATGGTGACTTGTAATAATTTCGTTAAACCGTTTTCGGAAATGATGGTCGTCATGACAGTAAACACCACCACCCAGAAAGAATATGGCAAGCGGTTAGAGAATTTAGCGAAATAGTAAGCACAAGCACTGGTCACGCCCACTAAGGTGGTTAAACTTGCCAAGAAGATGATACCGGACATAATCCAAGAACCTTCTTTGCCGAATAACACGTTCACATAACGAGAAAAAATTTGACCGCCATTGCTGACGCCTTGCGCTACTTGGTCACTGGTTGCGCCAAGATAGAAAAGGGAGAAATAAAGTGCGGCTAATAAAACCACTGAAATGCCACCGGCGGATATGGTGTAACGCATGATTTTTTTCGGTTCGGTGATATTTTTTGCGCTTAACGCACGAGCTACGATGCCGCCGAAAGCAATCGCTGCCAAGACATCCATGGTTTGATAACCGCTAATTAAACCAGTGGTCAATGCTGAACTGTTCGCATAGCTTTTGCTTGGCGCGACAATATCTGACAAGGGAGAGATAAAGACGGTTACGGTCACCACCACTAACAACACCAATAATGCCGGGGTCATAAATTTGCCTACGCTAGAAATAATGGTGTTCGGTTTCAGCATAAATAGCATGGCGATAATGTTGAAGACTACCGCAAAAATCAGATGATTTCTTGACGTGTCTGCCACTATATCAAGTGGTACAAATGCCATTTCGTATGCCACGTTGGTAATGCGTGGCATCGCAAACGTAGAACCGATGACCAAATACAACGTGGCTAAAAATAAGACCTCTGCCCATTTGGGAAGGTCGCGGGTGAGTTCTTCGCCACGACCTAAAACAGACACAATCACTAAGGTGATAAATGGCATTAACACGCCGGTGAGTACAAATCCCAAAGCGGCGGTTGCCCAATGTTGCCCTGCCGTATAGCCTTCCATCGGCGGAAAAATAATGTTTCCTGCGCCTAAAAACAGGGCGAAAATCATCATGCCTAAAACAAGAATATCTTTGCGTGAAAACATAGCCGTTTCTCTTCAGTAATAAAATAAAGATGCATTTCGGATTCTACTATAAAAGCCTGATTATTCGTAACGAAACGATGAAAAACACATAAAAAACATGGTATTATTTGACCGCACTTTTCCTGTAATTCTCTGTTCGGCAATTGAGTTCATTCTGCCTTTGTTGTAAACTACGCTCCCGTCTTGATAGATTATATTTATCCTAATTTTCCATCCACCCCAATAGCAACAAATAGGTTTCTTATGGCTACCAATTATATTTTCGTCACAGGCGGCGTAGTTTCTTCGCTTGGTAAAGGCATTGCAGCGGCATCACTTGCGGCAATCTTAGAGGCGCGAGGTTTGAACGTCACGATCATGAAACTTGACCCTTATATCAACGTCGATCCGGGCACCATGAGCCCAACTCAGCACGGTGAAGTTTTTGTGACCCAAGACGGTGCAGAAACCGATTTGGATTTAGGTCACTATGAGCGTTTTATTCGCACCAAAATGACCAAGCGTAATAACTTCACCACCGGTAAAATCTATTCCGAAGTGTTACGCAAAGAGCGTCGCGGTGACTATCTCGGCGCAACCATTCAAGTGATTCCACACATTACCAACGAAATTAAAGCGCGCGTGATTGATGGTGCAGCGGGTCATGATGTGGCCATCGTAGAAGTGGGTGGTACCGTAGGCGATATTGAATCCCTCCCGTTCTTGGAAGCCTTGCGCCAACTTGCCGTACAAGTGGGACGTGAACGCACGATTTTCATGCACTTAACGCTTGTTCCTTATATTCCGACCGCCGGCGAAGTCAAAACCAAACCGACACAGCATTCCGTGAAAGAATTGTTGTCCATCGGCATTCAACCGGACGTGCTGATTTGCCGTTCCGACCGCATGATTCCGCCAAATGAACGCGCCAAAATTGCGTTATTCTGTAACGTGCCGGAACGCGCGGTGATTTCTCTGAAAGATGTGTCTTCCATTTACCAAATTCCAGCGCTCTTGAAATCTCAAGGATTGGACGATTTCATTTGCAATCGCTTCCACTTAACTTGCCCTGAAGCCGATTTATCCGAATGGGAACAAGTGTTGTATCAACAAGCCAACCCGACAGGCGAAGTCACTATCGGTATGGTGGGTAAATACACCGAATTGCCGGATGCCTATAAATCCGTAAACGAGGCCTTAAAACACGCCGGTTTGAAAAATCGTTTGAGTGTAAATATCAAATACATCGACTCACAAGATGTGGAAACCAAAGGCGTTGACATCTTAAAAGGGTTAGACGGTATTTTAGTGCCGGGCGGTTTCGGCTATCGTGGCGTGGAAGGCAAAATTCTCACCGCCAAATATGCCCGTGAAAACAATATTCCGTATTTAGGTATTTGCTTAGGGATGCAAGTGGCGTTAATCGAGTTCGCCCGTCATGTTGCCGGCATGAGCCATGCAAACTCTTCTGAATTTGACCGCACTTGTGAACAACCGGTAGTCGGGTTAATTACCGAATGGCAAGATGCCGACGGCAAGACTGAGGTTCGCAGTGACAAGTCGGATTTAGGCGGCACCATGCGTCTTGGCGCACAAAAATGCCATTTAGTGGAAGGCAGCTTAGCACGCAAATTATATGGCGCCGAAACTATCGAAGAACGCCATCGTCACCGTTACGAAGTCAATAATGTCTTGCTTCCACAAATCGAAAAAGCCGGCTTGAAAGTGACCGGTTTATCCGCCGATAAAAAACTGGTGGAAATCATTGAAGTGCCGAACCACCCTTGGTTTGTTGCTTGCCAATTCCACCCGGAATTCACCTCTACGCCACGTGATGGGCATCCATTATTCGAAGGCTTTGTGAAAGCGGCAAAAGAGAATCAGAAAAAATCTGATTAGTGGTTTTTTAGAACATAAGAAAAAAGGCAGGGTAACCTGCCTTTGTGCTTTCTATGATGGATTTAAAATGCCAAGAAACAACAGAAAAAAGCCGAACAGTGATTTTGCTGTTCGGCCTTTAGTTTTAAAGTGCGGTCAGAAATTAAAGAATTTCTTTCGCTTTAGCAACCACGTTATCCACCGTGAAACCAAAGAGTTTGAACAATTGGTCTGCCGGTGCGGATTCACCGAAGCTGTGCATACCAACGATACGACCGTTGAAACCGACGTATTTGTACCAGAAGTCAGCAATGCCTGCTTCAACAGCCACACGTTTAGTCACCGCACTTGGCAATACGGCTTCGCGATAAGCGGCATCTTGTTTGTCGAACACATTCGTACTTGGCATAGAAACCACACGGATTTTTTTGCCTTCTGTGGTTAATTGTTCTGCGGCTTTCACTGCTAATTCCACTTCAGAACCGGTCGCAATGAAAATCAGATCCGGCGTGCCGGCGCAGTCTTTTAATACATAAGCACCGCGCGCTACGTTAGCTAATTGCTCAGAAGTGCGGTCCATTTGTGCCAAGTTTTGACGGGTGAAAATTAAGGCGCTTGGGCCATCTGTTCTTTCAATCGCCGCTTTCCAAGCAATGGCAGATTCTACTTGGTCGCAAGGGCGCCATGTGTTCAAGTTCGGGATTAAACGCAATGCGGAGGTTTGTTCAACCGGTTGGTGGGTTGGACCGTCTTCACCTAAACCAATGGAATCATGGGTGAACACGAATAAGCTGCGTTGTTTCATTAATGCCGCCATGCGAATCGCGTTGTGAGCGTATTCCATGAACATAAGGAACGTTGCGCCATAAGGGATGAAACCGCCATGAAGCGCAATACCGTTCATGATTGCCGCCATACCGAACTCGCGTACGCCGTAGTTGAGGTAGTTACCATCTACGTTTTGAGTCGCACGAATTGGTTTAGAGCCGGACCAAAGGGTCAAGTTGGAGCTTGCCAAGTCGGCAGAACCACCAAGTAATTCCGGTAATACTTTTGCATAAGCTTCAATAGCATTTTGTGAGGCTTTACGGCTTGCAATGCTTGCCGGGTTCGCTTGTAAATGGTCAATGAACGCTTGAGATTCTTTTTCCCAATCTGCCGGCAATTTTTTCTCAATACGACGGGTAAATTCAGCGGCTAATTCCGGATAGGCTTTCGCATAAGCAGCAAATTTTTCATGCCAGGCTTTTTCTAACTCTGCGCCTTTTGCTTTCGCATCCCATTGTGCATAAATATCGGCTGGGATCTCAAACGGTGCGTAATCCCAGTTTAGTGCTTTACGGGTTAATGCGATTTCTTCATCACCTAATGGTGCGCCGTGGCAATCGTGAGAGTTGGATTTATTCGGGGAACCGAAACCGATAATAGTTTTACAAATAATTAAGGTCGGTTTATTGGTTTCCGCTTGCGCTTGTTTGATCGCCTCAATGATTTGTGCCGGGTTGTGACCATCCACTGCCGGAATTACTTGCCAGCCGTAAGCTTCAAAGCGTTTTTGTGTATCATCGGTAAACCAACCGTCAACATGACCATCGATAGAAATGTTATTGTCATCGTAGAAGGCAATTAATTTACCTAAGCCCAAGGTACCTGCTAAAGAACAAGCCTCGTGGGAAATCCCTTCCATTAAACAGCCATCGCCCAAGAAAACATAGGTGTAGTGATCCACGATGTTATGACCTTCACGGTTAAATTGACCCGCTAACGTTTTCTCTGCAATCGCCATACCGACAGCGTTGGTGATGCCTTGACCTAGTGGGCCTGTTGTGGTTTCAACGCCCGGTGTGTAACCAAATTCAGGGTGTCCCGGAGTTTTGGAATGTAATTGACGGAATTGTTTTAAATCTTCAATAGATACATCGTAACCGCTTAAATGCAACAAGCTGTAAATCAGCATGGAACCGTGGCCGTTAGATAGCACGAAACGGTCGCGGTTAGCCCATTGCGGGTTAGTTGGGTTGTGATGTAAAAAATCACGCCATAAGACTTCAGCGATATCCGCCATGCCCATCGGTGCGCCCGGGTGACCGGATTTGGCTTTTTGCACCGAGTCCATACTTAAAAAACGAATGGCATTGGCGAGTTGTTGACGAGTTGACATTGTGCCTCCTGATTGAGATAAATTGACAAAATAGGGTGTGCTCATAAAAAAGTGCGGTCAGATTTTTCGGCGTTTTTAAACACGGAAAATTTCCACCGCACTTTTGCTTAATACATGACTAATAAACCATTACCATTTAGACAGTAACATCTCTTCTAATTTGCCTTGGTCAACGGCAAATTTACGAATACCCTCAGCCAGTTTTTCCACTGCCATGGCATCGCTGTTATGCTGCCAATAGAATTCCGCTTCGGTTAATGGTTGCGGTTTGGCTTTTACTTCGCCTTGGAAACCCAGTTTTCTCACTACCGCATTTGGGGTTTCATGTAAGGTTTTTAACAACGGCGGAGCGATGGTTAAACGGTCGCAACCGGCTAATTCAATGATTTCGCCTACATTACGAAAACTTGCGCCCATCACTACTGTTTTGTAGCCATACTGTTTGTAGTAATTGTAAATTTTGGTCACTGAAATCACGCCCGGATCTTCTGCCGGCGCATATTCTTTTTTATCGGTGTTAGCTTTATACCAGTCTAAAATACGGCCCACAAATGGTGAAATCAAATAAACACCGGCTTCTGCACAAGCGCGTGCTTGCGCTTCGGAGAACAACAACGTCAGATTACAGTTAATACCTTCTTTTTCTAAGATTTCCGCAGCACGGATACCTTGCCATGTAGAGGCGATTTTAATCAAAATACGATTTTTATTAATGCCAGCCGCTTCATACAACGCAATCAATTTTCTTGCTTTCGCCACTGTTGCATCGGTGTCATAAGAAAGACGCGCATCTACTTCAGTAGAAACACGACCCGGAACTAATTTTAAGATTTCCAAACCAATGTTAACTGCCAATTTATCTTCCGCATCAACAAGTTGCTGTGCTTTATCCTGACTTTGTTGTTTACCATAAGCAATTGCTTCATCAATCAATGGCGCATACTGAGGTAACGCTGCCGCACTCAAAATCAAGGACGGATTCGTTGTGGCATCTTCAGGTTTATATTGACGAATGGCATCAATGTCACCGGTATCGGCAACAACAACGGTAAGTTCGCGAAGAGAATCTAACTGGTTAGTCATAATGTATTCCTTATGTATTCCTTTAATTGGAGGATGGGAAACGAGTTGAATCGTTAAGAAAGCTATGTTTTATTCATAGCAGAAATCGTTAAAAAATATAACCGCACTTGTTATAGAAAGCAACTCTTAAAAAGCGTGTTCATAATAATGAAATCAATAGGTTTCGTCTTTAAGAACAGGTTGGATACTAAGGATCGCTGAAGTAAAGAATGTTGTTAATTTGATTAAATTATCTTCAATCAAAACAAAAAATGAAAAAAAAGCTAAAAAGGGGTTGCGTGGATATAAAAAATGCCTATAATACGCCCCCACAACGACGCGCCGTTGTAAAGCATTAAGCAGCGCGTCGTTTTTTGTTCTTTA
>ERZ773054.883-NODE-883-length-20265-cov-4.461801_pt1 | contig 20265 bp, 14 predicted proteins | sample MGYA00580630_ERZ773054 | MGnify/ENA primary metagenome ERZ773054 (study PRJEB29015, sample SAMEA2737994) | human oral metagenome | biome: human oral; feature: human-associated habitat; material: dental | place: China | collected 2115 ... | reverse complement strand
GTAGCGATATCCCGGATCGTCGTCGATCATGCGGCGGTATTGCAGGGCAATCACCACGAGCAGCGAAAGGAGGAATCCGACCGCCATGAATTGCACCGCCAGCAGGGCGAGCTTCCAGCGGCGCCGATGGGCCGAAAAATGGCGAAAAGCAGCGGCCACGGGGATTCGCGCGAAGAGTCTCCCGGGCAATAATCCGGCCGTGAGGAAGACCACGAGGCAAATGGCGAACAAAAAAACGAGGCTGCGCGTCGTAAAGAGTGCCTCCAGCGAGGCGTCGAGCAGCTCTTCAACCGTCGCGCGAAAAGCCAGAATAAGGGCGACGGCAAGCAATAGTGAAAGGATCAAATGGAGGAACGTTTCGGAAAGGATCATTCGGACAATATCGCGTCCCGAAGCGCCATAACATTTATGCACAGCCACTTCCTTCGTTCTCGACACTAAGGAAGAGACAACAATCAGCACATAATTCATGACCGCCGTAAAAACAAGCGCAAACGCAAGCAAAAGAAGCAGCCACGTCATCCGGCGCACTTCGGGCAGACTGTCGTGAAGGTCGTTCAGGGGCGTGAGGGAATAGCTCAGCTCTACACCGGCCTTTTTTAACTGCTCCAGATCCTGATGTTTTTCCTGCATAGCGTGCATGGCTTCAGAAAGGCTATCTGCCGAAACGCCCGGCTGCAATTTGACGAAAGCCATGTATCGATCGTTTCCGATCCAGTTCATCGTGCCGTCAAAATTGGGCGTGCGAAGCAGATCGATCGAAATCACGGCGTCATATTTGAGCGTGGCGTTTTCCGGGATCGTCTCAAACACGCCGCCGATGGTCAGCACCTCTCCCCCCCAGTTTTCCGCCCGGAGAATTTTTCCCACGACATCTCCCCCGAGCTTATCCGCCAACTCTTTAGAGACCATGATCAACCGATCGCCCCTCGGCGCGCTAAGGATTTTCTCCGCGTTGCCTTGCAGCATCGGCCTCGGGAGGACATTAAAAAAGGAGTCGTCCGCCGCGATCATATTGATCGAGATTTTTTTCTTGTCGTCGGTGTACACGTTCCCGATATAGATCCAGGTGCAACGCGTGGCTTGCTGCACACCCGCTACGTCCTGCCGCATTCCCACGGCCACTCCGCCGCTAACCTGTCCGTAATCTTTTAATTCTCCGTTCATCACAATCATCTCGTTCATGCGATAAATACGGTCTGCATCCGGATAGAACGTATCGTACGACTGCTCAAAAAAGACCTTGGCAATCAGCACCAGCCCCATCGCCAGCCCGACGCCGAGCGAGAGGATTTTCATGCCATGATTCCGCCCGCGTTTAGTCAGCGAACGAAAAGCCGAGAGGAAATAATTCGTCATCATAAGGGTGTTGTTGAACTAAAAATGAAAATCTACAAACGGAAAAAGGATCATGTAAATCAGCACAACCAATTCAGGCCAAACCGTGGAACTGTTGTTACACTCAAAATGAAAATCTACAAACGGAAAAAGGTCATGTAAATCGGCACAACCAATTCAGACCGAACCGTGGAACTGTTGTTGCACTCAAAATGAGAAACTATAAACGGAAAAAGGATCATGTAAATCAGCACAAACGATTCAGATCAAACCGTGGTTCGGAGATTGGGAGAAGGCTTATAAATTGGAATTAATAGAAAACTTACAACCAATAGAGGTAGACAATATAGGGTTGTCGAGAGAGCGGGCAGAAGAAGAATACAAAAAGATAGGTACAAGCAAAACAAATAGATACGATAATAGGCGTATAGAGTTTGTAAATAATGCTTTCGGCAAAATCGCACGACACAAAAATTCGGCGTTAATACTTGATATAATCCCACAACTCAATGACTTATTTGAGAGTGCTATTCCAATCTATTTTGAGGAAGAGCGAGAGCCTTTGAAATCGACAAACATTGTAGGCAGCCATAACTATTTAGGCAAAGTACGTGTAAACGATGAGGACTACTATGTTAGGATTACCGCACAGGAATTAACGCCCTCTTGGAAGCAAAACGAGAAGCAAGGGAAAAGTAATTTTCATAATATGGCTGTATCAGATATTGCCATATATGACGAAAGCGGTTCGTCCGTAACCGCCAAAGATTATTCCATTGACAACGACAACCGCAACCGCTTTGTAGATGCAAAGTTACAACATTTTTTCGAAACTGCAAGAGAAGCACGAAAAAATTCGTCAAAAGTTGTAGATGGAAACGGAGAGCCATTGGTAGTGTATCATGGGACAGATAATGCAGGGTTTACCGAATTTGAAGAACAGGGCGAAGGGTTGTATTTTTCAAACATAGATAGAGCAAGCTGGTATGTGAAATCAGAAGATAGACCTACTCTGGCAAGAAATTTTGGAGAAGGTATTGATTATTATGGTGGAATATATGCTTGTTTTTTAAATATTCGTAAGCCGAAACGAAAAAACGCAAGGGGAAAGTATGCCGTAAATTTCGACCAATTGTCTCGTGAAAAAAACAATGATGGTGTGATTGTTGAGAACATAAAAGACCCTACATATGATAGCGGGTCTGATTTTGAATCGACAAATTATATTGTTTTCAATCCCACCCAAATCAAGAGTGCGACAGACAATATCGGCACATTTGACGGGGAAGACGGGGATATAAGGTATAGGCGTCCTAACGGCACAGTATTAGGCTTCGTGAAGGGCAACACCATATACCTCAATCCCGATGAGGTAAGTCTGAATACTCCTATACACGAGTTTGGGCACTTATGGGTAAGTCAGGTGAAGGAGCATTTTCCTGATTTGTGGGCGAAAGGTAAGGAGCTATTCCTCGAAAGCGACTATTTGAGAAAGGTACAAGCGGACCCGAACTATCGACACTTAGACCTCGACGGACAGATAGACGAGGCAATGGCGAGGGCTATTGGCGACAGAGGAGAGCAAGAACTCGACAAGACATTACTTGAAAAAATACTCGACTGGATAGCAGAGGTATGGGAGAAGATAGGTGGCGTATTTGGAATAGACAATCTTACGTCGGAGCAGATAAGCAACCTTACACTGCAAGACTTCACGGATATGGCTACGAGTGAGCTATTGAGCGGACAGAACCTCACGGAGCGAGTAAATGGCAACAGCGGAGGAGCGACAAGATACAACACCGCTGACGAGACCGCAGACATAAAGGCTAAGGCTATATTGGACGGTACATTTATGAAAGCCCCTAACGGCAAAGATACGAACCTTACGGAGCGGCAGTGGTTGCAGGTGCGGACGAAGGCGTTTAAAAAGTGGTTCGGTGACTGGGAGAAGACGGCACGTATAGAGAAATTGAAGAAGACGAAGCCGATAGAGATAACAGGCGAGGAGTACAAAGGTAAGTACGAGCTGAATCGTGATAGTGCAAAATCATACATAAAAGATAGTTTGAGAGGAGAATATACCAATAAAGACACAGGCGACACAATTCTTTTGGCAAAAGACGGAGCACAAAAAGTTACCTCTCATAGTATGGGGAATGAAGCACATTTGAAATCTATTGCCGTAATACCTGAACTTATCGAGAAATCTATCTTTATAGACGAATTGCCTAATGAAAAAAATAACGGCAAATATGATAGTTATCGTTATTATGTATCGGGATTGAAGATTGGCGATGTAGATTATACCGTGAAGTTGGCTATTGGTATAGACGAATATGGGAACAAATATTATGATCATTCTCTTACGGAGATAGAAAAGGGCAAATTGATAGATGAGGTTGGCGCTTTATCTACCACGTTGCCCTCAGACAATCAATCTGCCCATTCGGAATACAAAGATAGTAAACTTATTTCACTCCTGCAAACAAATTCTTCAAAAGTGGTAGATGAAAATGGTGAGCCTTTGGTCGTGTATCACGGGACGAATAAATTCGGTTTCACTGTGTTTGATAAGGAGTTTTCGGACGATAAAACGAGTGTTTTTTTCACCGACAGAGTAGATATAGCCAAAGGATATGCAGGTGTCAATGCCGACGTACGAAGTTTGTACGATGATGATACTACCGGTGGTTATTCAAAAGATGAAATACTGTCTATGTTGTTTGCTGATGTAGATATATCTTCACATACGAACGGCTGGGATGTTGCCAATGCGATATTGCCTTATTTAACAGAGGATATAGGTATTACCGCTGAGTATGACGACGAAGATGGAGTGCTTACACTCAGCTCTGATTACACAGGAGATACATATAGGCTTACCGATGAGGAGTTTTCTTGGGAAAAGGTAGAAAATTGGCTCAGGGACAACGCCGATTTAGAAAATGTCATTGATAAAGACGCAGGAATATATGGTGTGTTTGTCAATGCTCGTAACGTATTGGACATAGACGCAGGCGGTAGTATGTGGTCTTCTATTCCTAAGAAAAAGGTAAAGGGTGCAGAGGACGTAGGCAATATGGATACCCGCGATATTGTAGAGCACGCCAAAAAACTGAATTATGATGGTGTATACATAAAAGATTTGCTCGACACAGGTGGTAGAGGTTACGGTTTAGTAGGTGATATTGAAGGAGATATTTTTATATCGCTTGTGGATAAGAATCAAATCAAATCGGCGACGGACAACATAGGCACGTTTGACGTGGAAGATGAGGATATAAGGTATTCGGTGGAGGGTGCAGATTACTTTGTCAATGAGCGGTTTAACGAGCAGTTGGAGAAGTTGACGGAGGAGAACGCTGATAGTACTATATTTTATTTAGGAGAACCATCTGCAGAAATGCTTGCAGTGGGAATAAAAGACAGTCCTTTGAATCTATATGGTAACAAGTTGCAATCTAAGGCTAAGAAGCACGGTTTTGACGTAAAAGACATAAAGGATTTGCCAGAGGCTATACACGACCCGATAGCCATATTCGAGGGAGCAGAAGACGGCAGTTTTGCCATACTTACAGAGTTGTCTGTCGGAGATAATAATGTATTGGCTACCCTATCGGTAGGCAAAGGTAATGATGTAGATTTCAATATAGTAAGTTCTGTTTACGGCAAATACAACAAGAATGTTGTGGGCTGGATAAATAAGGGTAAAACGCTCTATGTGAACAAAGAAAAAGCTCTCGATTATCTACGCATTTCCGCTCCAATTGCGGAGGCACAAGATAAAGGAGAACTTAATCCGTCTGTAAGTACAGAAAAAGCTCTTGCTTGGCAAGCTGCTCTCGCTCCCATTGCGAGTGCCACACTCAAACAAGAACTTATTACGGCTACAAAGATAATAGAAAATTTCGAGAACCCGCCAATAAATGAGAAAAAAGTTATCGACGGGACCACAAATGATATGGCGCGGTACTCTATACAGGCGAATGACCAACTCGACAGAGAAGACGAGATAATGGGTAAAAAGGCGGCAGAGATATACGAGGCGAGGGTGAAGATGGGAAAACAGATGAACCAGAGCGACCCGAAGAAAATGCCGAACAAAAAGATATTCGATGAGATAAACAGAAAAACAGAGAATATACGGGCTAAGACAGCTGAGCACGCTGCCGATTGTTATTTGCCAATTAAGCACTTTATTGAAACACTTAACAAGCACGGCTACAATATAGCGGACTACAACAATTGGTATATGAATGTATTCAGCCTTGCGAGTAAGAATGAGGCAGAATTTGAGAAGTACCAAGCCGAGAGAAGCAAGCCGCTACAGCGGGCGGCAAAGGCTGCTATGGACAGCGGTAATATATCGTATAGAGAGCTAGAAAACTACCTGATATTGAAGCACGGGCAAGAGCGTAACAAATACTACAAGGAGAGAGACGAGAAGCTCGGTGTAAAACCGATGAAGGACTATTCGGGAACAGAGGCGGTGATGTTTGAGGAGTTTTGCAAACGCACGGGTATAAAGGTTAAGACCATAGAAGAGGATATACCTACCCTTGTAGATGGAGACCCCAATATGATAAGATATGACAATGGCAAGAGTGAATTTAGCAAAGACGGAAAAAAGATACCCGATTTCGAGGTAAACAAGAGGTTTGAGTTGTGGAGAAAGCAACATACGCCCGAAGAAATAATCGAAGACTACGAGGAGAAGATAGGCAAAGAAAAGGTAGAAGACCTATGGGGTAAGATACGAAAAGCTACACAGTTTACGCTCGACTGCCAGAAAGAGGGTGGACTTACGAGTGAAGATATGTATAAAAAAGCAAGTGGAATGTGGGAGTACTTTGTGCCTTTGCGTGGTTTCGATATGGGAACAGCACAGGACGAGTACGATTACGACCTTAATGGTATCACACTATTTACCGATTTCAGAGTGGAGCAGACACTTGGACGTACTCGAAGGAGTGTGTCGCCGTTGGCGTGGACGGAGCAGATGGCACATATAACGATACAGCAGAAAAACAAGAACTTGCTAAACCAAAGTTTGAGACGACTTGCGTCTGTAAGTACGGCGAGAAAGGACAATATAATGTTTCTGAGCAAACAATATAAAGCCCCCGACGTAATAGAGAACGGCAAGGTAGTGAGAGAAGGGTCGTTGATAAATCCACCTGCACATACGGGCAATCCGACAGAAGACAGAGCTGCATTTGAGCGATGGGAAGCTTCGATGAAAGAAGGAGTAAAGAATGGCACAGTAGAGGTGGTAGAGCACAGCAATGTAAACTTCGGAATGATAGTGTCTGCCGACAAAGTGAAGCAACACGTGGTGAGAGTATATGAAGGAGGACGACCGGTAGATATAATATTTAATACTTCACCGTCTGTACCAAGAGCTATAAACGGACTAAACCACAAAGCAGCTATAAGTAACCATTGGATTTATAAGAATCTGCAAGCAGGTACTCGTCTGATGGCTCAAACGATGACAACATTGAACCCCGCTTTTGTGGGTAAAAACTTCACGAGAGACTATTTATTTGCCAATACGATGTTGTTGGGCAGAGAAGATATGTCGTATGCTACCAACTTTAATAAGAATATAGTAAAAGCAGGTTCGGTAATGTTTGATTATGTGAGAGGCAAGAGTTTACTTGGCTGGGCAGCCGGTGATAAAGGAAGCGTGAGGGATAACGAATATGGCAGGTTGCTAACAGAGTTTGTGATGAATGGCGGCAAGACGGGCTTTTCGCAGATGTTGAAGTTCGAAAAAATGAGTAGCGACTTCAAAAAACAGACTGAGAAGGGAGATAAAAAAGTACACTATGGAGTAAATGACTATATTCATTTTATCGAGGCTGCGAATGACTATGCGGAGAATATAACGAGATTCGCGGCATACTGTACAAGCAGACAGGCAGGCAGGTCGATAGAGAGAAGCATTAGCGACGCAAAGGAACTGACGATAAATTTTAACCGCAAAGGTACAGATGGCGGAATATGGGGAACGGTGAGAAGTCTATGCGCATTTAGCAATGCGAGCATACAGGCGTTGGTGGTGTTTAGCAGAGGAGTAAAAGCAAATCCCAAACGTATGAGTGCGTTTATAAGTGGTTATACTGCAATGGCAATCACGATGGCGGTGATAGCGAGATTGATAGGCGGAGATGATGACGACTACTTTAAGCTCTCGAAGTATGATAGACAGAATAATCTATGTCTACCTATGTTTGGCGGAGGTTTCTTGAAGATACCATTGCCGCAAGAAATGAGAGTCTTTTATAAATTGGGAGATGAGATAGCGTTGTGTGTGTGGAATAATGAACCGCCAGAGGTAGCGGCTCAGGAGGTATTTATGGGGGCACTCGACTTACTGCCGAGTTTTGCGGCAGGGGCAACATCGATAAGCGATGTGTTGGACGAAAAGATAGGGGCAGGTGATTTGCTTTTGGCACATCAACCGATAACCGCTATTCAGCCAATTACTCAATTGGCGGCTAACAGGAACTTCCTTAACTATCGTATATACGATGATAATAAATGGGGCGGAAGACGTAAAGAGTTGCCCGAATATCGTAAGGCACTGCGTAACAAAGGAGGAGAAACTTATTCGCCTAACTTCGTAGTGAAGCTGAGTGAAGGTATTAGCAGATTGACCGGTGGCTCAGATTTGAAGCGAGGAGTAGTAGAGGTAAACCCCGACGTGATAAATCATTTGATGAGGGGATATTTCGGAGGATTATATAGTAGTGCGGTAGCTGCTATAAATATGGGCGACAAAGGGGCACAGTCGATAGCAGCAGGCGAGATAAAAATGAAAACGACGGACAGTCCGACGATGAAAGCTTTCTATGTATCGCCGAGTAACCTCAGATATACTGACGACATACTGAATGCTCGATATATGGACGTACTGAAAGAGGCGAAGAAACACGCCAACGTATATGCAAACTACCTGAAAGAGGGTGAAGTCGACAGGTTCGAGAAAGAGACTAAGATGACCGAAGACGAGGCACTTGATTGGCGGTATTTGGTAAAGACCATAGACAAAGAGGTGCAGGAGCTACGTAATGAGATAGCAACAGCGGAGACTACCAAAGAGCGAGACGAAGCACTGAGGCAACTTGAAGCTTTACAGAGAGAGGCAATAGATATGGCGGTAAAGTTGAAAAAATAATTTTGCCACTTCATTTTTTTGTTGTAATTTTGTGCAATAAGAAATATAATTTATTATGGAAATGATAAATAAAATTACCCTGTCGAACAATACCATATCCGAACAGGTTCACAAGTTGCAAGAGGAGGTTATTCGTTTGCATTTCGAATATGAGGAACGAGCATTACAAGCTGCATTTGGGCTAATGTTTCCTGACGAAATTGTTATAGATGAAGGCAAAATAACAAAAAATGTTACTCGTGGTATGGGAGATAAAGGCGATATTGTCGTCTGGAAATATAAAGATAAAGCATTCTTAAGAATGCGGGAGGTGAAGCCCCTTTCTTTTAAATACGAACCTCTCGCTTTTGGAGAGGTTTTGGACTGAATTAATAAATAATTGCACAAGGGCAGTAAATTGCCTTCAAAAATTTGTATACCCTCGCTTAAAAAGCAAGGGTATTTTTATCAGTCGATATGCATACATTAAGGTGAAGATATATCTAGTGCCTCTTTTTGCACATATATATTCAGGTTCAAAAACAAAACCGTCTTTGTTGGATTGTTCAATGACTTCATCTATTTTTTTGTATGCTTTCATAATTTTTTTTCCAGAAGAGCGTTGTAGTTCTCTCCATAAATCTATGTTCTTGTGTTTGTACAGCGAACAAATGTATGCGGATAAAACTATACCCTGTGTTATAGCAGAAAATCTGGGGTCGACATAAGGCATAGTTTTGGGGTTTCGTTTTTTTTCCCTTGCATATTTTTTGACAATGTGCAGTATGTGTTTTCTTCTGCGATAAGCCTTGATTTTAAAAGAAAGTTGCTTCATTTCTATAATCCGTATTTTTGTTATTATTATTTGTATAATTGTCTATTAATATAACTGCGGGCATTTTATTATAAACTATATCCATACCGATACATCGAGTTATGACACGGTCGTCTCTATTGCCCTCGATAGCCTCATAAGTTCCTTTTATGGTGTGTTCGTATGTTCCCATTTCGTTGACCGCTTCGAGACAAGGCTCGTAGTACATATCTTCACGCAGTACCTTCTGGAAAAAGGTTATAAAGGCGAGTTTTGAAGTGTGATTGGTGTGGTATCCATATTTAGGACGTATACCTCGACGCACTTGGTCTATTGGAGTATGTGTGTATATATTGCTATAAATAGGTACAATAGTTTCCAAAATAAACTGTGAGTAGTCGGTGGCACGAGGTACGATAGAGTTTTTCTCCACTACTAAAAGAGCATTGCGATAAAACTTGGCTATCTGTGCCGCTTTCCAGACGACAATATCTTTTGGTAAGTGTCCTGACCACTCGGCTACAACTTCGGGTACACCTCCCTCTAACATATAGTACCGGTCGATGACACAGATGATAGAGTTGTCTGCCCCTTCGGATAAACCTACACCTATATCTACAATAACCGCATATCTGTTAGAGACGGGCTCTTCGGAAGGTAGTGTCCATACTTTGAGTTTTCCATCGACCGATGGGACGAAGTGCAGTCCGTCGAGTGCCTCACGTCCGTCGAGTGCGTTACCTACGACCTCTCCTATGGTAGCAGGCGGGCGACATCCCTGACGAAGACGCTCTACATCTTTAATATCGAAGACAAGACGACCCGACGACTGAAATGCCTCTACGTCGTCGGAAGGGAAATCGGATATAAACCGCCATTCGTCTTGTTGCTCTTTTGCCTTCTCTCTATACCAAGCGATAGCCTCCAAAGTAGCCCCAAGAGAAAAGATGTATTTTTCTTTTTTGGAGAGAGAGGCAATGAACGTCTTGTAGTCAGGTATCTTAACAGAATAAATATCGATATCGAACCAAGCGATGAATATAGCTTTGAAGTTTGATTGTTGCTTTTTTGCTCGTATATACTCGCGATGGAAAAAGTTGCCCGTGCCGTTAGGAGTGCTTTCGTATACGATAAGAGTATTCGGCAACAGAGGTACGGAGTTTGATATTGAGTTGGTGAGAGCCTCAGGCGTACGCTGCGGAGTACTTTCGTAATAGGCTACTTCGGAGAAGTGAGCTATATTGATGTTTTCGGAGCGTATACCATCAGGCTTGACCGACGAGCCAATAGATATACGGTAGTCTCGTTCCTGTAAGTACCGTGTCTTTTGAGAGCCCTGATATGGAGTGAGCTCCAAAGGAGCGGTTGCCCCCATAAAGAGATATGGGTAACGAGCGACAGCATTGACAAACATACCACGTATAAGGCGAGCCGCATTTTCGACGTGAGCTACTACAACAGAATTGTACTTAACAAACAGGACATTCTGAAACCACCCGCATATAGCGGAGTAGAAGGTAGAACATCCCCACTGCCGACACTTACAAACGATGTGTCGTATCGGTCTGTCGTTGTACATATCGTCGTATATTTCGGCAAGTACCTTACGTTGTCCTCGATTGAGAACGAGAGGTGCGAATGTACCTGCCGTGCCGTCTTGTAGAGACTTCTCGGAGAGCTTTATTTCTATGTTCCAACAAGTTGCAGCCCAATACTCGAAGTCGTATTTAAAGCGTATGGAGTTGAATATGTATGCCAGACTTGTAATATCGTTTTCGGACTGCACTCCGTTGTTGACAAGAAATGCCGAGAATGCTCCTGCTTTTACGATAGCTCTTATGAATGAGTCTTCGAGCATAGTATCGGGCAAGTATATATCTTGTCCGTCGTAATAGTCTGCTATATTGACCTTAGAGCGTGGACAAGCCGTGCAGCCAAGACCTGTGATTTGGTCGTATGGAGCATTGACAGCTGCAAGGCGGCGTTTGTTTTCGGCGATGTACTGCTCGGCGGTCATATAGAAGATGTGTCAGGCGATATACTTTTCGATATTTTCGACAGATGTATTGAGTGTATCGAGTTCATCCTCGTATGCTTCTTTGAGCGAAGGCAAGAAATTAACACTTACTTGCGGATTGAGTATTGCCAGATTATGGAAAAGGTTCGCCAGATTTAATCTGAAGTCGTCTACTTTGGCGGCAGTTTCTGTAAGAGTATCGATAATCTTGAGAGAATCGATACAGAGTTGCTGTTTGTTTTTTTGCTCGGCGAGCATTGTTTTAAGTTCTTCGTTGTGTTTGGTTGCTTTATTCATACGAAAAAAAATTATTGATTGTTTATGATTGACTTAAATGTGCGAAGAGTTATAAAAAACTCAGGTGCGGGGTGCATAACTATTTTCGAGAACAACTCCGCTTTCGATATGGCAGGGAACTCCTTTATGAGTGTATCGTGTGTGGAAACGAGTGCTATCTGCAGCCGTTTCTTTTCTTGTAGTCGGGGATACACTCGACGGAAGTATGCGTAGATAAGTCGTTCTGCTTGTTTTTCGGAGATGTAAAATCTCGGAGCAGGTACTTGTCTGATAGAGTACCTACCGATACAGGAAGGTATTGTTTGCCGAATAGCGATGTTTCTTTCTTGTGTTAAAGTCATACACAAAGGGGTATTGGTTAATTACGACTATAACACAGGTATCGGCTGTGAATATGCAAAGGTAACAAAAAAAGATACGCAAAACGCCCAAACACGATACGGAAAACGCCCAAAATAACAAGCAGTACGGAAAACGCCCAAAGATACAGGCGGATGTTGTTATTTTCGCACAACATACTTAACAATAAATAGATATGAAAGTAGATGACAAAGATGGTATGGTAGTGGAGCAGCAGACTACTACTGTGGCAACACCCAATAGGGATAAGTTGTTGAAAGGTCTGCAGAAGCGAGGCAGTAAGCTTGCCGACGATGCCGACTATGAGGCAATCATCGGGGAGGCAATGCCGAGATACAAGGAGCTGGAGAATGGTCATAGAGCGATGTCGGAAGACAACGCTATGATACTCGACGCTATAGCAAGTAATCCAGAAGCGGGTAAACTGCTTGACGAGTTGCTTGGAGTAGACAAGGATGGCAACTCAAAATTTGTAGACGAGGTAAAAAAGAGAGCCGAGCGTATTGCAGGCGACAAGAAGGCGGCAGACGATATGGTAGCCAACCTTAATAAGTCGTTCGATAATATGGAAGAGGCACTGACGGAACTCGAAGCTACGGAAGAAGAGAAGGCTGCCGTAATAGACCTTATCAATAATCTGATATCGGGAAATATCTCGAAACAGATGATAAGAGACTATGTGCAAGGTTTACGCCACGATGACGATGTCGACGACGCTAAGGTAGCGGGCTTGGTAGAAGGAAAAAATTCGGTGATAGACAAGAGTAAACTCGAACTACGAGAAGGCGATGATTTGCCGACGCCGAAGAACAGCGGCACACCGAAGAGAGAGCCAAAGCCAGATGGCGACGGTCTGCCTCTCGGAGTAAGAATAAACCCCGCTAACTATATGCGGAAGGTAGATTATTAAAGATAAAAACAATTAATCATAATTATAACGATGGACAAGAGAATTAGATGGATTTTTGGATTACTGTTTGTAGCAGTAGCAGTGTTGGGGGCGTTTGGAGTGATAGACTTCGGTACGCTTTTCGGAGCGTCGACAGGTGTGGGTATGGCTTTTGCCGCAGTAGCAACACCCGGTATCGACGGAGCAGGTAAGCATTTGAGCGGAGAGGGAAATGGTCTGAGTTTGGAGAATGCGAATGCGTTTTCGCCTGAGATGATTTCTCACGAGTACGACCGACAGGTAGTAATGATGGGGTTGGGAGGCGTGCCCGTAAATACGTTTATGCGACATTTGCCTCATAAGGAAGTGAGCAGTATGGATTTTGGTTATTTCTCTGTCGACTTGCGACAGGTGAAAGCCGTAACGACAGGTACGGCAGTAGCGGCAGGGGGTGAACAACAACAGGTAGAGGTAGGAGCGTTGCATTCTATCTTCGATATCAACGACCAAATCTATATCGAGGGTATAGACGGACATAAGAAAGGTGAGGCAACGCCTACTGTGGGACTGCCGTATAACGCAATCGTCATCGGTAAGACAACAACTCCGACTCCGAAGCTGATAATACAGCCTATTAACGGTACACCTATCACAGGCAAAGAACATAATACCGAAGGTCTTGCCATACCTACGGGCACGAACATTTATAGGATAACCAATCTTATAGATGAGGCACAGAACTACAACACTGACACATCTGCATATCCGCAAGAGACGAGACAATTTATGCAGATATTTATGGCGACTATCTCGGAAACCGAACTATCGCAGAGTGAGAAAAAAGAGATTGACTGGGGCAAGGTGCAGATGAACCAACTGGCGATGCACGAGATGATGAGAGATGAGGAGGCTGCTACATTCTTCGGAGTAAAGAGCTACACAAAACAGCTACTTCCGAAGACAAGAATGGTATATACTTTCGACGGATTCGAAGCTCAGGCACTTAAAGGCGGTTCGCCTGTGATAACGAAATCGAAATCTGCATTGCTTGCCAATAACGGAGAGGCTGAGTTGGTAGACTTGCTTGAGAAAGTTTTTGTTGGCAACAGCGGTAACAATGCAAGGTATATGTTTGCGGGCTCGGGTGTTATCTCGACATTGTCGAAGATAAAACTCAGCGATAAGAGACCTGTGCTGAGAAACGAGGGCAATTACGCTCAGTTTGGTGTAACCTTCACGAAAATGTCGAGCAACTTTGGTACTTTGTATATCTATCTCCATCCTACGATGGATGTTTACGGACGTAAAGACACTGCCTTTATCGTAGACTTGTCGTATGCTGACAAGATGATACGTGAGCCATTACGTGCAGACAACATTGACGTGTCTGAATATAGGGGGGACAAGAAGCGAGTAATCGAGACATTTGCTCCGGTATTCAAGTATCCGAAGTCGCACGCAATCTTCAAATTGACTGCATAAGTATTTTGTATTTTAATCGAGAGAGGGCTATGCTCTATGGTGTAGCCCTTTTTAAAAAAGGAGAAAAATAGGTATGGTAAGAAAATATTATAGCGGCTATTTGAACTATTGTTTCACGACTTTCTACAAAGACAAGAAATTTGTTTTTGACTTTGTTCCGTTGGAAGGATATACTCGTGGAATACTCTACCTTAATAGAGAGGAAGATATGGAAGCACTCGAGGCGAGCGAAGAATTCAAAACGGGGGTTATCACTTTGGCAGAGGTTTTAGGAGAGAGCGAAAGCGAACAGCAAGACGATGGTAATCCTCAATCGGAACAAGGCGAAACCGAGCAGAATGTAGAGGGTAAAGGTGAAGGAGAATCGGAGAAGCAAGATGGAGAAGTAGTGGTTTTCGATAAAGTAACCAAGCTACAAGAGGCGAAACATATACTTTCGGGAGAACCGTACAATGTATCGGTTTCGAACTTTATGAACAAGGAGACAATCCTGCAAAAAGCACAAGAGGCGGGAGTATCGTTTCCGAACCTTCAATAAGAGAGCAATATGACGAGGTCGGACATCATAAAGAAGGTGAAGGTAAAGCTTGAGGAGTTCTCGAATTTCGAGAACCAATCTTATGTGCTACCTGCGGACGATATGATGAAGCCTATCGATAGTTATATTGAAGAGACTATGGACGAAGCGACCAGAGAGGTATTACATATATTGCCTCTTTGGTTTGTTTCATCTATGGGAAGAGATGGAGCTGCCCCCATAACAATAGTGGCAGACGGGTACGGCACGCACGCCGAGATGAATTTGCCACAAGACTTTTTGCGACTTGTGGCGGTAAAGCTCAAATCGTGGAGACGAGAGGTGAACGACGGACTAAACCTAATATCGCATACTCACCCAAGATATAAAGAGCAACAGAACCCTGCAACGAGGGGACGAATAGACAAACCTGTGGGAGTATTGACGGGTAAAAAAATAGAATTGTATAGTGCCGCCGATGCCACAGATGTATTGGAGTACTTCATATATATACCCACTTTGAAAGCCGAACAAGTAGAAGACCACATTATAGAATATGTAATACTCAATACTGCGGCGAAGGTAATGGGTATTTATGGTAAAATAGACGGAATGAAGCTACTGCAAGAGCAGTTGGTTCAGAGCATAAAAATGATTGCAAGGTAATATGTCGAAGGTAAAACTAAACAAGAGGAATTATAAGATGTTCGCTAAATCGAATATCTTGAATGCTGCAAGCCCTGCACGCTCTACCTTGTATATCGGTTATGAGAAGAAAAATGAATATGTAGAGTTGCTGAATAGTTGTGCTCAGCTATATAACAACTTTCAAGAATTTAGAGATATGCGAGCAAGAGCTGTGCGATATCTTTTTGGCGACCAATGGGGAGACCCGATAGTAGACCCAGAGACAGGCAAAACCGTAAGAGAAGATACCTATATAAGACGACAGGGGCTAATACCTTTGAAAACCAACGTTATGAGAAAGTTGGTTAATAGTGTTTTGGGGCTATATGCCAATAGTCAGAGCGAGCCTATAGTGGTAGCCAGAGATAGAGACGAGGCAAAAGCGAGCGAAATGATGACGGTAATGTTGCAGTATGTATGCGACATTAATTCATTCAAAGAGATAGACCGCAGAGGTCTTGAGGAGGCTCTTATAAGTGCTATCTATGTGAGCAACGACCAATATATATGGGATAATGAAAGGGGCAGGTTCGATGTGTATATGTCGAACGAGAACCCGAATAATGTGTTTTTCAATTCGTCGATGCTCGATGTGCGTATGAGAGACATTGACCTGATAGGAGTACTTCGGGACTATTCTTTTGACGAGCTAAAAAGCACCTTTGCGAGAAACAAAGAACAAGAGAAATATCTGTCGGAATGTTATAGGAATATATTACAATATGCTGACTACCGACAATACAAAGAGTTTTTCGACAACAAGACGTTGAGGTCAAAAAACTTCTATATGCCACAAGAGCCAAACCAATGCAGGGTAATAGAGGTGTGGAAGTTGGAGACTAAGGAGCGTCTGAGAGTACACGACACTTTGACGGGCGAGCTGTATAAGGCGGAATTGTCGGAGAAGTCGAGATTTGACAAAATAAACGAAGAGCGAATAGATGAGCTTGTGGAGCTCGGAGGTGTAGCCGAAGAAGCGTTACTGATAGAGTATGAAGAATATTTTGATAGATATTGGTACTACCGGTATCTTACGCCTGACGGTACTTGCCTGAAAGAAGGTGAGACCCCATTTGCTCACAAGAGCCACCCATTTGTGATAACGGCGTATCCACTTATAGACGGTGAAATACACTCTAAGGTGTATGATGTGATAGACCAACAGAGGTATATCAATAGATATATTACGCAGAGAGATATTATCAACGGCGTATCGATGAAAGGTCTCGTGGTATACGACAAACAGGCAGCTGATAATGCAGGCACTAAACAGAACCAAATAGACAGAGCGATAGCTAAGCCCGGAGCAAGCATAGCAATGGATATGTCGAGAGGGCTACCCATACAACAGATAACGTCGAACACCAATGCGGGCGGCGATATGGCAATGGTGAATATGATGTTGGAGATGGTGAGCCAGATATTCGGTAGTAGTGCGGCTATGCGAGGAGAGAAGGCACAGCCGGGCACACCCGCAAGTCTGTACGCTCAGGAGGCGGAGAATAGCAACAACAATATATCGGATTTGATAGCGTGGTATAATAGTGCCAACAGTCGCAGATTTGTGAAGATATTGAAGCTTATACAACAGTATTATACAGAGCCGATGTATATCAATATAGCGGGTAAGAATTACAGCGAAGAGGCAAAATCTTTTGACCCGACAAAGATACAAAACATCGACTTCGATGTAACGGTTAGTAGAGGTCAGAACAGTCTTGCTTACAGAATGGAGAGCGAAAATATGTTGCAGTTCCTTGTGCAATCGGGACTACTGCAAAATATCGATATGGCGATATTCTATGCCGAGAATAGTCAGGCACAGTTTAGCCAGCAACTTGCAGAGAAGCTAAAACAATACAAAGAGACAATGCAACAGGCGGCAGAGGCACAGCAGCAAGCTATGGCTATGGCACAACAAGGCGGGCAGCCCGATATGCAAGAGCAAATGCAAGAGGCAGGACTTAATGTGGGAGTACCACAAGAGGAGGTAGGGCAATGAGTAGTAAGGTAGACAGTGCTAAGGCGATGGTGCATTTTTGGTATAAGACGAAAGATATATTCGACGAGGTATATAACAGAACATCGTGGATAGGCAAACATCGTCTTGACGGAGAAGGCAACAATATGATAGAGCCTATCAGTTTTAGTAAGGACGAAGCACATACTCTATACAAGCCGTTTCTGAAAGGTGCGGCAAGTGAGGTGTATATGGCGATAAGCTCGCATAATAACGATTTACCTCGAGACTATAGAACGTATGCAGTAGATAGCAATACTGACATCAACGATATAACCGATAGTAAAGATAGTGTATACTTTGCAATACAGAGCGACGGAGGCGACTTGCATTTGATGGAAGCCGTAGATACTGCTATATATGAAGCTATCATCAATTATATAATATGGAAGTGGTTGTTGATAAGCAATACCCCAGAAGCTCAAAAGGTGTATTTTCCTTTGTACAAAGATGCAATGGGGCAGATAAAAGACGGAGTGCGTAAGTTGGCGTGCTTTGCGATAGGACGAGTAACAAGACATATATATTAAAAATAAATTACGAATATGTTAGAAATCAAGAAACTTGGAGAAAAGACTATACGTATAGCAGATACGGCGACAGGACGGAGCTATACGGGAAGTGCAACGTATAAGGCGAGCAGTGTGGGCGGAGATACTGTCTGCTTGCAGTCGATATACGAGGACAATGAGCCAGTGTTTGTGGCACGTGTGGCAGACATCACGATAGACGGAGCGGCACAGGCGGATGTAAATGCTTGTATGGTAGCTCTCAACGCTTTCATCGGGTCTTTTGAGAGGGCAGTTGCCGGCGGCGGCAGCGTAAGTCCCGTTTTTGGGGATTGGATAGTAAGGGTTAAAACCTCTACGACTCCAATCGAACTGACAGAAGCACAGACGGATGAGTTGGGGGGGCTTTTGGAGATGTTGAGAATGTCAAGACACTTGTTTAGTGGAGGTAAGCTGTCGGGGCGAATAGTGTTTGGAAAAGTGAAAAAGTTGCTATCGGATGCCGTTTATCTGTTTTCGAATAGCTTAATAGAGACTTTGGAGTTTCCTGAACTGACGGAGATACATCCTAACGGTAGCTTGTCTTTTGCGGCAGTAAATTGTACGAGATTGAAAGAGATAGCTTTTCCCAAATTGTCAAAATTTTCGGTTGGCAATATATGGAGTGCTTTTGATGGCAGCCCTATTCTTACAAAAGCGACAGTACATTCGGCATTCATTGCGGTACAGGTCGGGCAGTCTGTTGGAGCTTTGTATAGTGCCCCGAATATTACAGACTTAACTATCACGACAAAGATAACGGCAAACTCTGAACTGCGACACCAGAAAAATCTGTCGTCTGCGTCGGTATTGCACGTATTGCAACAGCTTGATACGGCTACAACAGGGAAGTATATTCAGTTTGGCGATATTAAGATAGCGGCGACTGACCCACTGAAAGCACAGATACAGGCGGCAATAGACGCACGGACAAATTGGACTATTACCGGTATAACATTGTTGTAGGACAAGACTATGAAGAAGCAAAATCAGGAACAATGTGAAGCACCGAAGTGGTACGGAGCACCAACACCAGAGCGGATAAGGCTCGAGGAAGTAGCGGGCAAGTGGTGGTATTGCGAAGTATTGGGCATATACGCACACAACGGCTATCTTGCTACTTGTGAGTGTTCGACAGGTTGGGTGCTTGTACCGAACGCCGTGAAAGAGGCGGACGAAGCACGAAAACTGAAAGAAATGGAAGACAAATACAATATAAAAGAAGACGAATATGGTTGAATTTTTTAAAGGGGTTGTAACGGCGGTTGTGGCGTGGGTATTGGCGGTTTATACGTCGTATACGGACGCTTTTCTGACGTTGTTTGTAGGGTTTACGCTGAATATCTTACTCGGCGTTGGTGCGGATGTAAACATTAACAAGAAGGCGTTTAGCTTGCGAAAGGCGACAGACGCACTGCTTTTGTTACTGTTTTACTTTATGTTGATAATCTTTATTCACGTGGCATTGGGCAGGCGTTATGTAGACTTGGCAAATACTATGATAACGTGGCTAACGTATATTGTGGGGTATTTCTATCTGACAAACATATTTCGGAACGCAAAGATACTGTTTCCTACGTCAAAGAGTATCAAGTTTATATACTCTTTTTTGAGTACCGAAGTGTTATATCGGTTAAAGGCGTATCTTGGATTTCGGAAGTATAAGGATGATAGTATTAACAACAATACAAATGATTTACAATGAAGCAGGATACAAACATTAGCGAACATATAACGTATGCAGAGGCGACGGTAAGCAACAAGGCGAAACAGCTCGGCATATCGAACACTCCGAACGAGAGGGAACTTCGGGCAATGAAGCTACTTGCGGAAGCAGTGTTTGAGCCATTGCGGAAGTGGTACGGCAAACCGATACAGGTAACAAGTTTCTTTCGTTCGGCAAAAATAAATAAGGCTATCGGGGGTAGTGCTACGAGCCAACATTCACTCGGGCAAGCTATTGATATAGACACGGTTAGCGACAACAGGAAGCTATTTGACTATATCAAGGGTAATCTGCCGTTTGACCAACTAATATGGGAGAATGGGGACGACAATACACCGGCTTGGATACACGTAAGCTACACCGAAACACGTAACAGAAAGCAGATATTGAGAGCGACGAGGAAAA
>ERZ773054.881-NODE-881-length-20282-cov-2.850398_pt1 | contig 20282 bp, 20 predicted proteins | sample MGYA00580630_ERZ773054 | MGnify/ENA primary metagenome ERZ773054 (study PRJEB29015, sample SAMEA2737994) | human oral metagenome | biome: human oral; feature: human-associated habitat; material: dental | place: China | collected 2115 ... | reverse complement strand
ATGCAATACCAAAGGAATAGTAAGTGCTTCATTCAACTCTTCTAACCGTTCAAAGTTTAATTTTGGAGTACCTTTATACAACCCATGGGAAGTCCCAATAGAAACTGCTAATGAATCTACATTTGTTTCTTCCACAAATTTCTTAGCATCTTCAACACTCGTATAAATGGATTTCACCTCTTCATTATTCGAAGCAGCATTTGCTCCAACAAATCCAATTTCAGCTTCTACATCTACACCAAATTGATGTGCGTATTCCACAACGTCTTTCGTTTTACGAACATTTTCCTCAAATGTATCTAATGAAGCATCAATCATGACTGAATTAAATCCAAGTTCAATAGCACGTTTAATGAATTCAAAATCTTGACCATGATCGAGATGCAACACAACCGGAGTATTTGTTACTTCTTGGAAATAACGTCCAATTGCTGCTGCGTCTTCTAAACTTAAATATTGAGAATGTACTTGTGCATAAGCAAGAATTAACGGTAATTTTCTAGATTCGCTGATTTCACTGTATGCTTTTGCAGAATTCCAATCGATGAAATTAGTTGCTGGAACTGCATAATGCTCTTTTTTTGCATTTCCCAAAACATCTCTCATTCTTGCTTTCATTATTAAGCCTCCAATGCTTGTTTCAATTCATTCCATAGAGAATCAATTCCCATGCCTGTGAGTAAAGGCAATCCCATAATTACTTTATCCTTTACAGAATCAGGAACCACTGTTGTAGAAATAACTACATCATATTCATCAAGTCTATTTACTTCTTCTGATACTTTAGATTGGAATACTTGGACTTTATCTTCGTACCCATTATCTTTCAACCATTGTTTTACTTTACCAACTACCACAGTAGATGTTGCGATACCTGAACCACACATAACTAATAATTTTTTCATAATATTCACCCCTATTTTGCAGCTCGAACTTTATTGACATAGAATAATCCAGCTAAAGATCCAACTAATACAACTGTTAAAATAATCCATGGTGCAGTTTGTCCAGCAAAGACAAATAACCATGTTGGCCATAATCCACCTTCTGCTAATGCTGTAATACTTGTATTTCCACCTAAATCAAAGTTTGCTGCTTTAGCTGCTTGAGTTACAAGAGGCGCAACCCATGAAGTGATATAGAAAATACTCGTCATATAAATAGCTCCACCGACAACTGTACGAACAATATTTCCTTTAAATACAGCTGCCATTAAGCAGACTACGAATGGGATTGTTGCAAGGTCACCAAATGGTAATGTTTGGTTTCCAGGCAAGATGACTGCAAGTAAAATTGTAATTGGTACTAAAAGTAATGAACTTGATAATACAGCTGGATGTCCTACTGATAACGCTGAATCCATACCGATATTTACTTCGCGTCCTGGGAAGCGTTTTTGAACGAACTCGTTAGCAGCTTCTGAAATTGGTGTTAAACCTTCCATTAATAGAGATACCATACGTGGCATAAGAACCATTACAGCAGACATTTTAACACCTAATTGAAGAACACCTTTTGCATCATAACCAGCTAAAAGTCCCATTGCAATACCAATAATCAAACCTAAAACTGTACTTTCACCAAATACACCAAATTTCTTTTGAATACTTTCTGGATTAGCTTCAATTTTGTTAAATCCAGGAATACGGTCAAACAACCAATTCAAAGGAATCGCCACTAAGAATCCAGGTGCTGAAGTTCCATGAGGGAATGTAATATTTGGGAATCCGTAGAATTTTTTAATTGCTGGCGCAATAAGATCTGCTAATAAGTAAATCATTACTAAATAAGCTACAGTTGCATATAAGCCTAATGTAAAATCTTGTGTAACTGCATAAACTAGCGAAGCAACGAAGGCTGCATGCCAAAAATTCCACATATCTACCATCAATGTTTTTGTTAACCCTAAGAATAAAAGTAAAACGTTAATTCCTATCCCGATTGGAATAGCAAGAGATCCAAGCAATGTACCATATGAAATCGCTGCAGCTGCTGGCCAACCAACGTCAATTGTTGTTAAGTTTAAACCAAAACGTTCAACCATTGCTTGAGCCGCAGGTCCTAAGCTACCTCCTAGCAAATCGACTACCATATTTAACCCTACAAAACCAACCCCAACAATAATACCTGATACAAAGGCTTTTTTAGGTTTTGTTCCAAGAGCCATACCAAAAATAAAAATTAAAATTGGTAGAACAACAATGGCTCCTAAATCAATAAATTTTTGAAATAATTCTAACATTATAATTTCCTCCTAATGTATAATAATCAGAATATCAGTCTGATACTGATGATTTAGTAGCTTTCTGTCCTCCTCTCCTAATACTAAACCATTTAATTATTTAATATTTTTAAATGCTAACACTTCTTTTATTTCTGAGTTAGGTGTATTTTCATCCATGCTAAAGATTCTTTCCATTATGTCTTTATCCTGTAAGACTTCCATCAGTTGTTGAAGCATCGTCAATTGACTATGTGCTTCTTTCAGAGCAAGCATAAAAATAACTCTTACTGGAACTTCAACATTATTTGTTCCCATTTGATAAAACGACACAGCCTCTTTTAATGTCATTAACGCTATTTGTTCTTTATTCACATGTTCTACATCCGTATGTGGGATAGCAATTCCATACGCTTCAAACTGCAATCCTGTCGGAAAAACATGCTCTCTATCAATAATTGCTTGTTTATAAGATTCTTTTACAATTCCTTTACTGATTAATTTATCTGCCAAATAGCTTAATGCTTCTTCTTTCGTTTTTATGTTTGGAACATTCATTTCAAAGATTTCCTCATTTAGCATTTTGGCTCACCTCCTTTAAAAGTCTTTCTTTAATTTCATCACCACTATCCATAAACACCAATTCATTCATTAATTCTTGATTTTCAATTACAGAATATAATGCGATTAAACTATCTTTAAAAATAGGAATATCATTTTCTGCAACAGCAATAAGGATGATTAATTTAACATTATTTTTACCCCAATTAATCGGCTTATCTAATGTCATAAATATTAATTCAGACTGATTAACAAATCTTGGATCACAATGAGGTAAAGCAACTCCAGTGTATACACTAGTACTACCTAATGTTTCTCTTTCAAGAATTGAATCTTTAAACTCTGGAATTCTCCGATTAGAAAGGTCGCATTCATTAATCATTTTCTCAATACATTCTTTTTTATTTTTCACAGATACATGAATTAATTTTGGTGTCTTAATTAATGTTTGTAATGACTCCATGTTAAACTTTCTACCATCTAAACTTGTTCGCATTAATGTATAATTGTCGGTCATATGATCTGTGTAGAAACTTCTTATAGATTCAATTTCCCCTTTTGTAAGAATTGGGCTAACCTCAATCACAGGAATAGTTACCTCTGGCAGTGAAATTGTAGAAATAATTAAATCGATATTACTTAAATCATAAAATTCAATTTCTCGTACACTAATATTTGTAATCTTTGCATCTGCATCAAAAATCTTGTGGAGCTTACTCATGATTAATTCTGAAGTTGCGATACCATTTTGACAGATAACAACGACATTCAAAGGTTTTAGTATTTTTTCAATTGCCAATTGAAAATGAATTACGATAAATGCCAACTCTTCGTTAGGAATATTGATTTCATAGTATTTACCCAAGTCTCGAATAGCGATCCAAATGACATTAAATAAACTAGAATATTGTTTTTTTATTTCCTCTATAGCTGGATTTGTAATACAAATTTGATTTCGTAATCTGAAAATCATTTTTGAAATGTGGTTTGATAACATCAATTTCAAATGTTTGTCTTTAGTTAAGTCAAGACTAAGTAAACTAGATACTTTTTCGATTAATTCATTTACCTGCTCCTCAATATTTTGAATATAATCAGCTGATTGTATACTAAACCCGTAAGCAAGCAAACTATACGCCATTGCTTCAATCTCATAAGGAGAAATTTCTGAAAAAGGCTTATCAATAATGTTCTCCAACAATTCTCCAGAAAAGAAATAAACTTCTAAGTGGTTAAGATCATTTATCAAGTTACTTGTTCTTTTCGTTAAGTAATTATTTTGATCAGTTCTCTTTTTAAAAACTAGACATTCTGTAAGTAATAACCATGAATAATCATCTGAAAATTGGTGATGATACTTTTGAGATAATCTATCAATAGCCTCTCTACATTTTTCAACATCGCCTTTTGTAAAAAATCCTTCTAACCCTTCTTCACTACGGATTGTTGGATTTTGAGTTATATAAGAATGTAATGCTTTTCTAATACTCCACTCATCACCATCCACATAAAAACAATCATGTTTGATTCGGATTTTCAAATCAAACTCTCCCAAATTATTCTCTAATTTATCAATATCTCTATGAACGGTTGATTCTGTAACATACATTTCTTCGGCAAACTCATAGATATCTAATTCATCTTGATTAATAAATAATCTTTTAATAATCTCTGCCTCTCTATACTCTGGTGAATAATTTTCTGCCCCAGATTCAAATTTATTCTCCAAAAGAAAAGCATGAATCCTTTTTCTTTCTTCATCAGCAGATAACTTGATTCCTTTTCTTGGAACTTTAATAATTCTGCTGTTCAATGCTCCTTCTTCTAAAAAGTAATTTATTTTGTCAATATCTTGATAAACAGTTTTCGTAGAAACTCCGTACTTTTCAGATAATTGGTTTGCTGAGAGATACTCATTTTGTTTAAGCAAAAATTCTAATAGGAAAATTTGTCTTGCATTCATGCGTTCACTCCCTAATCAATTTATTTCTACTGCAAGCGTTTTATCACACTTCTAGTATATGATATGCCTACAATTATTTTTATTCGTTCTAGTTCCAGATTAATGTGGAACTAGTTATATTTTTATCTCTATTTTTTATATTTTCATTAACATATAGCAACCATAATTAGATTAAATTTAGGTATTAATGGGAATATTTCGGATTTTATACTAGACTTTATAAAAAAAATAAGAGATAGAACTATGTCTATCTCTTTTCTAATAAAAAATGAAGTTTCTTAATCATTTAAATATTTGCCTTCTACTCCTAAAACATCACAAACTTTCTTCAAGTCTGCCTTAGAAAGAACATTGTTTTCGTGGATGCTCTTTCCGCTGATACGTTTTAGTTCTAAGGCAATATGAGCAGCTTTATCGGCTGTTTCGATTAATCCAAAGCAATCTTGGTAATCTCTACCTGTTGAAAGGACTCCGTGTTTAGCCCATACGACAAGTCGATGGCTTTCCAGTTCACGCGCTGTATCGTCACCGATTAACTGAGTTCCAGGAACTTCCCAAGGCAACACAGCAATCCCGTCATGGAATACAACAATAGATTCTGTTAATACGGACCATAAATCAAGCGTTAATGATTCACTCGTTACTTCATCTAATAATGAGTAAATAACAATATTGGTCGCATGATTATGAATCACAACACGGTGACTGGGATCCACTTTTAGACGTGCTGCATGAGCGAGTATGTGCATGAAGATTTCACTGGTTGGACGTTTTCCTGTGACGAATCCTGCTACTACTCGGTACCCTTTTGGAGTCAATTGAATGATTCCAGTGTCCTCATGAGGTTGTAAACACAATGTTCTGAAGTGACTTCCTGAAGCGGTGATTAAGAGATATTCTCCTTGTACGTGCTCAGGGACATCAAGCACTTCCACTTCTTTTCTATTTTCAGTGTAATAAGTGTACGAGGTTCCTTCAAGGTCTGCTTCAATCGAACTGGCTTCCTCTTTTGTGAGACGATAACTTACATTACCACCATTGTATTCATCCCACCCCTTATTCCACATGTCATATGTCACATGGCAGAGTTCATAAATATAGTCTGGGTATGTCATACAAATCTCCTTTCATTTCTATAAAAAATTAAAAATTATAATTACAATACCCCCTGTGAATCATTCATCAGGGGGCTCTATTTTAATCTTCAGGCTTGAAATCAGGTACTTCAATCTTATCCACTTCTTCGAAAGGTGCCAATGTCGATACCATGACAATCGGTTCATCATAAGGATTTTTTACATAATGAACTTCATTAGGTTCAATATGAATAAACTCTCCTTTAGACAAAGTGACTTTTGCATCATCAACATAAATATCAATTTTCCCTTCAAGAACATAGAAATTTTCTTCCATAATTTCATGATAATGCGCTGGAAAATCTTGTCCCGGATTAAATCTTACTACTGCAAAATTGGAACGTGGCCCTTTCATCAAGTACTTTGGCCCACTATCACCAAAACGATAATCTTTCTCTTTTTCATCTAATACAAACATACAATCACTCCTTTATTATTCAGAACCTGGGGCAATCCACATATAATCTGTTAACCCCTTATCTGAAATATTTAGCAACTCTTTATAAAGCACTTGCCAATCATTGAAAATTTCTAAATATTTACGATGATTATCCATATCCGGTTCGTAAACTTTGTCAATTTGAACATATTGGGTTGTTTCTTCTAAATTATCGTAAACGCCACTACCAATCCCCGCTAGAAACGCAGCGCCAAGTGCTGTCGCTTCTTTTTCTTTTGGAGTAATCACTCTGATTCCTAAAATATCTGCAATCGTTTGTGACCATAACTCACTATAAGCGGAGCCACCCGCAAAGAAAATTTCATCTGGTTTATTTCCAGTGATTTCTTCAACCATTTTCAAGTGACCTAAGGTAATCAAACCCGCATTTTCCATAATGGACTTATAAAAGGTTGCTTTATTAAATTTTAAAGGGTCAATTGAAAAGTTTGTGAAAGTTGGGCTCGCGTGCTTCAAATTTCTAAAGTTCATGACATCCGCAAAAATCGAATACATTCCATAACATCCAATTGGAATTTTCTTCGCTTTTTGATCCATGAGCGCATACACAGAAGTTCCTAATTGTTTAGCTAGTTCCACATCTAAGTCTAAAAATGCATCCCTAAACCATCTCATCACGAGACCTGAACTCCAAGCAATTGCTTCTTGTTGCCACACAGAAGGAACCGAATGGCAATTTACTCGAATTCTACCTCTGTCATCCACATAAGGTTTATCGGTATTGAATTCATATTGCCAAAAACTTCCTCCAAAAAGAGCAGCTTGATTTGGTTTAATGGATCCAACCCCAATACAACCTAGTTGAGAGTCTCCACCACCGCAAACTACGATCGTTGATTCTGAAAGGCCAGTTTGACGAGCAGCTTCAGCACTTACATTTCCTACTGGAACCCCACTTTCATAGACAGGTGGGAATATATCATCCTTTAAGCCACATTTCTTCGCTACTTCCGGTAACCATTCGCGTTTAGCTAGGTCAAATAATCCGCTAGTAGAAGAATTACTTGGCTCTGAAACGATTTTTCCAGTTAATTTGAATACAATCCAATCGTTTATCATATTCATATATTTAGCCTTTTGGTAAAGTTCAGGCTTGTTTTTTTGAACCCAAAGTAAACGTGGAACTGCACTCAATGCAAATGTTTCGCCCGTTTCAAGATAGATTTCCATTTCTAATGTAGGATGTTCCCTCTTTAATGAAATCACTTCTTCTTTGGCTCTAGCATCGATGTTAGAAAAACCAATTAATTCCTTTTGATTTTCATCATAAAGAATGAACCCTTCTCTCATTGAATCCGTTGAGATCCCTTTAATATCTTCAGGAGCAATATTATTTTTTTCTATTAGATTTCGAATACAGCGCTGGATAATCTCCCAGTTTTTTTCAAAATCAAAACCTACACTTCCTGGGTATTCATCGTATACAGGATGTTCCCATTCAATTTGCTCAATGGCCTTTTGCACACCGTCTTTTTGGAATAAAATAGCTCTAAAACTCCCTGTGCCTCCATCGAGCGCTAATAAATATTCTCTTCTTTCTTCCATGTGCAGTCTCCTAATAGAAGCTCTGCTGTGTTTTCATCCGTAATTAATACATTAACAAAACCATGTGTAATAGCAGTATGAATAATAGGAAGTTTTGCGTCTCCTCCAGCTGCAACAATGATATAATCATAATTTTTAAGTTTATCTAGCTTGGTACTGATGATTCTGTCTTCAATCTCATCATCAACGAGATTGCCATCCTCATCCATAAAGTGCATTAGCATATCTCCAACTGCACCTTTACTCTTTAAGCTTTCAAACTTCTCAGGTGTGAGAAGACCTGATTTCAGTATGGTCGAATGTTCTTGCATTCCACCTAAACTAGAAACAACTACATTGATTTTCTCCGTCATTTCGACAATATCGGATACAGATTTTTCTTTCAAAATTGCTTCCGTTAATTCTTTACTACCTACAACTAATGGAGCAGGAATTAAATAGTGTTTAATATCAATGATTCCATTTCCAATCTGTCTGATATAGGGCATTACTCCACCAGTCATGGAGATGACAGATAGATTTTTATCCGTCAAACCTGATAAATGTCTGAGGAAGGCTCCCATTGTTTCACCATAACCAACTCCAACGAATGCATCATCTTTAATTAAATCATTCAGATACATGGCCGTAGCTTGTCCTAAATCTTCCGCTAAGTTTTCATTGCTACTCCATGGCACAACAAAGACATCTTTTAAATTGTATTTTTCTATTAACTGTTGTTCAATCTTGTTTTTATCCCGATAGACTGTCGAAAAGTGGAAACGAACAATTTTCTTTTGACGTGACTCTTCTAACATTTTGATGATTTTAATTCGACTGACAGAAAGACGATCTGCAATCTCTTTTTGAGTCAAACCATCAATATAATAGAGCCATGCAACCTTATAAAGTAATGAATCTTTATAACGTTTATCTTTTTCAGAAAAATCCATTTTATTTACCCTCTTTACGAAAATCTTAACTGAATAAAGTATACACTAACCGAAAGAATTAGGGAAATAACACTCGTCTTCCCTAACCCTTTCATACCTACATTTTCAGATTATCGATTGATTAAATCTGTATAGTATTGAAATGCTTCTTTGTCCGTATATTTTTCATGAACAATTTTTGCAATACTCTTAGCCATTTCTGTTGGATGCATACTTTGGAAAATGTTACGACCCATATCCAAACCTTTTGCTCCTCCTTGAATAGCTTTATAAGCTAACTCTAATGCTTCTTTTTCAGGTAATTTTTTACCTCCCGCAACGACAATAGGTACCGGACATGCAGCTACTACTTCTTCGAAATTATCACAATAATATGATTTAACGAGGTTCGCACCAAGTTCGGCTACGATACGAGTTGCTAGTTTGAAGAAGCGGTCGGTTCTTTCCATATCTTTTCCGACTGCTACAACCCCCATCGTTGGAATGCCGTAACGATTACCAAGGTTAACTGCTCTAGATAAATTATCTAAGCTTGATAATTGTCCTTCAGCTCCGATAAAAGTTTGAACGGCTAAGCAGTCTGCGTTTAATCGAATTGCTTCTTCAATATCCACTGCTAAGATTTCATGACTTAAATCATCATTCAGCATGGATGAACCTGAAGTCACTCGTAAAGCTGTTGATTTTCTCCAACTTGGATCAACACTTGTTCGAATCGCTCCACGTGTTCCCATCAAGCAATCTACTTCTGGTGCGATTTTTGGAAGCACGATATCTAGACGTTCCAATCCAGCAGTTGAGCCCATGAAATACCCATGGTCAAAAGCAAACATCACTGTATTCCCGCTTTTAGGATTGAAAATATTCGCTAAATGTTTTTTCATTCCGTAATCGACATTATGAGCCCCTTTCACAAAGAACTGATCTAATGTCTTAACCGGTTGATCGATATAATATTCTTTTGAAACTTTTAAACCTTCTAAATCTGCCATTATTTTTCCTCCTAGAAATCGTATTTATCCATATTTTCCTTCGTGAAGATTGTTCTTTCTGGCAATAATACAACCCCACTATCTGGTGAATCTTTATAGTTTGGATCTAAAATAGAGTTATTTTGAACTTCAACTTCTCCAATTCCAGGGACATTAATCTTATCGCCGACTTTAGCTTGATTTCCTGAAGCTAAGTAGTTTGCAAGATAGACTGCAAGAGCTCCTTGCACTTTTACATCCCATAGACCCCATTCTTCGATGATGTCATCTTTAGCATATTTCTTAATAGAGTTAGGAGTTGAGAATCCAGTTACAGTAATATCCTTCTTCGTAAGTTTTGCGTTTTGAACTGCTTGTAATTGTCCTGGTAAAGCTGTTGAGTCATTACAAATGATTAAATCAATATCTTTATGCGCTGATAAAATTGATTGACCTACGTTTAAAGCTTGTTGAGCATCTTGGTTACTGTAGTAATTTGATTCATTCACATTTTCCCAGTTTGGATAGTTTTTCTTAATATATTCTTCACCCACTTTTTGCCAAGAGTTTTGGTCTTGTACGGTTGAAGAAGAATAGTGCCATGCATATTTAATTTTGTCTTTCTTAGGATCTTTCCCACGTTTTTCTAATGCATCCACACTCATTTTCACTAACATTTCTCCTAATTGAGTCGGAGTTCCTTGAGATACCATTAAACTACGTGCATCTGGAGAAACATCTGAGTCCCAAGTAACGACTTTCAACCCTGCTTTTTGAGCTTGTTTTAGGGCATTATCTAGTCCTGTTGGGTCTACAGAAGAAACTGCAATAGAGCCTGCTCCTGTTTGAACCGCATTGTTGATAATGGTTACTTGGTTGGCTACTGAAGCTACAGGGTTACCGTTATAATCCACTGTAAAGCCTTCTTTTTTAGCCATTTCTTGAGCGCCTAAGTTTCCAGATTCAAAGAAAGAATTCCCTGTTACTTTAGGGATGAAGACTACTTTCCCACCATTGTTTGCAGTTTGAGTTGTTGCGTTTGAATTTGAATTTGAAGTTGAACTTGAATTTTGACTACTGTTTCCACAAGCGCCTAAAAAGAAAGCCGTTGCTCCAACTAGGACACCATACGTTAAAAATTTTCTAATTTTCATGTTAATTCTCCTTTATTTGAACTCATTCTTTTGACAACTTTGCAAATGGGGAATCTCGTACTATGAACTATTCATCGCTTCTTTCCTCCTTATTTCTTTTTCATAATTTTTTGGAACACTTTTGAATGAATCATAAAGTTGATAATGAGTGATAAAATCAATAGAATTCCGACTGGAATATCTTGATATTGCGCATTAACTCCAATAAGTGTTAAACCAAATTTCATAAAACCAATAATTAAGGCCGCTAACCCTGTTCCAATCACATTTCCTTTACCACCATAGATAGAAGTTCCCCCTAAAACCACCGCAGTGATAATTGGTAAGGTCAAATCAGCTCCAAAGTCCGGCTTGGCTGTACCAAGATAGGATGTGAGTAGAATTCCTGAAATCGAAGCCGCTATTCCAGATAAGACATAGGTACTCATTACGACTCTAGCAGTCTTAATTCCAGAGTATTCCGCTGTATTTCGGTTCACACCGATGAGGAAGATTTTTCTTCCGTATTTTGTAAGGTGTAATAGAATAAACGAAAGGATTAATAAGACTGCGAAGATAATGACCAGATTTGGAATCCCAGCGATGTTCCCTGCAGCAATCTCCTGAAATTCTGGTGGAAAATTAGTAATCCCTTGATAGGCTACTACTCCAGCAAGTGCAGGGACGACCAAAGCCAATCCTGAATAGAGGAAGGACCCACCTAGTGTAATGACCATCGGCTGAACTTTTGCATACGCAATTAACATTCCACTAATCAGCCCACAAAGAGCTCCTACAAGAAGTCCAAGAAGTACAGCTAACCAAATATTAAGCCCCATCTTTTGCCAGAGAACCCCTACACAAATTGACGTCAATCCCATAATGGATCCAGCTTGAATATCCATTCCTCCTGTAATAATGACGTAAGTAACCAATAGAGAAACGATACACACCGGAATAAAATTATTAATCGAATTCATTAAGATGAATGGATTCAAGAAACGCGGATTCAAACTTCCGAAAATGACAAACTCTAAAATTAAGAGAAGAACTAAGAAATACTCCCAGCGCCATTTTAGAGAACTGAATATTGATTTTTTGCTCTTTTCCATCTTATTCCCCTCCTTGTTCTACTCTTACACGGAGTCGTTCTTTTCGAATATTTTCTTGCATTCTTTGGTTGGAAATGGCTCCAATCACCACAATCGCAATTAAGATTCCTCCAGTAATCGTATTGTTGAATGTTGAAGGGAAATTTAAGAAGACTAGGATACTACTAATGGATGTCATCAGAATAGATCCAATAATCGCCCCAAATGTTGAGCCTTGCCCTCCTTCAAGAGCAATACCACCAATCACACATGCGGCAATTGCTGTCATTTCATAACCCGTTCCATCCGTTGGAGTCACAAATCCAATACGGCTCGCATATAAGACACCGCCGATAGCCGCAAAGCTTCCACAGATGATATAGCTGAGGAACTTAATGCGTTCCACTGGAATCCCGATGAGTCTTGCCCCATCGATATTATCTCCTACTGCTTTAAAGCTCTTACCCACCATTGTTTTTTTCGTAAAGAAGTAGAGTAAAATCGCAATCACTAAAGCGCTTGCAAATACGTATCCAAAAGTTCCGCCAATCGTTTCTTGAGAGATATTCAAAAATTCATTTGGAAAATCTTGTAACCATTGTCCATTTGTATAGATATATTGGAAGCCACGAATAATCCCCATCATTCCAAGCGTCATAATAATCGAAGGAATTTTAAAGAGCACGATTCCTAGAGCATTTATAATGCCTATCACCATTCCTACGACAATCGCTACTATAAATACTGAGAAGATAGAAGCTCCCCCGTTTAACATCTTTCCCGTAATGGCTGCTGTTAAACCAACGATTGCTCCAATGGAGACATCAATTTCGCCTGTGAAAAGAACAAAACACATTCCTAAAGCTACCATCGCATAAACAGCACTGTTATTGACAATCTGGAAAATATTCTCAAGAGCCAAGAACTGTGGATTGAATAATCCTACGACTACAAAGAGTCCAATGATAAAAATGATTGAGACGATTTCTCGCTGTTTGAGTAAATTCTTCATGAGACTTTCTCTCCTTTTACAACACCGAATGAGGCACTCATCAGATTTTCTTGAGTGATTTCTTCACCGACAAACTCTGCATTAATTCTGCCATGATACATCGTTACAGCTCGGTCAGATAATTGAACAATTTCTTCCATATCCGAAGAAATCATCAATATCGCAAGCCCTCTTTCTTTGAGCTCTTGAATGATTTTGTACACATCTCCTCTGGCCCCTGCATCAATTCCTCGTGTCGGTTCATCTAAAATTAGTAGTTTTGGCATGGAGGCAATAGCTTTTGCAATCACCACTTTTTGCTGATTCCCACCCGATAAGCTACCAATCTCATCACTAACATCCATCGATTTAATCTTGAAGGAGCGTTTAAAGTATTCGTACATTTCTTTCTCACGTTTTCGATCTATGAAGTACTTCCCAATCGACTGAAGAGAAGCGCCCGTGATATTCATCCCAAGATCACTAATCTTAAAAATTCCGTGTTTGAATCGATCTTCAGGTACATAATTAAGACCTAGATGAATCACCTCACTTGTAGATTTCCCCGTGATATCGATTTTTCCAAGAAGGACCTTTCCACTATGCACTTCGTCTTTCCCGAAAATCGTCTCAGCGAGTTCTGTACGACCTGCACCGACAACTCCTGCCAAACCAAGAATTTCCCCAGGGAATACTTTTAGAGATACACCTTTAAAGCCATTTCCCGAATAGTCCTCCACCGATAAAATCGGTTCAACTGTTCGATCAATGACTCTCCCATCGTCATGATTTCTAAGATCTTCCATATTCGTTCCATCCGGTAACAAAGCCTGAATCAACATATCATTGGTAAAGTCCTGTGTCTTTCCGGATAGGCTAATCTTCCCATCGCGCATAATAATAATGTCGGTAGCAATCTTAAAGACTTCTGTAAGACGGTGCGTAATATAAAGAATCCCTACGCCTTCTGTCTTTAGCTTCTCGATTAGTTCGAATAAGGTTTCTGTTTCATTAAAAGTCAACGAACTTGTAGGTTCATCTAAAATTAAAACTTTTGGATTACGAATCAAGCCTTTTAGAATTTCAACCAATTGTTGTTCCGCAATCGTTAGCGTATCAGCTTTACGTTCTAGATTGATACTCCATTTTAACTTTTCAATGAGTTTGAGGAGATTAGCTTTTTGCTCACTGGCATCCCCTGGCAATCCAATTAGAATATTCTCTAAAACAGACATATTCTTAAAGAGCATCGGTTCCTGCGGCACCAAATAAATCCCACTATTTAAAGCGACAGCAGGTGTTAAATTCTTATGAGACACCTGATTGAGAATAATCTCTCCTTGGTCGGATTTGTAGATACCCATAATAATCTTCATGAGCGTACTCTTACCGGCACCGTTCCCCCCAATAATAGCGGAGACTTCCCCAGGAGAAAGACTAATGTTAATGCCCTTTAATACATGGTTATCGCCGAACGATTTACAGATGTTTTTACATTCCAGCAACTTCACATTTTCCACGACAACATTTCCTCCTTTACAAATGTTACGTACACTAACTTTTGTTTCGATTTCATTGTACTCATTTTTTAAAGCGCTGTCAATATCATAATTTTGATAATTCTATGAATAAAAACGAACGAAAAAAAGAAATCCCGCTAGAACTAGCGGGGTTTCTTGGTTCTATAATTTTTAGGGTTGATGGAAATTTTCTACCAACTTTATTTTAGTGTATACATATACAAAAAGGTCACCATCCATAATATTAAAAGCGCTGAAACTTAATACAAAAGGATGATGCCCATATGAACAATATACTAGATGCTACGCTACAATTAACTCTTTTTAAATTTAATTTCTAACTGACATCCATTCTTCTCAGCTAGCTTGATTAAGGTTGATAATCGAGGATTTGTCTCTCCACTTTCTAGGAAGGACAATCTAGCCTGTAAGATCTCCGTTTTGTCCGCATATTCTATTTGTGTGAGTCCAGAAGACAGACGTAACTCAATCATCTTTAGTGCTGCATCCTTCTTAGCAATCTCTCTTCTAACATCATTTTCAAATTCTGGATAAGTCGATTGTAATTGAGAGTTTAATAATTTCAGGTATTTTCCCATCTACTTCCCCTTCCTTAAATGTTCTTGAGACAGGTATTGCCAGATACTCACTATTATTCTTTCCTTTCCCCCACATTTCTAGAACAGAATCTGTCACTCCATATTTTTCTAATAATGCTAAAGCCGAATACAGTTTTACTGATTCTTCATAGGTCAGCGTTTCAAATTTTTGAAGCATTTCCTTCGAAACTCTAAATTTTCTTCCCATATCATCCCCTCCTAACACCATTATAATGTATACATTATATAACGTATACATTATAATAAAGTTTTTCTCAAAATAATCCATTATTTTTTAGGAAATCAGCGTTTTATTTCGTAAACCCTATTTATTATAAGATTAATTCATGATATTATCTTCGTGAAACAATGAATAAAGAGGCGTAATTATGGAAAAAAATGAAGCAATAAAACAACTATTAATCATTGGTAATGGGTTTGATTTGGCTTGTGGACTTAAATCAAGTTATAAAGATTTTTTTGATAATTATTTTAAATCTATATCTTCTACTAACTCAAAAATGTATTGGGAACGATATTTTCAAAATATGTCTTATTTTAACAGTGACAAAGACGATTACAGTTGGACAGACATTGAAACACAGATATTCATACAACTTCAAAATGTAGAATTCTTAATTGAAAACAATTTGCTTAAATATAAATATTACATTAATGACGATGCATTAAAAGAACAAATTAATATTATCTTAACTGAGAGTAATAAGAATACTACGCTAGATTCACTGATGCACACTTTTTATTTACTCTATTCAATTTTCGAAAATTCTATAATAAATAATTCACTTAAATTGAACAATGTCCTTAGTAAGATAAAAAATGATCTTCTAAAACTTGAAGAACATTTTACTAAATATCTAAAAAATGAAACACGAAATGCTAATAGTAAAATAGAAAGTAATAAAGAAGTAGCAACTATTATTTTCCCAGAAAATGATTATTTCATAAAAAGTAGAATACTACTCCTAACGCTACTACTATTTGATAAAGATATAAATAAAGCAACCTTTAAAACACTATTTTTGGAACAGTTACAATATCATTCGAACTTTATGAATTTAATTGATGAACTGTTGAATATGCAATATCTATCAAATTCAAGTATTATAAATAGCTATATTTTATCTTTTAACTACACTCAACCATATCAAATTTCAAATCAACGAAATATCCACGGAAATTTAAAACGTAGAAATATTATTTTTGGTATCGACTATGATAAAGTAAATACTTTCTTTTCAAATCAACCAACACAATTCACAAAATCCTATAGGATTCTCGAAAATAAATTAAATTCTGATATGGTAATTCCATCAGATATAAATAAAATACTTTTTTATGGCCATGGCCTTGGCGAAGCCGACTATAGTTATTTTCAAGCAATTTTTGACACAGTTGATCTATATCACAGTAATACTCAGTTAGTATTTTTCTGGAATAATTTTAATGAAGAGGATCAATACAAAATCCAAGTAGAACGAGTCACCAACCTAATCGAAAAATATGGACAGACATTTACAAATAAAGATCACGGAAGGAATCTATTTACTAAATTATTACTAGAGAATAGAATCGTATTTGAACAAATTAATTTAGAAGATTTATGGAATTTAAATTATTTGCACTAAACACACAAATAACCCTTGCAGTTTCCTGCAAAGGTTCCTTCTTTTTCTATTCACTTTTTCTAAAGCTCTCTCCCCTAATTCGTCCCGATACTCATGGTTTCTGGTAAGGTGCTGCCGCCATCGATGACGATTTGGCTTCCTGTGAGGTAGCTGGCTTCGTCGCTTCCAAGGAAGGCTAAGAGTTCGCCGACTTCGAGTGGGGCTGCCAAGCGTTTCATTGGCACGCCTACTGCGATGTCTTGGATGGCACTTTCTGGGTTATCTGGGTTGGATTCAATGGCCATCTTTTCAACCATTGGGGTACGAGAGTAACCTAGTTGTGAACAGTTCACGCGGATATGTTGGTCTGCATATTCTACCGCCAAGCTTTTCGTTAATCCCACGAGCGCTGCTTTTGTCATGGCGTAGGCTGCTTCTCCGGCATCGGCTACGATATCCCCCGTAACAGATGAGGCAATAACGATGCTACCACCGCCTTGTTCAAGCATATAGGAGATGACGGCTTGACAGCTATTCCATAAGCCTTTGATATTCACATCGATATGGAAATCACGCATCTCATCACTCATTTCTTCAAACGGTGCCAGACGACAAACCCCAGCATTATAACAAGCCACTTTTACTTCCTCGAAGGAGTCTTTTACCTTCTTGGTCGCTTCTTTCATATGCTCTTTATTGGAGACGTCTCCAACATACGTCACGATTTAGGCTCCGTAGGTTTCTCGTAATTCCTTCACCGTTTCTTCGACTTCTGGTAATAAGTCGACAAGGCACATCTTCGCGCCGTATTCAGCATAGACCGTTGCGATTCCCTTTCCGAGTCCATTCGAAAACGGTTTACCGATCTTGTTTTTGGTTATTTTAACTTTTTAATATCAATTCATCTTCATTTTGTGAACTTTTGCGTATTTTATAGAACAAAAAATCGCCTTCCAAAAGGCGCACCTTCCGTCCAGCGATGGTTTCTTGTTATTTGGTTATTCTTGCCCTTTTACTTCAGGCGTTGCGACATCCTCACCAAACCACTTCCCACTGATTTGTTGGAAGATGCCCTCTTGATAGAGTTCCTTGAAAGCTTGGTTCAGCGCTTCGAGTAGCTTCTTATCGGCGGGCCGTACTCCTACCGCAAAAGACTCACTCTCGAAACCTGAAGGAATGGTATCGTACTCGCCGGCGATCCCTTCTGTTGTGAGGTAGTAATCCGCATATACGCGGTCGATGAGCAAGGTGTCGATACGGTCATTCTTCAAGTCGATAATAGCCTCGTTCACGCTTTGGTATTGGTCGGCGTCTCCGCCTTTGACACGGTTCTTCAATACTTCTGGATGTTCTTCAAAATCCAACATCCCAGAAGATCCATTTTGTGCGCCAAGGACTTTCCCTGTTATGTCTTCTACGGAGTGAATGCCACTCGTTTTCTTCACGACTAAGATTTGCGTATTTTGCATATAAGGTATCGTGAAGGCGACTTTCTCGCGGCGTTCGTCTGTGGCTGAATACCCATTCCAAATCGCGTCAATCGTCCCGTTTTGTAGTTCAGTTTCCTTCATATCCCAGTCAATCGGTTGGAAGTGAACCGTGATGCCGAGTTTCTTCGACACGTACTGCGCGAGTTCGATATCAAAGCCGGCATAGTCGCCATTCTTCTCCTCGAAGCCCATTGGAACAAAGGTATTATCGAAGCCGACCGTGATGCTCTTTTGTTGTTGATATTTATCCCAGTTATCAACTTTTGGGTTACTTGCCAGTTGCGTGCAGCCCGCCAGGCTCATAACCGCCACCCCTACAAGCACCAAAAGCCCTAGAATTCCTTTTCGTTTCTCCATAGCAGCCTCCTATTTCGGTTCGAACGTCAAGAGTTCGTCCGCAATGTTTTCGGCAAAGGTTAAATCGTGGGTCACAACGATTTGCGTCATCCCCAGTTCTTTGTTTTGGAGAATTAACTTCTCTACTTCTAGGCGAAGGGCTGGGTCGAGCGCTGACGTTGGTTCGTCATAGCCGATGATTTCAGGGTCAATCATCATTGCGCGAGCCAAAGCCACCCGTTGCTTTTGTCCGCCTGAGAGCAAATATGGGAACGCGTCCTCGTGTCCAGCAAGGCCGAGGCGTTCTAAGAGTGCTCGTGCCTTCGCGTTCGCTTCTTCTTGAGGCACCCCATTCATTTTCACCGGCGAAATCGTTAAATTTTCTAACACGGATAAATGTGGGAACAATTGGAAGTCTTGGAACACGAATCCAAGCAGTTGGCGCTTTGTAAGTTCATCAAGCGCGAGCGGTTCCCCGTTATAGAACACTTCTCCAGAGTCGATGGTTTCCAGTCCTGCTAACATTCGTAGCAAAGTTGTTTTCCCGCCTCCTGAAGGTCCGACGATGGCCAAGATTTTTCCTTCGTGAATGGTTAAGTTGAAATCGGACAAGATTTGTTTATCGCCGAAACGTTTACTGATATTGCGTAATTCTAACATCTACTTGTCCTCCTATTTATAATAACTGAATTTCTTTTCAATGCGTTTAGCCACAAGCGTCACAACCCCGATGACAATCAGATAAATCGCCCCTGCTAAAAACATCGGAACAAGGCTGGCGTCACGGTTTGCTGCAGTACGACTGGCTAGAATCAGGTCTGAGATTCCAAGCGCGTATACAAGAGACGTATCTTTGACAAGGCTCGTGATTTCATTGAAGACACTTGGCAAGACAATCTTCGTCACCTGTGGAAGAACGATATAGCGAATCGTTGCTCCTGGCGTGAATTTCAACACTTTCGCCGCTTCATACTGCCCTTTTGGAATCGTATCAATTCCTCCGCGAAAAATCTCTGCAAAGTACGCCGCATAGTTGAGCGTGAAAGCAATGAGCGCTGCTGGAAGTCGGTCTAAACGGATGCCGACACTGGGCAAGACGTAATAAACAAAGATGAGTTGTAATAACAGTGGCGTCCCGCGCATTATCCAGATGTAAATGTGGATGAACCAGTTGAGTGGCTTCCATTTGAGTTGCATCGCAAAGGCAATGAGAATGCCAAGCGGAATCGAGAAGATAAGCACGAGTGCGAACACTTCTAATGTCGTCACTGCTCCGTGTAATAAGCTTGGTAAAATTTCGAGTGAATAAGACAAATTAAGGACCTCCATCTGTTAATTGATGGTACATAGTATAGCACAAACCATTTATTTGAAAAAGATGAAAGTTTCATGAGAACGGTCTCAGTTTCAAAGTTTTTTTCCTGGTGTCTCAACAAAAAAGACCTGTCAAAATCGACAAGTCTTTGAATTTCACTATTAAATACTTAACTCAATTCGCTTAAAGAATTCCAAGCGATCAATACACTCTACACCAATATCCTTTGCAACATCAGGAATTTTCGCACTTCTTACCGGTCCACCCTTGTACAGATTCACATTCTTTGTCTCTTCAGTTACGAGAATATATTTTTCTTCTTTAGCAATCGCTAATAACCACGCATCTGCCACCGTTTCTTTAGACCATCCATTGTAAGAATCTACTGCC